>Ga0114958_10002303_pt1 | contig 14393 bp, 13 predicted proteins | sample C_130208_EF_Meta_FD_89577 | JGI IMG/M metagenome (GOLD analysis project Ga0114958, IMG submission 89577) | Freshwater microbial communities from Lake Croche, Canada to study carbon cycling - C_130208_EF_MetaG | ecosystem: Environmental > Aquatic > Freshwater > Lake | place: Lake Croche, Canada... | reverse complement strand
TTGTTGAATAAAATTGACACTTCAAATCAAGCACAATTAGAAGAGCAAGTTGCTTTTTGGGCTGCAAAAGTGCCCAATGCAGAAATTTTCCCAATATCAGCTTTGCAAAACTTTAATGTTCCTGAAGTTTTTGGAAGAATAATCGAATTGTTGCCAGAATCACCAGCCTATTATCCAAAAGATCAATTGACGGACAAACCGGAACGTTTCTTTGTAAACGAAACCATCCGTGAGAAAATCTTGTTGAATTACAGCAAAGAAATTCCGTATGCCGTTGAAATTGTTACTGAAGAATTCTTTGAAGACGAAAATATTATCCGAATTCGTTCCTTAATTATGGTCGAACGCGACACTCAAAAAGGAATTATTATTGGTCACAAAGGAGCCGCTTTGAAAAAAGTAGGAATGGAATCTCGTGCCGATTTAGAAAAGTTTTTCGGAAAACAAATCCACATCGAATTATACGTAAAAGTCAATAAAAACTGGCGAAGCAACGCGAATATGTTGAAGCGTTTCGGGTATAATAATTAGGACGTAGGGACAAGTCGCGACTTGTCCGTACCTATAGAAATTAAATATTTTTTGCCCAATTGAGGAAAACCGTAAAGTTTATCAAAACAACCTATTTAATTTGTAAATATTCCTGAAAAGATGAAGTCCTGGATACCTCTTGATTATGTATAAAAAACGCCAATTTCTAGTATTCCTTCTTTGCTTCTTAACGACTTCCTCTTTTGCCCAAAATTTAGAATTTGATGGGAGTTTATTGAAGTTTTTCTAAATAATCCGAATGCTTAAAAGGAAGCTTTATAGGTTTCATCCCTTTATATAATAAGGAATCGTTTATAATTAATACTGGTTCTTTGGAATGGGGGAGTAGAAACTTTTTCGGCAACAATAAAAAGGCGGGAACATGCGGTCAATGATTTATTGGGCAAAGTTTCGAAAATAATAGGAATCGATGAAAAAGAATTAGTATTCAAAAGTAAAAATGCAGAGGATAAACGAATTAAAGATATTCTGCTGTTGCCAAACCTATTAAAAAGGATTTAAAAATTAAATCAATAAAAAATAAAGTGCAATTTTACTTTTAAACCCTTCGTTTTCGAGGGTTTAAAAAAACAAGTGGGGTTGATTTTCTTAAAGCTTCCAGTCTTTTGAAGGCTGGAAGCTTTTTGCATCTAATTTCTTCAATGTTAACCCCTTTTAAGTGGTTCGAGACCACTTTTAATACGTCCTATAACCACTTTAAAGTAGTTCAAGACCACTTTTAATACGGCAAACAGCCCCTTTAAGTGGTTAAAGACCCCTTTTAAGTAGTTTGAGAACAAGCTCTACAAGTGTTCTGCAAAATAAACGTTCTTGGGATTCTGGTTGCTGAACTCTGTCAGGGTTTTAAACCCTGACAGACTTGAGGGAAGGATTGATGAAAATCTAGTCAAACGGGATTAGCCATGTCATTATGTGTTTTTAATGATAAAAATTTTCTTTTGAAAACGAATACAATTTAGAAAAAATCAAAAATATTTTGCCTGAATGTGGAAAACCGTAAAGTATAACCAAATAACTAAATTATTTTTGCTAAAACATCCTTAAAAATGAAATTCTGGAAGTGCTTTGATATGTTAATTAATATTTATTATCTTTATTATGTTTTATTTTAAATCCCATTTTTACCTAAGATTAAGAATTTAATGGAATTTTATGCTTTTATAAGGCAAAAACTAAATCCCCCATTTAGTATAAAACATTCTATTTTCAATAAAATAATAAACATATACAATTCCATTTAAGTTAAAGAATTATCTATGAAGACTTAAAGTGCTAAATTTATTTTCGATAGTGATTATTGATTTTAAATGGTTATTAACAGTTTTTAGGTACTTTAAAAAAAGATTAAACTTTTGATGTTTCGAATAACAACAAGGAATTTATTGGTAAATCTTTAAAAAAGAAACCAATAGGCGCCAATAAATTAATCAAGAAATAATAAACATGATAAAACTTTTTTCTTTTTTAGCATTTGTAACAACGGTTACCATTTTCTCCCAAACTCCACTGGGATTTAATTACCAAGCTACAATACGAAATAGTACTGGTTATCCAGTATTAAAAAAAAATGTTTTGTTGAAGTTCAATTTATTAAAAAATTCACCATCAGGTAAAATAGTATACAGCGAAAACCAAACTGCTACTACAGATGATCTAGGTACACTAAATTTAGTAATTGGTCAAGGAATAGCAAATAAAGGAACATTCTCATCGATTGACTGGGGAATTGGTAATTACTATTTGGACACAGAAATCAATACAGGAACAGGTTTTGTTTCAATGGGAAACAAGCAAATGGCAAGTATTGATTTTGCTTTATTTGCTAAAAGTGTAGGAAACTTAAATTTACCAATAGGAACAGATGTTGGAGATATACTTACTTGGAATGGTAAAAATTGGATAACAATTCCAAACCAAACAAATAGTCATTTGCCATTATTGACCTCCGTTGTTGCCAGTAGAATTACAGTTTCTTCCGCTTTAAGTGGAGGAACAATTACTTCGGATGGGGGTTATGGCATTATCACAAAGGGATTGTGTTGGAGCACTAATCCAAACCCAACAACAAATGATTTTATTACTAATAATGGATCAGGAGCGTCCTCTTTTACTAGTGCAATTACCAATTTGTTGCCTGAAACAACTTATTATTATAGGGCTTATGCTTCTAATACTGCAGGAATAGGGTACGGGATGACTTTTACATTTAAAACAAATCCTTTTTCAGAAGTTATCATTGGAACTCAAATATGGGAAAGTACGAATCTAGACGTAAATACTTATAGAGATGGCACGGAAATACCACAAGTTACTGACCCGACACAATGGGCATCTTTAACTACTGGTGCTTGGTGTTATTACAATAACGACTCAGCAACAGGCGCTATTTATGGTAAATTATATAATTGGTATGCCTTAGCAGGAATATACGATGCTGCGTCATTAGCTACTCCAACATTAAGAAAACAATTTGCTCCAATAGGTTGGCACGTTCCAAGTGATACAGAATGGACAATATTATACACCTATTTAGGAGGAGAAACCCTTGCCGGAGGTAAGATGAAAGAAACAGGCATAGAACATTGGGCAAGTCCTAATACAAGTGCCGCAAATAGTAGTGGTTTTAAAGGACTTCCAGGAGGTTATCGTAATTATAGTGGTGTATTCAACAGTATTGGCTACAATGGTTACTGGTGGAGCTCGACAGAGAACGGTACTTCTAACGTCTGGTATCGCTACCTATATTATAATTACGGTGTTGCCACTAGCTACTATTTCGATAAGGCAGTCAGTTTCTCAGTGCGATGCATTAGGGATTAATGTTTTTGGCCTTTTAGCGTTTTTTTCAGCTCGGTGAAGTGTTCGGTTAAAAATAAACGTTCTTGAAATTTGGTTTGCTCTACGAAGCAACGCCAATATGATTAATAGGTTTTGGTATAATAATTAGTCATTTCAAGGTACGAAGTAATCCGACAGATTGATTCCTTCACGATTCGCAATTACAAAACTTCCTGTTCTAAAATCTCCAAGAACTTCGCTTCTAATTCATTCATTTGTCCGTTGCCTTTAAAGCGGATTTGTTTGGCAATGAAATAAAGCAAAAACCAAACAAAAACCATAAGAAGCATAATGATAAAATCCATTGTTGTCGGCATTTTTAAGACATAATTAGAATAAGCAATGCCGCTAAAAATGATAAAAACCCCAGCTACCATAAAATGCAGAAACATAAAAAGAGTCCATAAAGTGGGTTCGGGCCCAAATAATCCTCGGATGTGGGTTTCGTTATTTTCTTTTGGTTCTAATTCTAAATGCAAATGGGGCGACCAATATTCGCGTTTCGAATCGGGCATATTCATCCAGATATGATTGTGTTTTATCTTTAGATGACACTCTTCGGTGCAATTAACTTTATATTTTTCGAATTTATCCCGAACAGATACTATGTTTTCTGGAACATCTTTATAAAAACGAAGACGAAGTCTAATTTCAGTATTGGAATCCATAACAGTGGTTTTTAGGTTAAACTAAAAGTTTTTGCTTAATGTAAGTTTGCTTCTTAAACCTCACTATATAAGTTCAAAACTTTGATAAAGATTATAATAGGTGCAAAATAGTAAAAAAATTGATAGTATGGTATTTAACACTACCTTTGCAAAAAATTAAAATAGCGTATTGCCTGTATTTTAAGAAGAAAGATTTTGGTTACCAATAATCTGAATTCTAAAATGGGCAGTCTAAAATTAGAAAAATGAACAATATTGTAGCCATAGTAGGAAGACCAAACGTAGGGAAGTCAACTCTTTTTAATCGATTGATTCAAAGAAGAGAAGCTATTGTAGATTCGGTTTCGGGAGTAACTCGTGACAGAAATTATGGTAAAAGCGAATGGAATGGAAAGGAATTTTCTGTGATTGACACTGGTGGTTATGTTCGTGGATCTGACGATGTTTTTGAAGGCGAAATCCGCAAACAAGTAGAATTGGCAATTGATGAGGCTGACGTTATTATTTTTGTGGTAGATGTTGAAGAAGGTATTACACCAATGGATGATATCGTTGCTAGACTTTTGCGTAAAGTAAAAAAACCTGTTTTACTTGCTGTAAATAAGGTGGATAATTCCATGCGTGAAAAAGATGCTATTGAGTTTTATAACCTTGGATTAGGGGAATATTATACTTTTGCCAGTATTTCTGGAAGTGGAACTGGGGACTTATTAGATGCAGTAATTGATGCTTTTCCAATAAAACCAGAACCTGTTCAGGAAGAAGTGGTGCTGCCTCGTTTTGCAGTTGTAGGTCGTCCAAATGCTGGTAAATCAAGCTTTATCAACGCTTTGATTGGTAAAGAACGTTTTATGGTTACCGACATTGCGGGTACCACTCGGGATGCCATTGATACCAAATTTGACCGTTTTGGATTTGAATTCAACTTGGTAGATACTGCCGGAATACGTCGTAAAGCGAAAGTGAAGGAAGATTTAGAATTTTACTCGGTGATGCGTTCGGTTCGTGCAATTGAACATGCCGATATTTGTATCTTGATTATAGATGCTACTCGTGGATTTGAAGGTCAAGATCAAAGTATTTTTTGGTTGGCCGAAAAAAACCGAAAAGGAGTGGTGATTTTGGTAAACAAATGGGATTTGGTCGAAAAAGAAACCATGTCAACCAGAGATTACGAAGCAAAGATTAGAGAAGAATTAATGCCATTTACCGATGTGCCAATTCTTTTTGTTTCGGCATTGACAAAACAACGTTTGTTGAAAGCACTTGAAGCTACAGTTCAGGTTTTCGAAAATAGAAAACAGCATATTGCGACTTCAAAATTCAACGAATTTATGTTGAAAGTGATCGAAGCATATCCACCACCAGCAACAAAAGGGAAATATGTAAAAATTAAATATTGTATGCAGTTGCCAACACCAACGCCACAGTTTGTATTTTTTGCAAATATGCCACAATATGTGAAAGAATCTTATAAAAGATACCTTGAGAATAAAATTCGCGAAAACTGGGACTTCTCCGGTGTTCCAATTGATATTTATATTAGAGAAAAATAAAAAAAAGTCCCGATAAAATCGGGACTTTTTTGTGGCTTAAAATTTAAAAAGTTAACTCAAAAATCCTTTTACGTAATCTTTGGTTAGCTTTTCTTTTGGGTTAAGCAAGACTTCTTCTGTAGGACCAAATTCTATTATTTCGCCCATATAGACGAATCCAATATAGTCAGAAACTCTTCGTGCTTGACGCAAAATGTGCGTTACTAATACAATGGTGTATTTATCTTTTAGTTGCAAAAACAATTCCTCAATAGCTTGAGTAGAAATTGGATCTAAAGCCGAAGTTGGTTCATCTCCTAGGATGATTTCGGGTTCAATCGCAAGTCCTCTTGCCAAACACAATCTTTGTTGTTGTCCAATAGAAAGGCGAGTGGCTGGCGATTTTAGTCTGTCTTTCACTTCATCCCAAAGATTAACGTTTCGAAGATATTTTTCTACAATGGCATCCAATTCTTTTTTGTTGTGGTTTCCATGAATTCTTTGTCCATAAGCCACATTATCATAAATGTTCATCGGTAACGGAAAAGGTCTTTGCGAAAGCAATCCCATCTTTTTTCGGATATGAGTGACTTCTACTTTTGGGTCGTAGATATTTTCGCCGTCAACTAATACTTTTCCCTCCACACGAACATCCGTTTGATAATCAAGAAGTCGGTTCATGGTTTTTAATAAGGTTGTTTTTCCACAACCGGAAGGACCAATTAAGGATGTCACTTTCTTATCTGGAAAGTCAATATTGATGTTTTTAAGAATATGGTTTTCACCAATGTGAACGTTTAAATCTTGAATGCTGATATGAGGTTGAAGGATCATATTTTATTTTTTGAAAGGTTTTTACTTGCTATTTTTGCTGTTATGCTAATGATTAAAACTATTATTGTTAGGACTACCGCTGCGGCATAAGCTCGGTTTTGTACTTCTTGAATGGGACTACTCAATTGGAAAAAAATGGACAAAGGCAATGTCGCTGCGGGTTGTTCCAAAGAGGTTGGAATGCTATCCGTGAAACCTGCCGTGAATAATACACAAGCTGCATCTCCAATAGCTCTACCAAATGACAATAATATGGCGGTTACAATTCCTGGAACCGATTGACGCAAAACTATTTTTGCAGTTTCATAACGCGTTCCTCCAAGTGAATATACTGAGTTTTTCATATCTTCTGGAACCACTCTTACGGCTTCGTCCATGGCTCTTACCAAAATAGGAATTATCATTAAAGTCACCGTTATTATTCCCGCTAATAAGGATGTTTTTAATCCCATATAAACCATAATGGCAAATCCAAAAGCGCCGTAAACAATAGATGGAATTCCAAATAAAATATCAGAACACAAACGTGCGATATTGGCTAAAGTCGAATTTTTCTTCGCATAAATATTGATGTAAATCACAATTGGAGTACTCACCAAAAGGCCTAATAATGTGGATCCTATAGTGATGTAAAGCGAACCGATAATCGCATTTAGAATACCACCACCTTTACCAATATAAAATCCTCCTTCAGGAATTTTTGAAACCATATCCCAATTTAAGGAACCTAATCCTTTCGAAAATATCGTGTAAATAATCATAAATAAGGTGCTGCTTATTATGATGGTGGATAATATCATCAAGGCTTTAAATATATTTTCTTCTATTTTTCTCATTTTTCTCATTTTTATATTTTTGTAATTAAGAATTATTTAATGTTTTCAAACTATAAATACTTAAACATAATTGCTTCGCCTAATCGCTCTTTCAGGCTCGGGTCATAATTCATAATTAATTTTAGTTGGTTCTTTTTTCGATTCGAAATAATATAATTCTCGAAATGGCATTAAACAAAAATATGATGACAAATAGGAGTAAAGCAGCAAACATCAACGCCGAATCATACATGGGAATGGACATCATTTCACCGTAATTATTTGCAATCAATGCTGGTAAAGGATAGCCCGAATCGAAAACGCTAGTAGGAACTTGTGCCAAATTTCCGCAAACCATCAAAACGGCGATGGTTTCGCCGAAAGCTCTTGAAATGGCAAGAACTGTGGCAGCAACAATTCCGTCAACTGATTTTCGAAGCAACACTTTTTTGACAGTTTGCCATTGTGTAGCTCCAACAGATAAGGAAGCATCTCTCAATTCTTGTGGTACATTGTCGAAAACCTCTATTAAAATACTGATAATTAAAGGAAAAATCATAATTGCCAAAACAATTCCTCCAGCTAAAACCGAATATCCTGTGGTGAATTCTACGAAATGAGGCGCTAAATGATCTTGGATTAAAGGTATAATAACCAAAACTCCCCAAACACCAAAAAGTACCGGTGGAATCCCGGATAATAATTCGATTAATGGCAATACTAATTTACGAATACGAACAGGCGCATATTCCGAAAGATAAATTGCAGTAAGCAAGGATAATGGAAGTGCAATCAGGATTGAAATCGCCGTAACCCAAAGCGTTCCCATAATAAATGGGTAAAACCCAAAGGATTCTTTGAAAGGTTTCCAGTCAGATGAAGTTAGCAAATTCCCTAAGGAACTATGGTTCAAAAGCGGTATTGATTTGTAATACAAGCCAAATCCTAGCAATACAACAGTGGATATTGATAGGATGGTTAGTGTAAAGAAAATTTTCCCGAAGAAATTATCTTTTAGTAATCGTATGTTTTTCATTTATTTGTAGTTAACCCCATCCCGGAAAAACCATTCGCAACCTTCAGATTGTTCAAGTTAAACCGAGATGGGGATTTATATTTTACTTAGAAATACTTATTTCACTTTCTCTAATTCTTTGTTTAATTTTTCTTTTGAGAATTTTATATATCCAGCTTCAGTAACAAATTGTTGTCCGTTTGTCAAGATGTATTTTATAAATTCTTTTACGATTGGATTATTTGGTTTTCCAACAGTTACATAATACAAATCTCTTGCTGGTGGCGAAGGATATTTTCCGGCAATAATGGCTGCAATTAATTGATCCACATCACCATAAAAGTTTTCATCTGGATCTAATTTTCCATTATTATTCAAATCAATTGGCACAGGAACAACTCCATTTGTAGCTTTATTTGTTTTGGTATCGTAGATATAAACAATATTGTTATACCCAATTCCTGAAGGATCTCTTTTTACTGCTTGGGCTAATCCTGGGTCACCAAAAACAGCAACTCCTTGTAAATCTTCTTGTTTTTTTCCAAAGTATTTCGCCCAAGTTTCTGCAGCTCCAGAAGTATCAGATCTAGTATAAACGTGTATTGGAGCTTCACTTTTGAAACCTAATGTGTTCCAAGTTTTGTATTTTCCTGTGATAAAGATGTTGTTGAATGCATCTTTTCTCACGCCTTTTTCATACAATACTTTTTTAAATGGACTTGCAGCGCTTATTGTTGGAATTACAGCATCTTTTGTTACAGCAACTGGGAAAGCTCCTTTTTTGTATTCAGCTGCATTTAGATCACGGGATACTAATCCGATATCTGTTACTTTCGATAATACATCGGTAATCCCTTTTCCTGCTCCACCCGCTTGAATGTCAATTTTTACTCCTGGATGAATTTTTTTGAATTCTTCAGCCCATTTTACTGTTATTGGATACAAAGCAAATGCTCCCGAAATACTGATGTTTCCTTTTAATTCCTGTGCAGCTACTTTTGTCGTGCTTGCATTAGCAAATAAAAGAACGATTGCCGCGACTATTGATGATAATTTGTATGTTTTCATTTTTGTTGTTTTCTTGTTGATTTTTATTTAGAATTTTAATTGCAATTGTGCTACGATTTCATCTTTGTTTCCACTTGCAGTTGCAAAGTTATCGCTGTAACGTTTGTAATTTATTTGGATTTTTGTAAAACTGTTTACGTAGTAATTTGTTCCTAGTGTTAGAAATTCAGTGGTGTTTTTTGCTATTTTTTTGTCTTTGTCGAAAGAATCATATTTAGCAACCAACTGTACTTTAGTTGGAATTACAAAATAACCAACTTGAGCATACCAACCGTCTTTTTTCAATCCATAACCTTGTTGTGCTTGCAAATACTCCGCTCTTAAGGAAAATAAATTGTAGTTTACTGCCACATCAGCTCCAATTCTGTTTTGAACATTATTTGTGTTGATTGCATTAGTAGCTAGTGTTTTTATAGTAATAACAGAACCAATAGCAGGATTATAAGTAGCCGCTTTTGCCGCTGTTGTTTCCCAGTTGTCATATCCATTAGAATAAGAAACTCCAAAATCCAAGAATGTAGTTGGATGCGCAACTAATCTAGCAGCAATATCTTTCGATTCGTTTAAGTCACTTTTATTAATTCCTTGTCCATTAAAGTAACCTAAATAATAATCTAAAAGATAACGACTTGCAGAATTTTGGAACAAACTTCCACTAACTTGTAATCCAATATCACGTCCGTTTTGATCGCCAATCGCATCTTTATTTCTGTTTACTAATCCGCTAACTTGTGCACGGTCAATAGTTTCAAGCGTGTTGTCAGGAGTAGTGTTTTCTAATGAATTAGGTACTATAAATTGTCCACCTGTTATTTTGAAGCCATCATAAGGTTTGTAAACAAAGTAAGCATCTATAATTTTTGGAGAAATAGCAAAATCGGTTTGTAATCTGTATTCCCATTCAGGAGAAAAAGCTCCTTTTATATCTAATCTTGCTCTTCTAATATCAAAACCATCTATTTTTTTTGGTTCTTGAAGCGATTGGTATCTTACTTGAGTATAACCCCCTATGGAAATGTTGCGACCTGAAACCACACCAAATGTTTTTTGTTTTTCTTTGATGGTTTGTTGGTTAAAAGCATATTCGGCTCTTATTGAATCAGCTTCATTTTGTTTAACAAGTCCTTTTTTAATTAGTAAATTGAATACATCGTCTGCTGTTTGAGCTTGTGATATACCAAAAGTTAAAAAGGCTATAAAAATTAAAAGTATTTTTTTTGTGTTCATTGTTTTTGGTTTTAAATCTATAATTTTAGTGTCTTTTTTATCATTTTTTTTCTGTTGGGTTTTGTTTCAATAACAATTTTTCCCAATAAAGTTGTATTATGCCCGCGGGCACATAAAGCAAAATTTATACTTGTATTTTAATTCTTTTAAAGGCATTTGTGTTTTTTTTGGTTTATAAAAAATATGTAATTACATGTAATTAGTAGAATTAAATGATAAATTTATTTAATGTTTATTCTTGGTATATATAATTTAAATAAATAATTCTGGTGCAAATATATAATTAATTCTATAAAACAAGTAGAGTTTAAAAAATATTTTTTTATTTTTTTGCCAAGGAAGCTATAGTGATGCTTTCCATTGCGGCTAAAGTTTTTTCTCGAATGGCTATTAATCCTAATCTTAATAGGCATTCCGACTCCGTTTTACAATCCGAACAAGGTTCGTAAAAATTTAAAGAAGCACAAGGAAGTAAAGCAATTGCGCCATCAAATAATCGGTGAATATCGGCTAATGTTATCTCATTTTTAGATTTAATAAGATAGTATCCACCCATTTTTCCTTGTTTGCTACTTACAAAATGTCCTCTTTTTAATTCCAATAATATTTGTTCCAAAAACTTTTTCGGAATATTCGCACCTTCAGCGATGTCCATCGTTTTAGCAATGAATCCGTCCTCTTGTTGCGCTAAATAAAGTAATGCTTTAAGGGCATATTTGGTTTTTTGTGAAAGCATTTGTGTGTTTTTTCAGTAAATAAAAGAATTGTAATTTATTTTCAATGTGTAATCTGCAACTTGATTTTACCAATCGCCACCTGAACCACCGCCAGAGAATCCGCCTCCGCCAAATCCACCACCAAATCCGCCTCCGCCTCCAGAAGAGCCACCGCCAAATCCACCAGAACCTCGTCCTCCGCCACCTAAACTGCTAAGGATGATAATATCAAGTAAACTGGGACCTCCGCTTGAATTTCCTGAGTTTCCTCCGTTGTTTTTATTTCTAGAAATTAAAACAAGTATAATCACAACAATAATAATTATGGGTAAAATTGGAATTCCTTTTTCTTTGTTTTTTTTGCGTTCTCCTTTGTATTTTCCTTTGAAAACATCAATAATAGCATCGATTCCTTTGTCTAAACCTTTATAATAACTTCCTGTTTTGAATTCTGGAATGATAATATTTCTTGTAATTTCCCCACCAATTCCTGCCGAAAGTCGGTCTTCAAGTCCGTATCCTGCCGAAATCCATATTTTTCTTTCGGCTTTTGCCAATAAAATAAGAACTCCATTATCGTTTTTTGCTGTTCCTCCAATTCCCCAAGTTTGCCCCCATTTTGGAGTCAAAATCCCAATGTCTTCGCCTTTTAAACTTTCGATTGTAATAACCACAATTTGTGTTGTGGTGGAATCGGAATATTTTATTAATTTTTCCTCTAGTTGAGATTTTTCGGTTGCGCTTAATACATTGGCATAATCATAAACCGAAGTTTGTAATTCTGGTTTTTCAGGTATTGTAAATTGTCCAAAACTGATTTGTGTAAAAAGTAAGCAAACAATAACTTTTAGAAAAACCTGAGTATTTTTTTTATTTAAATCCATTATCCTTTCGATATTTCATTAGATAATTCATTTGTGTCTCCCGCTTCGTATGGAAAATGGACAATTAGTTCTTTGCCCGCATTCGCAATACCGTCGATTAAACCTTGCTTGAAATTTCCATTTTTAAATTGAACTGCCATTGCCTCTTTTGTACTGTTCCAAAAGTCATCTCCAACCAGGTCGTGAATTCCTTGATCTCCACAAATGACGAATTTTTTATCGGCTACAGCCAAATAAATTAAAACTCCATTTTTAAGATGGGTTTCATGCATTTTTAATAAATGAAAAACTTCCAAAGCCCTATCATAAGGAACTTTGGAAGTTGTTTTTTCTATGTGAACTCTAATCTCGCCAGAAGTTTCTTTTTCAGCCATGCAAATAGCTTCAACAATTTCTTGCTCTTCTTCTTTGGTTAAAAAAACGGCTTCTTTTGACATTTTATCTCTGTTTTAAATTCCCCCTTGGGGGTTAGGGGGCTTTAGAATTTTACTTCAACTGGTTTTTCTGCTCCTGCAACCGATTGAAAATAAGCTTTTTCTTTGAAACCAAACATTCCTGCAAAAATTGAATTTGGGAATGTTTTAATATGGGTGTTATAAGGCATAACCGCTTCGTTGAAACGAGTTCTTGCCGTTAAAATTTGGTTTTCAGTGCTCGCTAATTCATCTTGTAATTTAAGGAAATTTTCATTTGCTTTCAATTCAGGATATTTTTCCACGGTTACTAATAATCTAGACAAAGAGCTGCTTACGCCACTTTGAGCCTGATTAAATTGTGCCAATTGTTCTGCACTAATATTTTTTGGATCTACCGTAATCGAAGTGGCTTTTGCTCGGGCTTCAATCACAGCTGTCAAAGTACTTTTTTCGAAATCCGCAGCTCCTTTTACGGTATTAACTAGATTTCCAATTAAGTCATTTCGTCTTTGGTAAGAGGTTTGAACATCTCCCCAAGATTGCTCTACTGTTTGGCTCAAGGTTACCGCTGTATTATTAATTCCTTTAACCCAGCTGTAAATACCAATTACAAATACTGCTACAATAATCCAAGGTAAAAATTTTTTAAAATCCATTTTTGTTTAATTTAAAGTTTAGTGTTTATTTTATTATTTTTATTAAATCTGCAATCAAAAATCGTTAATCTTCAATCAAAAATCTATATTTCATTCTTAATATTCATCAACTGATTTTTTATCGTTTCCAGTTTGCTGATAATTTCAAATTTATCCAAAGTTTTCTTTTGTCCTTCTTTTAAATGGGTTCGGGCACCTTCTAGCGTAAAACCTCTTTCTTTTACTAAATGATAAATCAGTTGTAGGTTTTTAATGTCTTCAGGCGTAAACATTCTGTTGCCCTTAGCGTTTTTCTTTGGTTTTAGAATGTCAAATTCACTATCCCAAAAACGAATAAGTGATGCGTTTACATCAAATGCCTTAGCAATTTCGCCAATGCTATAATACCTTTTCCCGGCTTGTAATTCTATATGCATTAGTCTAATGATTGATTTTCTTGGTTCGCTAATTTTGATATTGCAACGTATTCCACTGCCGAAATATTTCCGTAATAAAAATTTAATGGATTGACAACTTTTCCATTTTTGTGCACTTCATAATGCAAATGCGGGCCTTCAGATCTTCCGGTGCTTCCTATATATCCTATAATGTCACCTCTTTTCAAATATTGTCCTGCTCTGCATTTATATCTGCTTAAATGTCCATATAATGTTTCATAACCAAAACCGTGCCGAATTACAATATGATTTCCATAACCAGAAGCAGTATTATCTGCTTTTGTAACATATCCATCGCCAGTTGCATAAATAGGAGTTCCTGTTTTTGCAGTAAAATCCATCCCTTCGTGCATTTTTCTAGCTTTTGTAAACGGGTCAGTTCTATATCCAAAACCAGAAGCCATTCGTTTTAAATTTTCGTTTTTTACTGGCTGAATAGCTGGAATTGCGGCTAATAAATTATTCTTGGCTTTCGCCAATTTTAAAATATAATCTAATGATTTTGATTGAATAGCTAATTCTTTACTTAAAACATCAACTCTTTTAGTTGTATTCAATACCAATTGAGAATTGTCGTATCCTTCTAATTCTTTGTATCTATTTTTTCCACCAAAACCCGATTTTCGTTCTTCATCAGGAATTGGAGAAGTATTAAAATACACTCGGTACAAATTATTATCGCGATCTTCAATAGCCGAAATAACATCATCCACTTGATCCATTTTTCTATTC
>Ga0114958_10002301_pt1 | contig 14405 bp, 16 predicted proteins | sample C_130208_EF_Meta_FD_89577 | JGI IMG/M metagenome (GOLD analysis project Ga0114958, IMG submission 89577) | Freshwater microbial communities from Lake Croche, Canada to study carbon cycling - C_130208_EF_MetaG | ecosystem: Environmental > Aquatic > Freshwater > Lake | place: Lake Croche, Canada... | reverse complement strand
TTTTAGCGGCAATTTTTTTTACCTCTTTTAAAAGAGGAGCTTCAATGGTTATATTTAATCTTGCTTTCATAGTATCAGTATATAATATTTTATAAAGATACGTATTATTTAAATTTATGCGCATAACAATTATAATGTTTTCATTTTTATTTTTGCTTAATGACTTTCAAAACCGAAAATAAGTAGTTTATTTAATTGAAATTCAAGTATTTATACGCTATGAAGCTCTTCTCTAAGCTTAGTCTTTTTTCTAAGTTCTAGATGTATATAAATAGTATATTTATTCTTCAAAATGGTAAATATGAAAAGGATATTATTCTTAGTGGCTATGTTATTTAATGGCCTACTATTCAATGGCATGTTTAGTGAAACCCTAATGGCTCAAAAACCGGCGATGAATTCTTTTATACCCGACAGACAAGCCACTTATTGCAATCCTATTAATTTAGATTACGGCTATTGCCCTATTCCCAATTTTGTACAAAACGGAAAGCACCGTGCAACAGCGGATCCTATTGTTGCAGTCTATGATAATAAATATTTTTTATTCAGCACCAATCAATGGGGTTATTGGTGGAGTAGTGATATGAAAGATTGGAAATTTATTTCAAGAAAATTTTTAAGACCTTGGAACGATGTGTATGATGAATTATGCGCACCAGCAAGTTTAGTGCTAGGCGATAGTTTATTAGTAATAGGCTCAACTTATACAAAACAATTTTCATTATGGTATAGCACCAACCCCACTAAGGACGACTGGCATATTGCTGTAGATAGTTTTCAAGTAGGTGCCTGGGATCCAGGATTATTCAAAGATGATGACAACCGCTTATATATTTATCATGGATCAAGTAATTTTTATCCAATCTATGGGCAAGAGTTAGACCGTAAAACTTTTGCGCCTATTGGAGAAAGACAATCGCTTATTCATTTAGTAGATAGCATTCATGGTTGGGAGCGTTTTGGAGAACATCAGGACAACACTTTTTTAAAACCCTTTATGGAAGGGGCTTGGATGAATAAGCAAAATGGAAAATATTATTTACAGTATGGTGCCCCAGGTACTGAATTCAGTGGCTATGGCGATGGCGTTTATGTAAGCGATAAACCACTAGGGCCCTTTGTGTATCAAAAGCATAATCCTTTTTCTTATAAGCCAGGTGGCTTTGCAAGAGGAGCAGGGCATGGTGCCACTTATCAAGATGTATTTAAACAGTGGTGGCATATTTCAACTATTGCTATTGGGGTTAAAAATAATTTTGAAAGACGCAATGGTATTTGGCCTGCACAAATTGATGCAGATGGCATATTATATAGTAATACTTCTTACGGTGATTATCCGCATTATATTCCCAATGCAGGGGCGAACCACGATGTATCACAGTTTACAGGATGGATGCTACTTAATTATAATAAGCCTGTTCAAGTATCTTCTACCTTAAGTGCTTTTACTGCGAACAATGCAGTAGATGAAAATTTAAAAACTTATTGGTCGGCTACTTCGGGTAATACAGGTGAATGGATACAAACCGATTTAGGCACTAAAAATAATATTGAAGCCATACAAATTAATTATGCCGATGAAGGTGTAGAGTTAATGGGCAAGTCATTAACTACTTATCATCAGTATCAAATTTTTGCATCGGATGATGCGAAGACTTGGAAATTAATCATTGATAAATCTAAAAACAAAACCGATGTACCGCATGATTATGTAGTACTTCCCAAAACTATCCAAGCGCGTTATATTAAAATGGTGAATATACATATGCCAACGGGTAAGTTTGCGATTAGTGGCCTGCGTGTATTTGGAAAAGGTGCTGGAGCTGACCCAGGCTCGGTACAAAATTTTGTAGCTCTAAGAGGCGATAGTGAAAGAAGAAATGCCTGGTTAAAATGGGCTGTAAACCCTAATGCCACAGGGTATCATATCTATTTTGGGAACGATCCTAATAAATTATACAATAGTGTAATGGTCTATGGTGTGAGTGAATACTATTGTACGGCTTTAGAAAAAAATGACGCTTATTATTTTCAAATAGAAGCCTTTAATGAAAATGGAATTGGGACAAGGTCACCGGTGATGAAAGCAGATTAATTTTAAAATATTAGTACTAATAAAAAATTAATGGATAATAATAAAAAAGCCCTTCGAAATATCGAGGGGCTTTTTTATAAAATCTAACTTAAGCCTTTTGAGATAGAGGCTTATAAGAAACTAAATTATTTTTTTATAATTAATTTATCAGCAGTACGTCTAACTTTAATAGCACTGGATAAATAATCATTGGCAGCATCTCTGTAACCTAATGTTAAAGCAACTGTTGCATGTAAACCATGCGCAGCTAAGCCTAATTCAGCATCTACTGCATCTGGAGCAAAACCTTCCATAGGTGTACCATCAACATGTTCAGTAGCAGCAGCCACTAATGCAAAACCTAAAGCAATATATGTTTGCTTAGTAGCCCATGCTTGTAATTGTTCTTGTGATTGATGTGCAATAGCACCTTTCACATAACCAGAAAAATCTTTTAAACCCTCCACTGGCATATTTCTTTGTTCAGCAATTTCTTGCATGTAAACATCTACATCTTTTTCAGTAATGCTTGTATGTGCAGCAAAAATTATTAAAGCAGATGATTCACCAATTCGAGGTTGGTTGTAAAAATGGGGTTGTAGTTTTAATTTAGTGGCTTGATCTTCAACTACAATAATATTGTAAGGAGTTAAACCAAAAGAACTAGGAGCTAAACGAGTAGCTTCTAAAATTGTTTCTAAAGTTTCAGCAGGTATTTTAGTACCATTCATTCTTTTAACAGCATAGCGCCATTGTAATGCATCTAATAATTTCATAGTATTTGTATATTTCGTTGTTTGAACATCAAAATTAGGTATTTCTGACCTAATTCCAAATTAATTATTTGTTAATCAATTCATTATGATAACCATCATATTTGTAAAAGGTTCAAAATCAAGCATATAATAATAGTTATTGGTTTAATGGCGTAACTTTATACCGTGCTATATCAAAAAACCATAAGACAAATTTTAGCGGTAGTTATGCTACTGGTCTTTGCGTTTAGCATTACCTCACAAAAAACCATTCATGATTTAGTAGCCAAGCATAGCGATAAGGTTAAATGTGATGTTCATAAGAATTTACCTATTGAGCAGGTTGAAAATTCAAGCATACATTGTTCGCACGATAATTTAGTAGCTACTTCTCCCTTTGTTGATTTTAATTTTACTATTACATTAGAGCAACCCATTTTAAATATTGCTACTAATACACAGTTACTTAGTTTTTATTTCTTTAATAATAATTATTCTTTAGACTCTAGGGGTCCCCCTGCAGTGTAGTAGAATCGAATTGAAATTAAGTTTCATTTCGAATTTGCTTATTAATGCTAGTATAGTACTAGAGTTATTATAGCAACAATTTTTATAATGCATCGCATTTTCCATTTCAAGTTTTAATTATTACTATTTTATGTTCAAGTATCTATCTATATTATTAATAAGTGTTTTTATAGGCGAGGGCGTTTACGCCATGCAAGCGCCTAAGACGGTGCAAGTATCGGGTAAAATTAGCGACGAGACAACAGGTCAGGTTTTACAAGGCGCATCCATCTATTTTCCCGAATTAAAAAAAGGCGTGGTGAGTAACGATAAAGGAATTTATCAAATTAATATAAAACCAGGCATCTATATTATTGAGGTAAGTTATATTGGATTTAGTTTACAAACCTTAAACTTATCTATTCAAACAAATTTGGTAAAAGATTTTTTGTTGAATCACGCAGTGCTAGAAAATACCAATGTAACAGTTACTAGTTTTTTAAGAACTACTTCTAGTAAAAAAACACCCACTCCTATTAGCATTATTAAGAAAGAAGATTTTTTTAAAGGGGTCTCTACCAACTTAATTGACGCGCTTTCTAAAACACCGGGAGTAACGCAGTTAAGCACGGGTCCAGCTATATCCAAACCTATTATACGCGGCCTAGGATATAATAGGGTGGTGGTTTTAAACGATGGTGTAAAACAAGAAGGACAACAATGGGGCGATGAACATGGTATTGAAATTGACGAATATAATGTAACCAGAACAGAAGTTTTAAAAGTGCCTGCCTCTATTATTTATGGTAGTGAAGCTTTATCGGGGGTTATCAATATAACTTCAAATGTGCCTGTGGCAGAAGGGGCTCTAAGAGGTAATGTATTTAGTAATTATCAATCTAATAATAATTTACAAGGCTATCATTTCGATATAGCGGGCAATAAAAATGGTTTGGTATGGGGATTGAATGGATCTTCTAAAAAAGCATCTGATTATAAAAACAAATATGATGGCTATGTATACAATTCAAAATTTTCTGAATTAAATGGAGGAGGTTTTGTAGGTATAGAAAAGGATTGGGGCTATTCTCATTTCATTGTAAATAAGTTTAGTCAAAAGCTAGGTATGATTGAAGGTACTAGAAATGAGCTAGGACAGTTTTTGAAAGAAGACCTTCCTGCCACCGACGCAGATTTTAGTTCTACTACACCTAATATTCCTTATCAATATATTCAGCACACAAAATATATCTTGGATAATAGCATAAACTGGGGAACAGGAAAGTTAAAAGCCAATATAGCCTATCAAAGAAATCAAAGACAGGAGTTTGGTAATATTGAAATGCCTTCAGAGAAAAGTTTATACTTCGATTTAGGTACTTTAAATTATTCTTTTCAATATTTACTTCCAGAAACCAATAATTGGAAACACACTATTGGTGTGAATGGCTTACAACAAGAAAATAAAAATAAAGGTGTAGAAGCCCTGATACCTGAATATAAATCGGTAGAAACAGGTTTGTTTTTTTATACGCAAAAACATATAGATAAATTTAATTTTAGCGGTGGTGCTAGAATTGATAAAAAAGGAATTGAGTTTAATGGACTTCAAAAAAACTATGGAGATATTGCAGGATCCTTGGGCATGACTTATGAGGCCACTAATGATTTAATTTTTAAATTCAATATTGCCCGAGGTTATCGAGCTCCTAATTTATCTGAGTTGGGTAGTAATGGAGCACATGAGGGCACCAATAGATATGAGTATGGGAATACGAATTTAGAAAGCGAGAGAAGTTTACAATTTGACGCAGGTATGGAATGGAGCAATGAGCATATCTCATTTACAGGTAATGCTTTTTATAATAATGTAACTAATTATATTTTTTATCAAAAACTAATCGGAGTGCATGGAGGAGACTCTATCATTAATAAAGAGGGCAAGGATTATTATGCATTCGCTTATCAGCAACAAGATGCTAAATTAATAGGGGCTGAATTTAATTTAGATATTCATCCGCATCCTTTAGATGGACTTCATATTGAAAACACAGTCTCTATCGTAAACGGTACATTTAAAAAAGCATTGGCAGGAAGTATTAATTTACCCACCATACCAAGCATGCGTTGGATTACTGAATTAAGGTATGAACTTCCAAAAAATTCGGGCAACCTTAAAAACAGTTATGCTTCTTTACAATTAGATAATGTTGCTGCACAGAATAATCCGTTTACTGGGTACAATACAGAAACCAAAACACCGGGCTATACCTTAATTAATATTGGGGCAGGCACACATATAACCATTAAGGGTAAACAGCTATTTAGTATTTCATTAGTGGCACAAAACCTTACAGATATTGCTTATCAGAGCCATTTAAGCCGTTTAAAATATACCGATGTAAATGTTTTGACAGGAAGAACTGGGGTATTTAATATGGGTCGTAATTATAGTTTGAAAATTAATGTTCCACTTCAGTTTGATTAGATATTAAAAAAAACTTATAATAACATATGTTTACTCAAGTTCTTACAAAATCCTTAACATAGAATTTTGTAAATTTGCAGAAGGTTCTAAACGAATCTTCTTAAACAGTTTTTCTAAAAAAGTTCTTTATAAACCAGATGCGTAAATTTTCCCCCTATATCATTGCTCTATCATCTATTTGTATTTTATTTAATGCATGCCAGCATGATATTATTACCGCGAATGCTAATCTATCCTTAGACCCGGTGGTAGTGGTTAACCCTCCTTCCACCATAGTTCCAGCGGGCGGCACGCCTGCAGTTTCAGATACGATTTGTTTTAATACCGATGTTTTACCCTTATTTGTGAGCTACTGTGGTTCTGCAGGGTGTCATAATGAAGCAAGCCATAGAGAAGGCGTAATTACTACAGACTATGGACATTTAATGAATGGTATTAGAGCTAAAAATGCAAATAGTAGTAAGTACTTTACCATTATTGGCAATGGTATGCCATCAAGGTCAAGCCCACAAATGACGGCTACGCATATTGCACTTATCAAAAAATGGATAGACCAAGGAGCTCTTAATACACAATGCACCAATGTTTGTGATACTAATTCATTTACTTATGCGAATGCTATTCAAACTATTATTTCTACAAATTGTGGCGGATGTCATGGTAGCAAGCCTGGTTCTGCCAATATATATTTAGGAGACTACGCAAGTGCGAAAAATTATATAAGTGCGAATACAAGTATATTTTTAAATTCCATTAATTATGTATCAAGTATAGCGGTTTCAAAAAGAATGCCTCCTTCGGCTAAGTTGGTAGATTGTAAAATAATCCAAATTCAAAAATGGATACAAAAAGGCTATCCTCAATAATATGCAAAAGTATTTTAAAATAGTATTTGTAATAATTGCCATTAGTAGTTTTACTGCTTGTTATTATGATAAGAAGGACCAAGTATATCCTCAAGTAGTAGTAGCTGCCTGCGATACTACCAATGTTACTTATGGTGTAACGGTAGCGGGCATCTTAAATGCCAATTGTAATAATTGTCATGGAGCTAGTGCCAATATCTTAGGCGCAGGCATTGTATTAAATACTTATGCTACAGTGAAGCCCTATATTACTAATGGGCGCCTTGTGAATTCTATTTTACAAAATGGTAATGCTTCTCCTATGCCTAAGAATATGGCGAAGATGGATATATGCAGTATTAATAAAATAATTGTTTGGGTGAATAGAGGGGCTATCAATAATTAATAAAAAATAAAGAATAAAAATAATTTCATATGATTTCAATTCGCAACATAAAAAGTTTAGTAGCAGCGCTTATACTAGTATTACTTTTATGCAATATGCAAGTAGCAAATGCACAAACACCAAGTGCACAAAAAGTATACGCTACTAAAATAGGACAAATATTTTTTAATGCAACTGGAGGAGCAGTGCCCATTGCAGCGGTGAATAACCAGGTCGATTCAAAATTTGTAGACGCCACTGGTCAAATTATATTCGGCGTATTAGTGAAGGGATTTAAATTTGAAAACCAATTAATGGAAGATCATTTTAATGAGAACTATATGGAGTCGACGCAGTTTCCTAAAGCCGATTTCAAAGGGTATATAAAAAATAATAAGGAAGTTAATTTTACCAAGGACGGAACTTATCCAATTACTATTGAAGGCAGTTTAACCATACACGGAACTGCACAAAAAGTAAGTACCAAAGGCACTTTACAAATTGCTGACGGAAAGCCCATAATTACCGGTGAGTTTGCTATAAAAATTAAGGACTATGGTATTAAGGGTTTATACATTGGAGAGAAAATTGCGAATGAGGCTAAGATAAAAGTGAATTGTAAATACCAAAATTAAAAATTATGTTTTTACGTTTCCTTCATTTAGTAGTATTTACATTATTGGTTACGCTTACGGCGACCGCGCAAAATATAGATTTATTTTCAGAAAAAACGAATGCTACTAATTCGGATTTTACCACGGGCACTTTTAAATCTACTAGAATTGTGAATGGGCAGTCAATTGAGAATGTAGGGTCGGGTGTTTTAGATTTTAAAATTATGCACCGCTTTGGGCCAATCAGCGATGGTGGTTATAATTTTTTCGGACTAGACCAGGCCACTATGCGCATAGGTTTAGATTATGGGCTTACAGACCGACTCATGATTGGCATTGGCCGTAGCACTTATCAAAAGCAGTATGATGGCTTTTTGAAATATAAAATTATTAGACAACAACAAGGCCAGCGAAATATTCCATTTAGTCTAAGCTATGCAAGCTCTTTTATTTATAAATCATTGCGTGATGCTGCTACTACTTATACACCCTATGTATCTGATAAATTTTCTTTCTCGCATCAATTACTACTTGCAAGCAAGGTGAACGATTATTTTTCTTTACAATTATCGCCTACCTTAATTCATTATAATATGGTAGATACTAAAACCACTCCCAACGATTTTTATTCATTAGGTGTAGGCTTTAGACAAAGAGTAAGCAAAAGAGTAAATATTACAACAGAATATTATCATAGGTTTACTAGTTTAGAGGGCTATAAGGACCCATTATCGGTAGGTGTGGATATTGAAACAGGAGGCCATGTGTTTCAGTTACATGTATCAAATTCAACGGGTATGACGGAACGTACTTTTATCAATGAGACAACGGGCAGTTGGGCAAAAGGCGATTTACGTTTTGGATTTAATATCTCCAGGGTATTTACCGTTCGTAAACCCAAAGAACTTAGAAATATTAAATGGTAGAATAAGAATACATTAAATAGTAGAATAAATTTATGCGCAAAATGACAAAACTAATATACGCCATTGCAGTAGTGGCCATTACAGCTCTTGGAGGATACTATTATGTATTTGTCTATTCTAAAACGCATCATAGAAATGTGCAATCAGAAAAAGGGATAGTTATTCAAGCCGATTCTTTAAGCGCCGCTTATCAAGCCGATGAAAAAAATGCCAATGCTTTGTATTTAAATAAAGCAGTGGAAATAAGTGGAACCATTGTGAGCATAGATAAAAATCAGGAAGGAAAAATTACCCTTATAATAGGCCGCGCCGATTCTTTTTCTAATGTATCGGTTACTTTAATAAGCACAACTCCCATATCTCAAAAAATAGGCGAAACCATTACCATTAAAGGGGTTTGTACCGGGGCTTTAAGCGATGTGATAGTGACGGAGGGGGTGGTGAAGATATAAGCGTTTACCAATAGTGTAAAGGATATAAAATACAAGGGTATTAAAACTTGTGAATTCATTTAAAGGTTCTTTCATGTCACATAAGAAATAAGAAGCAACAATTTTATTTAAATGTATTCGGTATAAATAGATAAACATAAATAGCTATCAGGATATAAAATCCAAGTACTATTAATGATAGATATTTAAAGAGCCTCAAACTTTTGTTAATAGTTAATTTAATTTTTTGTTCATCATATAACCAGATGAAAAGATTAAATAATATTAATAAAAAGCCGATTGAAATTAATAGGTATATCATTGTTATTGATTTTAATTTTGTTGAACTTTGACAGCTTCTTTTTCAAAATCAGAATCCATATTCACAGTAAAATAATAATTACTTCTATTTGTCCATCCAAGTGTTAAGCCCCCTAATTGAATACCAAATAAATTAGTCCCTGTTATTGTAAATGTTGAAGTTGTATTGGCGCTGTTGAAATTTATCTGAGACGAGTTCACATAAGTCCAGCTAAAAAAACCTATCCCAGTAAATGAAACCGTTGGATTTCCAGTAACTCTTCCATACTTATCGGTATTAAAATCAAGATGCATTGTATAAAACCCTTGCTGTAGCACATTGTCATTAACTGATGTATAGTATGAAACATAAAAAGGGAATGATGCATGATAGTATCCTGCTGGTCTTGTGCCATCTTCTTCGTACTCATCAAAAGGCATAGTAGATGATGTTTTTTTTAAACTATTAATGGCAGTGTTGCCGTTTTGCTTTAATTCTGCAATGCCACTAAATTTCTTAGGCCTCTTAAATTCTTTATATGCTAATTTGAATTCGTTAATTGAAAGTAATGGAACATTATCAATATTTTGTTCATCTAAACTAAATAATCTCCCACTTTCACCAACTATATCTCGAACCATATTAATAGAATCATCCTTTTTATTTGTTGAAGATTCTTTTTTACAACTAGATAAAAACAGTAAAATACAAATGGATAAAACGAATGTTGAAACTTTTTTCATGATGTTTGATTTAGTAATAAAGAAACAAAAAATGAAATCGTTTAATCGAGTATTTATACGTTTTTATTATTTTTCTTATACAACTTAATCCAGTTATATCATAAAAAGATCAAACTTAGAATAGGCTCTATGTATTTATTTTCCATTAGCAACTTCTAGTGGTTTAATAATTAAATTATCACTAATTCTAAAATTAATGTGCCTCTGTAGTTTGATAATGGGGTAAAGATCTAATTAGCAGAATGTAATTTGCCTAATTACTAAACATTAATCTTAATATTTTAAGACAATCTTCTCCAGTTGTATTATCTACAAATCCTAATTTTTTAACTAATCGTATTTTATCCACTGATCTAATTTGTTCCAAGATAATATTGCCAGTCTCGCTATTAAAATTAGTTACAATTCTTGTAGGATAATTTTTGTTGGTGTGGGTAAGTGGAGCAATAATAATTGTATTCAATGTATTATTAATAGAATTAGGGGAAATGACAACACAGGGTCTTGTTTTTTTTATCTCTCCTCCAATAGTAGGGTCTAGGTTAATTAACCAAACATCAAATCTAGAAATGAATTTGCTTGCCTTAGCCATACTACCAATTTTTATCAAAATCATTAGTCATGCCTTCAAAGAAATCTTTGTCAGGAGTATCTCCATTAGCTATTGCTTTTTTAAATTGATCTTCCCAAGTGCTGGGTTTTAGGTTCAATTTATTTTTAACGCTTTTTGTTTTTGCCTTTTGAAGAATAATTTTATTGCGTTCGTATGAAATCAAAATTTCACTTCCCACTTCTAGGGATAAAAAATCAAGGACTTCCTTTGACAACAAAACCCCTTTGGAATTTCCAACCTTACGGAGTGTTGTTCTGCTTTTTATAGTATTAATCATATTAGTTCATTTTAAATAAAGGTATAACATTATAATGTTATAACAAAGTTTTTAACCCTTGCTATTAAAGGGGTTAATAATCAATGAATTAAGCATAAAAAACAAATCAATTTCGAAGTATTTACCGCAAGCTTTTGGGGTATAAATGAATTGAACTAAATTGAGTGATCCTAAAAAGTCACTATGAAAAAAGCAATCTTATTTACGACAATCTTATTTAGTATTTGCATTGGAGCAAATCAAACCTTGAATGCTCAAACTACTAAAGCCACAACAACGCTTAGTAAGGAAGAACAAAAAGTAATGGACTATATCGATGCCAATATGTCAAGGGCTATTGCGCTTTTAAAAGAATCGGTGGATATTAATAGCGGCACATTAAACATTGAAGGTGTAAAAAAAGTAGGCGCCATTTTTGCGCGTGAATTTGAGAAAGCTAATTTTAAAACCAAGTGGGTGCCTATGCCCGATTCACTTCGCCGTGCAGGTCATTTAGTGGCAAGCATTGGATTTAATAATGAAGCAGAAAACGCAGCAGCCACATCAGAAAAGAAAACTTCTTCTAAAAAGAAAACCGAAATAGCAAAAACCAATAAAGGAAAAAAACTATTTCTTATAGGACATTTAGATACTGTCTTTGAACCCGATATGCCAGCAAACCCTTTCACTATGTTAAATGATTCCACAGCCACAGGGCAGGGTGTGACTGATATGAAGGGAGGAGATGTTGTTATGATTATAGCGCTTCAAGCCTTGCAGGCACAGGGTTTATTAAAGGACGCTAACATAATTGCTTATTTAACGGGCGACGAAGAACATGCAGGTTATCCGCGTGAAGTAAGTAGAGGCGATTTTATTGAAACTGCAAAGCAAACTGAAATTGCACTTGCCTTTGAGGGAGCCAATGGATTAAATTCTGTGGCTACTGCAAGAAGAGGTGCTAGTGGATGGTTATTAAATGTAAAAGCAAAAACAGGACATAGCTCGGGAGTGTTTACAGCAGGTGCAGGCTATGGCGCTATTTATGAAGCAGCTAGAATTGTGAATGAATTTAGAGTACAGTTAAGTACAGAAAAATATCTAACCTTTAACCCTGGTGTATTTATTGGAGGTTCTGAAATGAACTACGATGAAACCAAAGCAACAGGCACGGCTATTGGTAAAACAAATATTATTTCTCCTGCAGTAACTGTAACCGGCGACCTTCGTTTTTTAACGGAGGAACAAAAAATAAATGCAAGAAAAAAAATGCAAACTATTGTTGATAATAGTTTAACAGGCACCAAGGCCACTATAGAATTTCAAGATGGCATACCAAGTATGGCGCCTACTGAGGGCAACAATAAAGTATTAGAAGTAATAAGCGGCGTAACTAAGGATATGGGTGTAGGTCCTACCACAGCTGGCGATCCGGGTTCTCGTGGAGCAGGAGATATTTCTTATATCGCAGCTTATGTAGATTGTATTGATGGCTTAGGCTCTTCAGGAAGAGGGGCACATGCACCAGGAGAAACTATAAATTTAAAAGAACTGCCTTATTTAATTAAAAGAGCAGCGCTTACTATTTATAGACTTAGCAAATAAGCTCAATGCAATTAATTTTTATGAAGAACTTTTGGCGACATATATTTGCAGTTTAAGGCCCTGCTATAATCTTTGTATTATAGTTTGCTCCTTCTGGGAGCATTTTTTAAATTATCTACCGCCTCTAAGTTTTTGTAAAATAACTAAAGGAATAAAAACAGGCGCTTCAATAAAATATCTTTTAAACATACGCTTGGGTTCTTGCGTAAAACGGTAGAACCATTCAAGTCCTGCTTTTTGCATCCATAATGGTGCTCTATTAATTAAACCAGCAGTCACTTCAAAAGCGCCACCAATGCCAATGGCAATTTTGGTGTTGAGCATTTCTAAATTTTCACTAATCCAAATATCTTGTTTGGGTGCAGTTAAGCTTACTAAAACAATATCGGGTTGTACTGCATTGATAGCAGCCATCATTTTATCATTTTCTGCTTTTTCAAATTTAGCAGCAAAGGGTGGGCAATAAACCCCTTTAATATTAATGGATGGGTAAAGCAACTCTGCTTTTGCTTTTAAGGCATCGCCCACACCAGGGGAAGCTCCTAAAAAAAATAAACTAAAATTATGGGTAGCGCAAAATGCTAATAAAGCAGGAAGAAGGTCGAGACCTGTGATGCGCTCCTCAATAGGTGTTCCTAAAAAGCGAGAAGCCCATAAAACAGGCACCCCATCACAAAGGGTGTAGCTGGCATTATTGTAAATAGCCAATACTTGGGTATTTTTTCGAGCGGCTAAAATGGAATTCACGGGGGTGATGCAAACACTGGCTTTCTTGCCCGATCGAATAAAGCTTGTAAAATCAGTTAACAAATTAGCCATTGAAATAGAGCTAACCCGAATACCTAATATATTGTGTTTTGGATGCATGATTGGATCAAATTTAGCCCTAAAGCTTAAAAATAGGCCAAAGACCCGGTTTTTTCGGGTATTTTAGGGGTATTTTGTCTGATTTTCAATAGTTTTGAGCGAATGAAAGCAGCTAAATCACTAATTGTCATCACCTGGGACGGGGTATCAAAACCTTTGGAATATGTACTGCAGGATGTAGAAAGAAATTTCGACTTATTAATTTTCGATCATAGTGCCAAGGCCTCCAAGGATTTGGTGGCTCATTTGAACCCAACATTTTATGTATCTACTAGAACCGAGAACAAGGGACAGGTATTTCACGAGGTTTATAAATACTTATATCCTAATAACGAAGAGCGTTATGAATACATTGGTGTAATAGACGACGACATTTACACTTCTTATTCCGACTTAAATAAATTAATATTTATAGGTCAAATAAATCATTTAGATGTATTTCAACCAAGCATTTCACACGATAGTTTTTTTGACCACAGACAGTTCACGCATAAGGCAGGCTATCAAATAAAAAAAGAAGATTGGGTAGAGATCATGTTTCCTATGTACAGAGAAAAATTGTTTAAAGAAGCCGGTCCTTATTTCAATGAAACTATTACTGGGCAAGGGATTGACCTATACATGATGCCAGTACTTCAGGTGATTCATAATATGAAAAACACAGCAGTGGTGCATGCCATTCAAATTAAACATTGCAGACCAGTACAGTCCGGAGACAGAACTTATTCCGATGGAAAATCAAACTTTGATAATATTAATCATTTGCGTGATTTATCTATTGAGTTAATAAATAAACATAAAGGTTTATTCGATGAAACTTTTATGAAGCGCATTATAGATGTAAGATATTATAGAGGCATATCTATATTTAAGAAATTAAAGAGGGTGCCTGGTATGTTAAAGAACATGTATAAGGAAATAGTGGATATGAGTTATAGATAGGCCACCACAATTAATTATTATATATTTGTATTACTAATTCAAGCATAGAC
>Ga0114958_10002298_pt1 | contig 14408 bp, 12 predicted proteins | sample C_130208_EF_Meta_FD_89577 | JGI IMG/M metagenome (GOLD analysis project Ga0114958, IMG submission 89577) | Freshwater microbial communities from Lake Croche, Canada to study carbon cycling - C_130208_EF_MetaG | ecosystem: Environmental > Aquatic > Freshwater > Lake | place: Lake Croche, Canada... | reverse complement strand
TGTGGTCGGGTTTTTTGCTTGTGCAGCAAACTGAGAAGAAAATGCTTCTTTCTTATCGTCAGAAAGCGTTTTGTAAATCGCGAACAACTCTTGTGTGTACTGTGCATTATCCATGATGTTTCCTTGTAATAACCAAAAATTAAATGAAAAAATAAATCAACCAAGACTTTGAGGCAGGCTCGAGGTGCCCATGGTGTGTAATTGGCACTTGATTTGAAGTGTGCAACGGGTGTTAAACGGCCCTCGCAATGTACCCGTGCAATGTGGCACAGCTATTTCATTTCAATGTGAAATGCATTGCAGTCTAAGCGACGTAGACCGCAGTCCATTGCATACTCTGCTCCCACAGGCGTCTGGCAAGCTCTGGATCTTGAGCGATCTTTGAAGGAGTCTGAACACGAGAGTCTGCGTAGTACAGCCCCGTTTCTGTCTGTGGCGCGTCTAAAACACAATGCAGGGTTGTGCGCGCACCCTGCGCAGCAGTCAACATCGGTCGCATTTTGAGCACCGGAAGCAAAAACTTTGGCACATGACGCCATAGGCTTGTTGCTACAACTCCTGGGTGCACGCTGTAGGCCGAAACTCCGGTGCCGATCAATTGACGGCCCAACTCAGCACTGAACAAAATATTAGCGAGTTTCGATACGCCGTATTCTTTCGCAGCGGTCAGGCTCTTGGTCGGCCGTTGCAACGCTTCCCACTTCATCCCGCTCAACGCCAGAAGGTGCGCTCGACTTGCCACCGTCACGACACGCGCCCCGGGGGTCTGTTTGAGTCGCTCAAGCAGTAGGCGCGTGAGCAAAAAGTGCCCAAGGTGGTTCACACCAAAAGCCCACTCAAATCCTTGAGCAGTCAAGCCTCTGGCGCCTGCCACACCAGCATTGTTGATCAGATATTTCAAAGGCAAATCTAGTGCAAAAAACGACTCGGCACACGCACGAACCGAGGCCAGGTCTGCAAGGTCGAGCGGGAGCCAAAACGCTGACGCTTGTGACTGCGTCAGTTGTCGAATGCGCTCGAGGAGTGGTCGTGTTGACTGCTCAGACCTTGTAGCCAGAACGACACGAATCCCCTTTTTTGCAAGTTCGATTGCTGTGACTTGCCCAATACCCGCGTTTGCTCCGGTAATGAGGGCAACCGGTTGCTGTGTAAAGCTTTCGTGAGAAATAAACATAAGACGACCTTGAGCACCGTGACTAAAAGCAACATTGTCATAATTGCGACCTAGACTATGTTGTGAACATCAAGTTTTATCATAGAAAGTATGAGGGATTATTGTGAACGTTTGGCTTGTTGAAACGACAACAAAAGGCGAAAACAATAAGCGCCTTGGGCTTGCCTCAAAACTCGACGGGGCTACGCTGCAACGAATCTCAACTCAAACTGTCAACCATTGCGCGAAGCGCACAGGAATGAGTCTCTTCTCGATTGTCGACAAAACACAACACCGAAAAAAAGTACTACCGTTCGTCGAACAACTCATTCAAACGTACGAACCACCTGACGTTATCGTTTCGTCGGGTAGTAAAGCGAATAGCTTGATGATCCCGGTATCGGCCAAACTGTTCACGGATTCATTTTGGGTCAATATTGGTCGACCCAGACGCTTTCACGACTTGGCCGATCTCATCTTGCAGCAGGCCTGGGAGCAGGCCTCTTTAGCAACTGACTCAGCGAATGTTTGCCACATCAAGGGGATTCCCCATCATGTGACCTCTGAAAGCTTAGCCACACAGCACGCGGTGACCGCTTGCCATTTTGAACGCTATCGCGACACTAGAAAGATCGTTGTTCTTTTGGGGGGGGCAATATCTGGCGGCGCAAAAACTGATTTTTATGATGAGTTTTTTATGGCGCATTTAAGAACAGTTTTTTTGGGATTATCAGACAATCGTCACACCGTGTTTGTCGCGAATAGTAGAAGAACGTCAAACACCTTTTGGAAAAAACTAAAAGCCGAGGTGGCACCTCTAAATATGATCTACGTTGACCACGATAAGCCGGGGGATTTCAGTTACTTGAGCTTGCTCGCACATGCAGACGCAGTCTTGGTCTGTGCGGACTCTATGTCGATGCTGTGGGAAGCTTCGGCGACGAATAAACCTGTTTTTGCGTTGGTACCATGGGCAGGCCGAGGGCCAACGCCTGAACCCCAGGCAAAAAACCTCGAGATCTTAATGCGAGACGGCCGAATCGGTCATTTCAGTCAACTTATGGACACGGTACCAAAAACAAACAATCGCCCGATCGACTTGAGCACAGAGTTTGCAACGGTCACCCTCGAACGTGTTAAACACTGGCGCTCGAGCCGGCAAGTCAAACAGACCTTCTCTAAAGAGCCTAAGTCTCAGCTCATTTTCTGACTGATTCTCGCGGTCTTTTTAAATGCAGGCCTTTGCTTAAGGCGATGACCCTGCGGATGACCAAAAAGCAAAGATCATTAGGCTGGGGTATGCGCTGATCGCCCTTTTTAAGGACTAATTACTTGCGTTCACCGAGGCCAAAGTGTACTTTCGGGTTGAATAACATATTCGCCCTGTACTTTTTTTTCTCGGAGACAAAAAATGAAACACCTGAAAACAATATTAGCCGCGACAGTACTTGCCACGACCTGCCTGCACGCACAGGCACAAGACGACCAACAACGGTTCAAGCGCACGCCCGTCACTGAAATGACAGCAGAGCAAAAAAAATACTTTGACGCTTTGATGGCTGGACCCGTTTCTGGAACAGGCAGTGCAGGTGTTGTTCAAGGCGCCACAAGCCTTGGCGCCCCCTTCAACGTCTACATGCGCAGCCCAGTGCTGGCTGAGCGTTTGCGTGAGGTCGGAGAATATTTACGTTTTAAAAGTTCAATCCCAGCGCGATTGAATGAATTTGCCATTTTGATCACGGCCCGCCAATGGACCGCACAATACGAATGGTTTGCTCATCATCGATTGGCAATGAAGGCTGGCTTGAGCCCTGAAGTGGCCGCTGATCTTGCGTTAGGCAAGCGTCCGGCCAATATGAAGCCAGACGAGGAGGCTGTCTATAACTTCTGCCAAGAAATGCACACGAAACACGAAGTGAGTGACGCAACTTATAAAGCTGCGGTCGACTTATTTGGCGAACAAGGCATCGTAGACTTGATCGCGGTCAGTGGGTACTACGTGATGGTTTCAATGATCCTAAACGTGAATCGTACGCCTTTGCCTGCAGGGAACCCACTGCCCTTGCAACCGTTAGCCCAAAGCAAGTAAGCTTTCTAGTACTGAGGTCGTCAAGTTAGGACGACCTCGGCAAATGAAGTATTAATCTGACGTGGCACCAGAAGAGCGCGCTACCACGCCCCAACGATCAGTCTCTTTTTGCAAGAACTCTGCGAAAGCTTGAGGTGATGGCTGCGTAAAGGCCTCTACCCCGACCTTGCGCATCGCTTCGACCAATTCGGGCGCGTGGGCAGCTTGAATGAGTGCGGCATACAGCTTATCAACAATTGGTTTGGGCGTTTTTGCCGGCGCCATCACACCAAACCAATTGAACGCCAATATTTCGGGGTAGCCCTGCTCAACCGAAGTTAAGGTATCGGGCAGCAAAACTGCCCGCTGCGTATTGGTAATCGCAACCGCCCTTAAGCGGCCATCTTGCACAAGCGGATACAACGGCGGCAAATCAACAATAATGCCGTCAACGTGCGCACCTAGTAAATCAGCAATGGCGGGCCCCGCACCTTTATAGGGGACGTGAACGATGTCCCCACCACTGGCCGCACCGCGCAGCAGTTCGATTGCCAAGTGTGGCAAGCCACCACTACCCGATGAGGAAATGGTGACGCGACGTGTTTTTGATAAAGCGATCAATTCTTTTAACGACTTAGCCGGAACCGAGGGATGAATCGCCAATAACTCTGGCGTTTGCGCGACCGTCGTAATGCCTACTAAATCTTTTAAGGTGTTGAAGGGAATTTTTGGAAAAGTATGGGGGCTAATGACCAGAGGGCTGGCACTTGCGAAGGTAATAACATAGCCATCGGGCGCGGCCTTAACCACGAAGTCGGTACCAATCAAACCGTTACTACCAGATTTATTGACCACGACAACCGATTGACCCAAAAGCTCGGTCAGCTTTGGCGCAAATAAACGCGCCACGATGTCATTTGAGCCGCCCGGTGGGAAGCCGACGATTAAAGAGATAGATTTGTTGGGGTAGTCTTGAGCCTGGGCCGGCCCGGCAAGTGTGAACAACGACACAGTCAACACCGTAGCGCTTGTAAACACACGAGTGAAACGTTTTAAAACATTATTCATCGCACACCTCGAAAAAAATTGAGCAACGGATTGAAAACAGTCGATCATGCACACAAACGAGAACACTCTTTAAAACCTCTGACGAACAACGATCGTCTGGCTATCAATATGCACTCGGCTCAAGATCCAGCCGCATCGCGATCCCAGATAACGCCTCTGAAACCGCGGGGTAGCGCTGCACCACTAACGGATCATGCCCAGGAACCACATGACGAGGCGACTGCGCTAAAGCGATTAAGCGCTCATAACCTTCGATCGCTTGGCCAAGGTGATAAACCAGGTGGAAGCATCGCTTTTGCTCAAAATGCTCGTAGTAATGACTGGCGTCTGAAGCCAGCACCACCCAACCTCGGGCGGTGTGCACTCGCACTACTTGCATGCCAGCAGTATGTCCGCCAATTTTATGCACACTGATACCAGGCGCAATCGTCGCATCGCCTTGATGAAAAATCACCCGATCCTTGTAAACCAGCCGGATCATGCCAGCAACGTGATCTACCTCAAAGGCACGACTGAAACGCTCACAACACATCAGTCGACCTGTTGCAAACGACATCTCGTCATCTTGCAGGTGAAACTTAGCAACAGGAAACTCATCAAACGTACCAACATGATCGTTATGCAAATGCGTGATCACGATTTCAGCGATGTCTTTGGTGTCGATACCCAATAGTTTCAACGCATCGACCGGACTCCGCAACAGTGTGCGGTGACGCTTATCGGCCATATCCTGGTTGAAGCCTGTGTCGACTAAGACCAAGCGCTGCCCATCGCGTATCACCCAAAGGTAATAATCCATCGGCATTGGCACATCATGGGGGTCGCCCCCCACAAAATGGTCAGGTCTGCGACCCTCACGGGTCGCGTACTTTAGGGCGATGACCTCATAACACGGCAAAGCTGATTGATTCATCATGTTTATTCAATCATCCGCCAAGCTGCGTAATCATCAAACACCAACCTTAGAGGTGAGTTTCATCAACTCACTCACGTTTTGGCAGCTTTCGATTGACGCTACGGCAGCGGCGATTTCGCCGGCACGCTGGGCGCCCAAGACAGGGATCACCAGACTGTCAAACTTGCCTCGCAACTCATCATCACTCATTGAGTTTTGGATTGAACCTTTTGGATAATCAATCTGCGACACAAATTTTGAACCATCATCCATCACCATAGTCATCAGGCATGACACACCGCGTGGCAGCGAATCATCGACAGTGATGTTGACAAGATCGGTCAGACGAATCAATTCAGCTTCGCCCAAGCGCGCATCGTTATATTGAGCAAACAACGCCTGTCCATCGAGCAAAGCTACCGCGACGGAGTAAGGCAAGCTCACTTGCGCCTCGTGGTAAGTCTGTGGACGCTTGTTTTGATGGTAAAGCGCCCAATCTGAATGACGCGCCATTTCAATCGCCTTGATCCGCTTTAAATCGGGTGCATGCTTACGACGAATTTCAAGCGCGCAATCAATCGCATTATGAATTGGGCGAGCGCACGAGTAAGGCTTAAATTCAACATCCAGCTGGTAAGGCTGTGCAAAGTCTTTAACCAACTGTGAGGGATCGCTTTTATCTGTGAAGGCCGCTAAAAAGCCGCGTTCACCTTCAAAAATTGTTGCCGCACCGGTGAAGCCAAGGCCCGCCATGGTGGCAGCCGTTACGCCATTGCGTGCAGCAGGGCCCGGGTTGAAGCGCTTTTGCATCGAAGGACCGTACATCTCCATTAAGCCAGAGGCTGATGCGCCTGCCATCCCCAGCGCCGACACAATTTGCTCTTCAGATAAGCCTTGCAATTTTGCTGAAGCAATGGTTGCGCCGAAGACGCCGGTTGTCGGCGTTGTATGAAAGCCGCGGTTGCGTAACGAGGAATTTGCAGCTTTGCTTAAACGCTCCATCATTTCGCAACCGGCAGCTAGGGCCGTCAAAAGCTCTTGACCGCTAGCGCCTACCTGCTCTGCCGTAGCAAGCGCAGACGAATACACAGGTGGGCTAAAGTGAAACAGGGCAAGCACATCGATATCGTCGAGCTCGATACTATGCGAAGAAATTGCATTGGCAAAAGCAGCTTGCATGGCCGGAACACGGCCTTCGCCACCAATCAATGTTGACTCGGCATGCCCGCCAGTGATCGCAGCAAACTTGCGAGCAACCTGGCCACTTTCACTTTGGCTACCCGAGATCGCTACGCCAAGATAATCAAGCAACAGGCGCTTGACTGATTTTTTTGTCTCCTCAGTCAAGTTTGCATAGTCAAATTTTTTGAAATGTGCGGCTAACTGATCGGCCAACGTGTTCGAAGAAGCTGAAGTGTGTTTCATTTTATTTCAGGACAAGCCTGCTCAAAGATTAGAAGTTAAAAGCTAAACAATAAAAAATAAAAACGAAAATAAAAAAAAACGGGATACAAACCAAAATTGCAACGGCCAGGGTGACGGTAAAAGATACGATCAGAATACAGACTGTATCGCCTCTAAATTGAATCAAACATCAACTTAATTGAATCAAACATCAACTTGAGATCTCTAAACGTTGCGCGCCACAGCCAACAGATTAAACAGTTCAGAGGTGTCGTCCAGCTGATCTAACTGCGCAATCAGTGCAATGGTGCGATCAATATTCTTGACACTTAAGCATGACTCGACCACATTACGAAACTTATAGACGACATCCTCGTGCGACAAGGGATTTTCAGGACTGCCACGTCGGTTCAGAATCTCGTGTTGAAAGCTGCGACCATCGCGCGTAGTGATCTTCACCCGCGCAGCATGTCGATAGGCGGCGCCCATGGCCTCGATTTCACGATCAATACTGGCTTCAATGCGAGTAATGAAATCCATGATCTTAGGATCAGCGAGACGATTTTCGGCGTATTGGGCAACAAACGCTTTGCCATCAAAGCCAATCACCGCGATTCCGTAAAACAAATTCATCTGTGCGGCCGTCACGCCTTGCGCTTTGTACTCCCAGGCGCAATGGGTGTAGGTCATTGGGCTCATTCCAATTTCAACTTTACTCAAGTCATCGGGCGTTAATTGATGCGTATTGAGCAAATGGGCGAATGCATCCAAGGCAGAGTGAATACTTGTCACACAGGCATGTGGTTTGTAACCCACCTTGCTGGTCTCCCAGACCACACCTAGATCCTCAGTCAATCGACTGGCATTCGGTTTGTCAGAATAAGAGCTGAGGTACCCACCATAGCCGGCCTCTAGTACGTCACTGATGCCAGTGAAATCACGCTGAGCCAGATAGGCCGAATAGACCCCACTTTGCGCAGCACGACCAGAATGAAAGCGCTTCACCATGGCGCCCTCTTGGGCTGCCATCAAACCACCGGCTTGTGAACCGACGATACCGAGCGCATGCTGCATACGCGAGGCATTGAGTTTAAGCATCTTTGCTGCAGACGCTGCAGCAACAAATGCCCCTGAGGTCCCCTGCGGATGAAACCCTCGAAAGAACAATCCCATGGTCGCGGCATTGCCCACCCGCGTGCCGATTTCATAGCCCGTGGTCATCGCGGTCAGTAGTGTTTTACCACTTGCGCCACCTGCCTGTTCGGCCAGCGCCACCACCACGGGCGTTGCAATCGAACCCGCATGCACAATCGATTCTTTATGAATATCGTCTAGCTCAAACGCATGGCCTGCCGTTGAATTGATCAACACGGCACCGGCCACTGAGGTTTTTTTACCCGTGCCAAATATCGAAGCGACAGGGCGAGCATCCTCGGCCTCAATCATGGCTTGAACGCGCTGCGTCCAGGGCAGGGTTGCCCCGAACAAACAGCAGCCAACGCTGTCTAAAAAGCTGGTCTTCATGCGCTCGATCACTTCTGCAGGGATCACTGCGTAGTCAATTCCGGCAGCAAACTCTGCAAGTGTTTGCGTGGCACCGGGTAATAAAGATTGGGGGTGGCTATCCATAGTCTCGTTTTGAATCGTTGAAAAATATCAGTAAAAGGATGTTTTCTTTCTTAAAAGTGAACAAATTTATCGGTAAAAAAAATGAAATTGAACGTTCGATACCCCTAAAAATATATCAACCCGAGCGAAACGAAGCCGTCAAAACAAATTCGAGCACAGTGCAGAATCATCAGAAGACCTTATTCTGCCTTGAGCCCAGCTTGCTTCACAATTGCGCTCCATTTCGTGACTTCACCTGCAACCAACGCCCCCCAAGCCTCGGGCGTGTTGGGCCCATTGACTGGGTCAAACCCCACCTCAATCATCTGTTTGATAAAAATAGGATCATTGACGATTGCAACGATCTCGCGATTCAAACGCTCGACGATCGGTTTGGGTGTCGCCACAGGCGCATACACACCACTCCATTGCGAGGTTTGAAAGCCTGGCACACCCGACTCAGCGAGTGTTGGAAACTCAGGCATAGAGGTAGAACGATGATCATCGCCAATACCTAGTACTCGCAAAGAACCAGCACGAACGTGTGGCAAGGGAGCCGCAGCACCGCTCATCGATAATTCAACCTGACCACCCAGCAAGTCATTAAGCATCGGCCCAGACCCTCGATACGGCACATGCACAATATCTGTTTTAGTCAGTATCTTGAAAAGCTCCATGGGCAAGACGTTGGCATTTGAACTTGCACCGTAAGAGAGTTTTCCTGGATGTGCGTGCGCATACTCAATGAGTTGCTGCACAGACTGTATCGGCACCTTGGCGTTAACAAGCAACACCACCTGTTGGTTAGCCGTTTGTGCAATTGGCGCTAAATCGCGCGCAGAGTTGTAGGCCATTTTTTTACCAAAGGCCACGTTGTAGGCTTGGCTTGTGCCGTCGATCAGCAGGGTGTAGCCGTCAGGTGCTGCCTTCGCAACCACGTCGGTGCCGATACTGCCGTCGGACCCCGGGCGATTTTCAATCACAACCGATACCCCCAAGACGTCAGAGAGTCGTCGGCCGAGCATGCGCCCTAAAATATCAGTGCCACCACCTGGGGTGTACGGCACCACCAGTTTGATCGGTTTAGCTGGCCAGGCAAGCTCTTGGGCTTGCCCCGGCAGACAGACCAAAGAGACCACAAAGGCCAGTAAAAGTTTGAGCCTCATAGGTCGTGAACACTCATAGGCGCGGCGCGATGCATCGATCGACTCGTTTACTCAATCACTGTGCCAGACGCCTTGATTAAGGCAGCCCATTTTTTATATTCCGCCTCTAAGAATAATTTTGCCTTGACTGAATCTCCATTGATGATACTCACGCCGGCTGCTTCAACTTTTTCGCGTAAATCTGGCACTTGCAATACGTTGGCTAGCTGGGCTTGAAGATAAGACACAACATTGACCGGCAAGCTTGCCGGACCTAACACCATGTACCAAGTAGTTGAGGCGTAACCTTTGATGCCCGCCTCTTCAATCGTAGGCATATCTTTTGCAATAGCCGAACGGGTGGCTCCGGTTTGACCCAAGGCAATGACACGGCCATCCCGTACATAGGGCATGCTCTCGGATATCGGCAACATCGTTACATCGACTTCGCCAGACATCACGTCGACCAGTGCTGGGCCACCGCCACGATAGGGAATATGCAGATATTGCATCCCCGTCATGTGCCGCAAAACGTCCATCGCCAAATGCGATGAACTACCGTTGCCTGAGCTTGCAAAACGAACCGCGTCTGGCTTTGTCTTGCCCATCGCCACCAACTCATTGATCGTCTTGATTGGCAGCTTTGCATTTGCCAGTAACACTAAAGGCGCTTCGCCAATCAAAGCAATCGGAGTGAAATCTTCAATCTTGAAATTCACCTTTTTGTATAAGCTCGGGTTAATCGCGATACCCGGCGTACTAAATAGCAGCGTGTAGCCGTCGGCCTTGGCCGTGGCCGTGGCCGCAAAAGCGAGGTTGCCCCCGGCTCCGGTACGATTTTCAACAACGAATTGCTTACCCGTTGAATCACTGAGCTTTTGCATGATCAAGCGACCCACAATGTCGGCACTGCCGCCAGGCGGAAAGCCAACCAACACCTGCACCGTCCGCGCAGGATAGTCTTGTGCAGACACGGGCGCCCACAAACTCAAACAAAGTAGCGCCGCAATCGAGAGAGAAGTAAAACGTTTCATGGCACGCCTTTTTAGTCGTTGAATATTTAATGACTTGACTAGTGAATTACTTGAAGATTTGAATCTGATCAATTAATACGTCGGGTCTGCATCCAACTGAACAGCAATCCCCTCAAGCGCTTTCGAAACGGCTGGATAACGCTGCATCACTAAGGGATCATGCCCGGGCACGATATGTTGCAGTGAGCTCGCCAGTTTTTCGAGTTTGCCGTACCCCTCAACCGCCTCGGCCACGTTAAACATTGTCGTAAAGGCGCGTTTCTTTTCAAAGTGCTCGTAATAATGACTGGTGTCAGACGCCAACACGACCCAACCGCGGCGGGTCCAGACGCGTACACATTGCACCCCATGCGTGTGACCCCCGATACGATGAATCGATACCCCCGGTGCTAACTCGGCCTCGCCCGCGTAGAAGCTCACGCGATCTTTGTAAACCAGGCGCACCATGCCAACCACCTCGTCCACCTCGTAGCCATGGTTGAATTGCTTATGGCGCATATGACGACCCGTCGCATAGGCCATTTCATCATCTTGCAAGTGAAATTGCGCAATGGGAAAGCTTTCAAAGGTACCCACATGATCGTAGTGCAAATGCGTGATGATCACGTCTTTGACCGCGTTGACGTCTACGCCAATTGCAGCGAGCCCCTCTGCCGGCGTGCGCAACAGCGTGCGTCCGCGCTTGGCCGCCACTTCTGCGCCAAAGCCTGTATCCACCACAAACGTGTGCTGCGCGTTACGTACCACCCAAACAAAGTAATCCATCGGCATCGGGCCATCGTGCGGATCCCCACCGATAAAATGATTTTTACGCAACGCCTCGCGTGTGGCATAACGCACGGCAAAAACTTCATACATCGGCAAATCGCTCGGGCTTCCAGGCTGGTTGTTGGTCATACTGTTTATCCAGAAAAAGGTTGTTGATCGATACCGAGGGCTACCATCCAGCCATCTCGAATCGCAGATAAAAAATCACCTGGCGCGTGGCAGTCACCCACCAGGGCATAGGGCACACCGACTTGCTCAAGCGCCGCCACCACCTCTGTATTAGAGCGCGGTCCATTGGCGAAAATCAGCACTTGGCCAATGGCCAGTTGTGTTGACGCAGCCTGACCAATCGTGACCGTCACGTGCCGGGCACTCAAACTTTCGATTCGACATTGTGTGATCACTCGTACCCCCGCAGCTGCAATTCTTTCAAGCAGTTCGAATTTATTGTTGCGAGCCATACCATTTGCGGCGGTCGCTTGCATTTCTAGCACTTGAATATCGCAACCTTTCAGACGCAACAGATCGGCCACCTCAACGCCAACCATCCCACCACCAATCACCGTCACCGCGGTGCCAGGCGCTATGCACTCTGGCGCAATGAACACATCCCAGGCGTGCATCACTGCGATATCACTTGCCAGAGCCTGCGTGTCCATTGGAGGGGCTTTCGGTACAGAGCCCGTTGCGACCACGACAAAGTCTGGTTTAAATGCTTGGATCTTTGCAGCGTCTGCGTCAATGCCACATCTAACCGGCACCTTCATCTCCATCAACTGTGACCAACGGTAATCCCACACCGGCTGCACCTCAGTCTTGTCGGGTGCCGCGACCGCTAGGTGAATTTGCCCACCGACGCGCGCGGCTTTTTCCCAGACCTCTACCTCGTGGCCGCGTCCACGTGCAACGCGTGCGGCTTCAATCCCAGCGACCCCAGCCCCCAACACCAACACCCGCTTACGAGTTGTTTGTGGTGGTGCGAATAATTGCGGCTCGGCAAACTCAAGTGCTTCGAACTCTGTGCCGACCATTGGGTTTTGTACACACGACACATCTTTTTCGAGTGTCAAACGTTCAAAACAGACATTGCACGCAATACATTCGCGGATGGGTGCTTTGACTTCACCAAACGCTTTGAGTGCCCAATGCGGATCCGCATACAAGGCGCGACCCACAGAAACAAAATCGGCGCTACCACTGGCCAACACTGCTTCAGCATCTGCCGGAGTCACGATCCGACCCGCTACAAAAACTGGGACCTTGACAGCTTCTTTAATTGGCTTAGCCACCGGTGCCAAACAGCCTCTCGCAAACGAAGGTGGCTGAATACAGTACTTTGACAATTGCGGACTTTCATTGCTGCCGCCCGACAGGTCAATCGCATCGGCGCCAGCCTGCTCAACCGCCTGAGCAAGCGCAATAATCTCGTCTTGTGTGTAGCCGCCTTCAACAAACTCGCTGGCGCTTAAACGTACGACCAAACACAAATCAGGCAATGCTTGCCGGACCCGATCAATTGTTTCAAGCAACATGCGCATCCGGTTTTGCAAGCTACCGCCGTACTGATCGGTGCGCTGATTGACCCGTTCAGTAAAGAACTGCTGAAACAAATAACCGTTACCCGCATGGATTTCAACACCGTCATAGCCCGCAAGCCAAAGTCGCCGCGCTGCTGAAACAAATAAGCCTTGCAACGCGTGAATCTCGGCTACGCGCAAAGCGCGTACTGCGTCACCCGTGTTGGGATTGATCCAGTCGCTAGGGCCAACCGGTTCCATATTGAGCACCGCACGACGTAGCAAAGCACCGCGGTGGTTAATTTGACCGAACACATGACTGCCGTGGTCTTTGATGCCTTGCACCAAACGGGCAAGCCCCGGGATAAAACGATCGTGATAGCAGCACAATGAATTATGGTGCGAGCGTGCGGTCTCAGTGACGATCATGGCCTCGGTCATAATCATGGCCACCCCACCGCGTGCACGCTCGGCGTAGTATTCGCAATCGCGTTGGGTCGACAGGCCATCAGTCGTGCTGTAGTTTGTCCCCATCGGCGCCATCACGATGCGGTTTTTCAAACGCAGTTTGCCAATCTGGCCCGGTTGTTGCAACAGCATAAGTCACCCTCTCGCCTCGCCTGAAGGTGCGCGACGTTGTCTCTGCCTCAAAATCGCGAGGCCTGTTATCGATCTGTGTACGCTATGCTAACTACTGATCATTTATAGGTCAATCCGCTAAAATGAAAAACAATACTGAATTACAGTCAACAATAGGGTTTTTACAATGCGAAATCTCAATGCCTTACTGGTTTTCGCCAAAGTAGCAGAAACGCGAAGCTTCACCGTCGCCGCGCAACGCTTAGGACTGACGGCTTCGGCCATCAGCAAATCAGTCGCGCGACTTGAGCAAGAGCTTGGTGTCAAGCTTTTACAGCGATCAACCCGTTTGGTCAGCCTCACGGATGAAGGCTCAAGCTTTTACGAGCGCTGCCGTCACATTTTGGCCGAGCTCGACGATGCCGAGAGCGCCGTCACCATGAGCAACGCCACGCCAAAAGGTCGGTTGCGGGTACAAATGCCGGTCGGCTTTGGTCGACGCGTGATCGCACCGAAGCTTTGGGCCTTCACCCAGCAACACCCAGAACTCGTGGTCGATGTTGAGTTGAGTGATCGGGTTGTCGACCTGGCCTATGAGGGAATTGACGCGGCGATTCAAATCGGACCGGTAAGCGACTCGCGCGTAGTGGCCCGCAAGCTGTGCCGCCTGAGCTTTGCAGCCTGCGCCTCACCCGCGTATTTAGCTGAACGTGGCGAACCAACCACCCCCGAAGACCTTGAAGCGCACCACTGCCTGGCGTATCTACTGCCCATGACCGGTGGGCACCGCGAATGGCAATTTGCCAAAGATGGGCAAAATTTTTCTAAATCATTCTCAGGCGCGTTGAACATCAATAATGCAGAATCCTTGCTTGAGGCTGTAGTTGCTGGGGCTGGGATTACCATGATCAGTAATTTCATTGCGGCAGACGCGTTAAAAAGCGGGAAACTTAAAACGATTTTGCCGGATTACATTGTCGAAGGACCCGAAGTTTCTGTCGTCTATTTGCCACGCAGCAATCTTTCGGCGAAAGTGAAGGCCTTTGTTGAGTTTTTAACCCTGACGGTTGAGGGCATCGAACGCGCTTAGAACGCACTCGGCGCCACCACCGCCGCTTCGCTCACTGATAGCTTTTACACTCGCCGATTGTTAACCTCTAATTTTTTCA
>Ga0114958_10002297_pt1 | contig 14411 bp, 17 predicted proteins | sample C_130208_EF_Meta_FD_89577 | JGI IMG/M metagenome (GOLD analysis project Ga0114958, IMG submission 89577) | Freshwater microbial communities from Lake Croche, Canada to study carbon cycling - C_130208_EF_MetaG | ecosystem: Environmental > Aquatic > Freshwater > Lake | place: Lake Croche, Canada... | reverse complement strand
CAGATGGTATTGATTTTATCAATATTGAGGATACACAGAAAACTGTTTCTGTTGACCCTCCTACTGGAATAGGCGCGGATACTATTCGCATTAACCGTTTTACTGAGCCACCACCATCTATTAATATTGATGGACCTATTAATCTTGAAAGCATTGGTATATCATCAAGTGATTCTGTAGCGGCGCCTGTAAGTGTGCCTAAAATGTCCCCTGAGCAGGAAGCCACTGAGAAAGCTGCCATAATTAACAAGATTCGTCGTCTAGCAGCTAAGGGCATAGAGGGAAATCGTATGACTATGGTTAACTCACTAGATGAGATTAAGGCTGAATATGCACGCCTAGTTGATAGCCGCAATTTGGAGTCAAGTATTAAGTTTCAGCGCAGCACACTGTTAACATGCGTAACAGGTCTTGAGTTTTTGAACCAGAAATTTAATCCACTAGATGTGAATCTTGATGGATGGTCTGAGTCTGTTAATGAAAATCAGGATGACTTTGATGAGATTTTTGAGGAGCTGTATGATAAATACAAGGACCGTAGTAAGGTTGCCCCTGAGATTCGCCTTGTAATGACTCTTGGTATTAGCGCAGCTATGTGCCACGTCACAAATACGTTCTTCAAGTCAAAGATGCCTGGTATGGATGATATTTTAAAGCGTAATCCTGATTTGGCGCGCCAATTTGCACAGGCTGCTGCCAGTCAGGCAGTTGGACCTGGATTTGCTAACTTTGTAAGCATGGGAATGCCTCAAGGGCAAGGGCAAGGTCAACAGCAGCAACAACAAATGAGACAGCAAGAGCCTCAGGCATTTGTGCAGCAGGATAACTCTGAAAGTTGGAATCCTAATGAAAGACCACCCAGTCCGCCTGTACAAACTGCCCGCCGTGAAATGAAGGGACCAACAGGAGTTGAGGATATTCTCAAAGCCTTTGAGTCTGAAGATATGGGACCACCTATTGTAGGTTTCACTCCTCCTTCAAGACCCAGTGATTTTGAAGATAATCAGAGCGTTTACACGTCTACAACAATGAATGGTTCTGAAGCAGCAGCAAGGAAAGCTGGAGGACGTGGTGGAAAGCGTAAGACAAATAGTCAGCCTGTAGGCGCTACAATTGACCTGCGTGTATAAGGTCAAATATATATTTCTAGTTTAGCATTATTGCTAATTATAAACTAGAATTATCTTATTATTATTAGTGATTAACTGGATTGCTATGGGATGTGTCATGCGATGTCTCATGCGATGGGTCATGGGGAGGATGGGGAGGTTCTTCATGATGGTCCTTTCCTTGAATCGCTTTCATATTATCTTCATATGACTTGTCTGTTTCTTTATAATCTATTTTGCGCCAACCAGGAATTAAGCATAATACGTGATTTTCATTGGCAAATATCCAAATAATTGCTAAAATACCTATTGTACTCCAAAATGCAATTGCGATATTTCTTGTACCAACCATTAAAACAGCAAATAATATAAATGGACGTAAATAAGGTTGTGCTAAAAATTGTTCCTGTTGTTTAGTAAGTTCCATAGATAGGAAACGACCACTTAAGTTTAGGAATAAATACAATACTCCAAGAACATAGGGATTAGAATTAACAACAGTTAAAAATGACGTTAATGGGTCAATAAGAGGAGGTGGTGGGGGAGGAACAAAACCCGCCATTGCTGGATTATGATTATGTGCACTGTAGTGTTGTGGCTGATGAGTATGATGAGTATTTTGGGATTGCTGATATGCCTGGGAATAGGCTGAAAAATTTACTGGAGCCGGAGCATACGTGCCACCAACAACTTGAAATATAGATTGTAGTGCTGATTTTGCCTTCTTTGGCATCTCCTGTTATATTTCTAGAATTTTATAGTAGAAACTAGATGGATATCAGCTATCCAAAAAAATATTATAAGAAATAATAATAACGCAACTGGGATACTGAATGCTGATATAGTTATTAGTAACAGACCCAGTAGAATTCTGAAAAGCGGTTCGCGGGAATATTGTCTTAATGAGCCATCATAATGCTGTTCAAAAGGAAGTGTTAACCATACAACAACCCAACCCAATATGAGTATTGCGCCAAATTCAATATATCTGTATCCAGACATGCCTCTGTATTTTACTAATAAAATCAGGCTACATTTTATAGGCTGATTTTATATAATTGATGCGGTTTATGCTTTAGGCATCTTATGCTTAGTGCTTCTTATGCTTAGTGCATCTTATGCTTAGTGCATCCTATGCTTGGTGCATCTTATGCTTGGTGCATCTTATGCTTGGTGCATCTTATGCTTGAACAGGATATGTAGAAACCTCTTTTTCTTGAATAGCTATAGGCTTTTCTTTCAATACCTTCTCAACAAACCATTTTTTGTGAGTTGTAACCCAGTCTATTGCTCCTGCTGGCTGAAAACCCTCCTTGACACCGGGACTAGTAATTTTTGTTGTTGTCTTTGTTACTGTCTTTTTAATAGTTTTCTTAGGCATGATTCTGAGTAAATTTACCAAAAAGAATGCTACAGAAAAAGCACCTGGAATTTTATTTGCCGATGCTAAACCTGCTGCAACAATCATACCTACTAAGAAAACTAGCGGGTTTGTCATTAATTGATGATACTGCTGCGGTACACTTTCAATCATTGAGCCACCGACTATCAAAAGTATAGCAACAATAGCTTCGGGTGTTAGTGGCGGTGATAGATTAATAGCTGCTTGTAGTGGTGGACCTTGCTGCATTGTTCCCTGAAAAAGATAATGTTTATATTTTTGTTCACATACCTGTAATTGGGTTTACGAAATTATCTAATAAGTTGCGTGGGTCATATGTATCCGGAACTGGAGTTGTATGTCCATATACACGCTTGTTAATATCATCTATTATTTTGATTCCCTTCATTGTATTATTTTTCATGTAAATTATTACATTTCTATAATTCTGAGCAGCTTCTGTATCTGACGGCACCTTTTCTGTACCGGCAGCTGAAAAAGCGTTAGAAATTATATCATTACTTAAATTTTGTATATCAGGACTATTGAAACCTTCCAACTTATACTTATTTGGAACATATACAAGATACCAGAAATTTATAGAAATCATCAAGATTCCAATACATAACACGACACTAGGAAGCCACTCAGGAGCCTTCATATCTAATCTACATTGTGTATTAAATCATGCATCATTTCCCGAACAAATGGGTTTAGTCACCAATTTCAAAACCATTAACAAATTAGGGGAACTTCTTCCAAACACGGAGGATGTCGTATTGTACTTTAGAAGAAGCATTTCAAACAAGTATTTCAGATTCGGTATTACCACCGTCAAGACAACAGTTTGAAGAGCCTGGTAAAGGAGAAAAGGGACGTACAAAGCCTAGACGGATTAAACGCTCACCTTTGCCTCCCCAGGAACCTAGTGTAATAGAACCCGATAGAGCTGCACACAACTATAAACAGCCTGCTGAGCTTCTAGGAGAGCAACCAAGAAATGATACAACAACAAGCATATCGTCATATTTGATTGGTGTGAATGACCCTGGTGAAGACTACTTCCCTTATCCTAACGGTGGTGGAGATGAGCCCGGCTTTGATAAATCATTCATGTTAGAACCTAGTTGGAATGACCAGTTTATTGATAGAATACCCAGTCCCAAAACTGAAACACCACCCTTTCCCGGAGCTTCTGTTGATGGGTATTCTACCTTGTACAGGCGTATACCTCCACCGCAATCTAAAAGTGATGAAAAGCGTGGGATGGTTAATCCAGAAGATATTAAATCACAGCACAACCCTACAACATTAATTGGGGCTGCTGCAAGTATGACCCCTGAACTACAAAAACGCATTGATGATATTTTTACAAAGATTGACCAGCTGGAAGTATCGCGTTCAGAATCAAATCACTCCGAAATTATACTATTCGTAATGACTGGTATCTTTGTTCTACTTATGCTTGATTTACTCCTAAAACAGGGATGTAGAGCTCTTGGAACTATAACAACAGCAGCGGCAGTCATGCCTCACCACGGAGGATATTCGCATCCATTATTTTTATAGGGTTTATTTAATAACGTTAAGTACTGTGCTTTTTAAGGACAATACTTAATATTGCTAATTATGTGTATTTATAGAAACACTTTTTGTATAATTCTATGGGGGTATATTATTGTTGTTAAAACATTTAATTCCTTATATTTACCAGTTTCTAAATAGACATCAACATATTTATTTATTTGACTATGATTTGTATCATCTATAATGATAATACCATTTAATTTTACTAGAATATCGGCATGTTTCATATCATTTAAAATACAGTTTTCAGTATGCCCTCCATCTACATGAACAACATCATATAAACCAGTATATTTATTGTTTTCTCTTATCCAAATTGGCATTGTTAGCGTGGAATCCCCTTCAATGTATTCAAAATTAACTTTTGTAAACTTTGACCGAATATATTCCAAACAATGTTTTGTGTAGCTATGATGACCTATATCGAAGATTGTAAAATCTAGTGCCGATTTTTCTCTTCCCAATAGCATCAGCATTGTTGAATGTCCTGCATTGAAACCTATTTCACAAATTCGCTTTTCTGCCTGTTTTCCGCACCAAAAAAGATTCACTTGTTTTGTATATAATTCAGGTAATAATTCATTTGTACCGTCAATATAGAAGGCGTTACCTTCTATAAAGCCTTTTTTAGCCAAGATAATTTTTTGTATGTCATCTAAGTACGCTTGCTTATTAGATTTATAACTATCATATAGATTTCGTATATCTTTTTCAATAAACGCAACTGACATTCTATATAAATTAGATATGTTTTTTTATCTTTATGTCTAAAGCAAATCAAAGCATGCTGCTAGACCATTGTGGTCAGCTTCAGGTATAAGAAGAACTGCTTCGTGCATAAGTACATTCACCCTTGTTTCTGGCAGCTTACTAATAAGAAATCTATCACATCGACTTGGAATTCGTTTAGCATTTCCACATGTATTCTGTATATTTTTAAGAAATCCACGCACGTTATTTTTTGGTATTTTTCTTGTGCGACAATTTCTATTAAATGTTGTAAATTTACAAGTTAATTGTTTTTCTCCATTTGGAAATGGCAGTTCATGCAGATAGTATTCAAATGGGGTATCAACATTTGAAAGAAGTGTATTTAGTTGGTTAACGCCATTCATATTCATTCTGAAGTTCAAATCACCACCAATAATTATTCGTGTATCAGAATAGATTTGACCTGAGCGTAATAATTTTTCTAATAAATCTGCTAATACCGACTTACGATAGTTTAAACCTAAATTATTTAACTTACCGTCCATAGGAAGATGCATATTAATAAATAATATAGGCATTTCACTTGAATCCGTAAATTCTACTTTTGCATAAACCATACCTTTTGAAAATCCATAACCTAAGCCTGCTTTTCTGGCAATACGTTGGGCTGCTAATATAAAACTAGCACGCTCCTTTTTTGGTGATACTTCTTTTTTACCACCACTAATAGTGATTTTATTTACTATATTTTCTTTAACAAATAGTTTTATTACAATATTTTGGTCAACAGTTTCTTTATTTAATGCAATTGAAGCTAAGCACAAATAATTATTACTATCTAAAATCCGTTTATCAATTATTGTGCTACTATATTCCATACCTTGATTAGTGCGTTGGTCTTCCTGTGTCATTTCGACATAGATATCGGGACCAAGGTCAATAATTTTACTATATTGTAGTTTTGGGGATTTTCTAGCCTTTTCAATATTGTAACTCAATACCCCTATACGTAAAGGCATCTATCCTAGATTAGATTTATAAAAACTTTTTGTATTATAGAATGCCACCCGCTGCAGTACAAGCACAACAGACCTTTGCTTCTTCATTACGACCTGAGGGACCCAGACTACCTAATGACAAACGAAAACCATGGACACCACTTTATAAAGGGTCTAGAGCGCCATCGCCAACCAGTAATAATAACAATAATAATAATGTTATTGCTAATTTTAAAGCTCTTCCAATAAAGTCATCCGGTAGCGGTAGAACACAGAGAAAACGCAAATCTAGAAGGGCTAATACTAGAAGAAGGCAGTAGAAGGCAGTAGACGGTATAAAGGTATTATTTCAAATACACATAGAAGCATGTTTCAAAGTATTCAAAAGCTGAAAGCTAACGGTTATACACCAAAAGTGATTTTTGATATTGGTGCCCACTGCGGAAATTGGACAGCTGAATGTTTACCTATATATCCAAATGCGGACTATCACCTATTTGAAGCCATAGAATACGATGAATTAGGACGATTTGCAGGGGCACCTAATATTAATGTAAATTGTGGGTATTTACTTGATTCTGAGGAACGTGAGGTAAAATGGTATCAGATGAAAAATACAGGTGACTCAATGTTTAGGGAAAAAACTAACTGTTTTACTGATTGCCAGGTGATTTTACGGCGCACATCTGTATTAGATACTATGATAGATGCAGGCGATTTAGAAGATGTATTAATCAAGATTGACTGCCAAGGGGCTGAAATTCCCATACTGAAAGGTGCCACAGAAATTATTAAGAAAACTGACTTTATTATATTGGAGATTCCATTTTTTGGTCAATATAATGAAGGCGTTCCCAATTTTCTGGAACATATTCAATATATGGATAGCATTGGATTTATACCCTATGACATTAGTGACATGCATCACTTAGCAAATTTTACAATTCAGGTAGATATTATGTTTATTAATAAGAAGCACAGATTTAATCAATTAGTTCAGCAGCGATTTTTGACTAGATAAATGTAACTTTCTTTGTAGTTGATTCTTGTTGCTGCGGTACTAAATAGTTCTGCGTAGTTTTTTTGATTACAGGTTTGGGCATAGATGCCTCTACAATTGTATTTTTAGCCTGATTTGAATCCTCTAAAGCATTTCGCATTGTTTGGACAATCGGATTCCTTTGTTCACGGTATAGGTCATCGTGTTTCTTCCAGGATATATGTAGTAAATTTGGATGATAATATTGTACATCGAAATGGGAATTTCTTAAATTCCATACTAAATATAAAATACAATCGCGTGTATTAAAACGTGGTACACCAATAACAAATTCCGGAACTACAAATAATAGAGACTTATCATTATTTGGCATACGCGATATGACACGAATTTTATTGTGTGCTGATTCAAGTATATTATTATAGGTTTTTAACTTTAGGGCATCCCGTTTTTCTTGTTCTGAATACAAGGTTGATGGGTCCAACTTAGGTGGAACGGAGCCATTATTAGAGCTCATTAGTTCGTTCTAAGATTTTGTTATAGGCTTATTTACCGCTTAAGAAGTTATTAATAAAATAAAATAATGCTGACACCAAAGCATCTTGTATTTGCAGGTGGTGGTCCAAGGTGTTTATCCTTTCTAAGAGCTATAGAAGTACTTGATTCAAAAAAAGCATTTAATAATGTATCACACTATTGGGGAAACTCTGCTGGGGCAATAGTTGCTACGTTTATGAGTATGAAAATTCCAATGCCAAAACTAAAATCAATATTTGAGACTATTGATTTTACACGGTTTCGGGATATAGATTTAACAAATATAGTATCTTTTGGAGAAAAGTGGGGTTTAGATTCGGGTGATGCTTTCACAAAACATATGAAAGAACTACTGGAAGCAGCTAAACCGGGCTCATCACAATATACATTACAAGAACTACCTGGCTTACATATAACAGCTGCTGATTTGACAGATACAAAAATCGTTATATTAGATGGTACATCCTTTCCTACTCTAAAAGTTGTTGATGCATTGCGGGCATCCACATCAATACCATTCTTCTATACACCCTTTCGCAATCCAATAAATAATCATTTATATGTTGATGGTGCTATCGGGACAAACTTTCCTTGGGCATTATTACCCAGTGATGAGGATAGAAAGCAAGCATTAGGTTTTAATTTGAGAATACATAATGTGGCTAATGAGCCGAAATCTTTGGGTGAATATATACCTAAAATTTTAGGTTTTAGAGAAGCGTGTAGAAAAATCGGCACGAAAAAGTTAGAAGATGAAAAAAACATTATATACTTTAATGTGCGTGGATTTCCAGCCTGGCATCTAGCTCTTAAAAAAGAAGACCGAGATGAATTAATAGCTATTGGGGAGAAAACAATCAATACATGGCTTACTTCATATTCTGCTGAAGGAAGTTCAGGAATGCAGTGTGAGTACGTTCACCAGCATACTCAACCATCGTCTCACCCTTCTGTAAAACAATTGTCGGAAACCCCTTTATGTCAACCCCAGCCGCTTCATCAGGGGTTGCCTCAGGATTTACCATCTTCACGTTCACCACCTTGCCGCCGATGGTCTGTGTAGCGCCTAACTTCATGAATTCAGGCTTAGCGCGCTGGCAGTGACCGCACCAGTCAGCATAGTACATGGTAAATGAATGGGTCATTGTATTACTACTAGCAAAACCCTCCTTCTTGGCAGAAAAGGATAGATACAGGCGGTAGCCAACCCATACTAAAACAAGTACAATTCCAAGGTATAGGGCAATCTCAACTGGAGCAGTAGCAAGACCAGCCATTATTTCTATATTTGACTATAGATTTTATAAAATTTACTGTACGCAGATTTTAACAAAAAAATGATATACTTTATAAATGAATATTTCGTTTATAAAATATGTGGCTTTTACGTGATGGCAGCTTTATCCGGGTAGATTTAACTATAGACCCTTGCTGGAGTATTAATGATATTTGGAAGGCTAGAAATCTATATGCACGATTCAAAAGTCTAGGTTATTCAGACAGTGACTGTAATAGTTATGCTAGCGCATGTATTTGGAAAAATAAATGGTTTGGAACAAAATATAGTAAAACTGTTGAATCGACCTTAGATGCTATTCAATTGAGTACTATTCCGCAGATTCCGACTTCTTCTTAATGACTCACGCACAGATTGCTTTTTAGCGCGACAGGTCTTAGTTGACTTTGTTTTGGCATTACCGCAACCTGAAGAAAATGCACTAACCTCCTTACAAAGACCGTTAAATGAACTATGTGGCATAGATTCCATCATTGACTGACATATCGTCTTTTGAATGTTGTATAACCATGCTAATACTGCCTTTTTACCCTTGTTTACAGGGGCTTTACCATGTAGTTTTTCACCTTTTGCCCATGCTGTTCTCCATTTTTCATAAGGAAAAATACACTTCATAAGATTCCACCATTTTTGAACAAGTGGAATGCGTTCTTTATAATTCATAGTGTTCCATTCATTGCGTTCACCTGCAGTTTCTAGATTTTCAGGGGCATCTACAATTGGACTAGAATGTAGCGCCTTTGATGGAGTAGTATTAGCTACAGAAAATAGAAAGTCCCAACCTAAAACTGTTGAGGGCGCACAGGGGCTTTCGGCAAGTTTTAGATATATCTCATTAACATCTTCAAAAGTAGGATTAGGGGTATTTAATAGATTTTGAGAACGCAATTTATCATTTACTTCATTGTGAATGTGATATAACCACTTGCTCATTTCTTCATATGTGTTTGGTATAGGTAACTTTTTATAATATTTAGTTAAGGACTGGCGACAGAATTTACAGGGAAGAACATATGGGAGCAAATCAAAAAACTCTTTTATTTGTTTAAAATCACGACCGTTTAACGGTGCTGTGACTGACAAATGAAGTAATCTCCATCCGCATGGACCCCAAAAACGTGTATCCATTTTCCCTGTATTATATTGCGGTTTTTCTTGAGTCTAAAGATATGTTTTATACTTTAGACAGTAGGATGAGTTCGTGGGTCTGTTATTGTTTAGCACGCGAAGATTCGGGAGCCACTTATATCGGAGCTACTATTGATATGAGTCATAGAATACGACAACATAACTGTGAAATCAAAGGTGGAGCAAAGTATACTAGTAGCGCCGTTAAAAACGGACATACTTGGACACTTGTTTGTACTGTTGGGCGGTTTCCCGATATGCAAACGGCTTTACAATTTGAATGGATGTGGAAACATGTTACGCGCACTAAATATCAGAAGCTACCACCGATTACACGACGTATACGTGCTGTAATCGATTTAATTAATGGGGAGCGCTCTTCATCTAAATCACGTCCCTATAGCGAATTTGAACCACTAAAAATAGTTGTTTATAATCCTGGACCGCAAACAGATTTGCTGTTTAGTACTACCTTTGTACGGGCATCGACAGTTCAATGTGAAGTTGGGGACTCAGAAAAAGACCATCGTGTTACAGCTATTGGCGGCGCTTTGACTGTTTAATTTTTCTTGTCTTATTAGCACGCCTTAGTTTTCTTGTACCACCACGTCCTTTACTGGGTGCCCACCAACCTGTAGCTTGTGGTTTACCTCTTGCTGCTCTAATTCTTTCTGCATTGCGTCTCATAGAATTGGCAACTCTGTTAATTCCTGGAGCCCCAGATTCTTTGGCAAAAGCCATTGGTTTAGAGGCTTTTGCCGCAGATGCGCTGCGCGCGGCAAACAGATTATTTTGGACTTTCTGTGCTGCTGCCGCTGCTGCTACATTGGAATTAATTTTAGCGGCTTGGCTTTTAACATAACCTGGAGAGGCATTTAGGTTAGCCTGAGTTTGTGTACCTTCCGCAAATCGTATCCATCTGTTTTGTTGTGCCCTTCTATTAATAGGTCCTGATGCTGGTGCAGGGGGGAAACCACCAGGAGAATTAGTATCAGCTGGAGATGAGCTAGCAGAATTATTACTAGCTGTACTAGAAATGGAAAGAGCTGGTGGTGAGTTGGCTGGCAGTGAGTTGGCTGCTGAAGAATTATTGCCTGATGCTGGTGCTGCTACTGCTACTACACTAGCATTTCCTGCTGCTGCTGAATTATTGCCTGATGCTGGTGCTGCTACTACACTAGTGTTGCCATTTTTCTTAGAAGATGAATTATTGCCTGATGCTGGCGCTGCTAATCTGGCTGCATTTGCTTGAGCAACAGCTTTAGCGTTCGCTTCAGCTGCTGCAGCGCGCGCAGCGGCTAATTCTTCAGCTTGAGCAATAGCTTTAGCACCAGGGTCATTATGTTTTATCGGGTCGCTATTAGGCTCTGAATCAAAAGGTGTATCAGAAAATTTTATTCCAAAGCTATATACCGTTTGATAAAAACCACGTTCACCTCCTATTGCTGGAGTATCAGGAAGAATAGCTCTGGAAAATATTAATGTATTTTTTTTGTCCTGTCCCCTAGGTTCAGATACCATTCTTATTTCAATAAAGGGGTTCTCAGGTTTTGGGTCTAATTCAAAGCGCGCAGCAGGTGGTCCTCTGAATTCCTTTGTCTTAGGTCCATGTGGGGGTTCTGCAAAACCCTCTGTGATTTTTGTAGGCTTATACACCCTATAATGTTTCCCTAAAGGTATATCTTTAAGAATATTACGGGTCGGTCTGTGCCACTTGCCGTTAATATCAAATACTAAATCTGGTCCTGCCTCCTCATCAAGCTCAATAATGCAATTTTTTATTTGGTCAAATACGTCATCTACAAATGTTGCCCCCACAACGCCAGTAGAACAGACATTTGTAACTGTATTAGCAACAGGGCTTTCAGGTATATTTGATGGCTCACCAACAGTACTACTTACGTTACGTTCTTTATGGTGCTTAAGTAAATCATAAGATTCATTAAGTTGTTTTTGGACACGCTTAATCCGGCTCTCAATATTGTTATGAGACATATCTACTATTATTTATGATAAATCTTTATTAACATAAATAATATACTATGATTTTTATAGACCGAACTGAGATGTAGATGCCAACATGGGACGCACCTTAGGTACAGGTTCATAGGCTGCCTTACATTGAACCTTTGGCTCTGGGCAGGGGGCAACCTGAACCTGAGGGCATGCAGGACAGGGCTTTGGCTCAGGACAATTAGGTGTGGGGCAACGGGGTCTAGGGCAAGGTGGGCACTCACCAATCTTACATGGTTTAGAGCAGGTACTGATGCAAGGGGCGCATTTTGGTACAGATGACTTCAGAACATACTTTGACATATCAGGCTGAGAGGGGCACTCAGTCTTTAACATATATCTTGACATATCAGGAATACCTGGGCATGGAGGTACTGTAGATTTTAGAACGTATTTTGTAGGGTCTGGAACAGGGCAGGGTGCCGGGGAGAGACGACGAACTTCTTGTACACATCCACACTTGGGCTTCTTAATGCCACACACCGGGCACATCTTTTTTGGTTTTGGTTTACATTCACATTGTGATTTAGGTTTTTCACATACGTTACATGGGCAACCGCATTGTGGTTTTGGTTTTTCACATGTTGGACAAGGACATCCACATTTACGTTTGGGCTTCATACAAACATTACATGTTGCATTTGCAAAACCCTCTTCAGTATGTAATTTGGCATTTTTTGCTAAATAATAGCCACCCAAAAAGGCGATTAGTGCTATAATCATAAACGCAGATAGCGTATAAGAAAAACCAGCGGTGGTCTTCATCCCTACACTTTTTTGGGAAAAAAGTGGGGCAAAAAATCTGGATTTGGTCTTTTAGGGTAAATGAAGTTAATTACAATCCTTTTAAGGGATGTAATTAACTTATGATACTCTCAGTAATTAAGGTACCAAACCAACAATATTCGGGTATAATCCTAATATTGGAATACGCAATCCATATGCTAAAATAGTATATTTTTTAGATTTTTCTAGTTTTAACCATATTTCTGCTTCTTTAAAATGTAATAAGGGTAATGAAGATTGAACTTGATATACATTACCTTCTTCGTCAGATATTGTATTTCTTATATATTTTCCAGTTGAGAATTCGTGTTTCTCTTTTACTGTTATTACACGTTCAAATCTTGTAAAATAGACATACACTATTTGTACTATTAAAAGTAATACTATTAGCACAGCATAAAAAACAAATGGATTATCAATAAAATATTTAACTATTGAAAATGTTGCCATTCTATTATCTATAGACAAAAAAATTAGCGATGGCATTGGGGCTTTGGTACATATTCAACGGGTGGGGGAGGGCTTGCACTACAGTCGCTATTAATTTTCGGTGCCTGCGTGTGAGATACATCGGGCTTAGGGCATCCAAACATCTGAGGGTACCATTCGCCCCAAGTATTTCCTAGCCGTGCGCAGACCATTTTATAGTTTCCCTTCCAACTATATGCCGGACCTACATCAGTTTCTTGGTTAGCAATACAACCAAACTCTTTGGGGTTACCTAACCCAGCAGCCTTAATCTGAGAACACAGAAATTTAACATTCTTTTTATAGTTTGGACCTCCAACTAATTCAGGGTCAAAACTTGCACTTGAACCGCGTGTGGCAATTTCATCCGTAGTCATTTCATATCCTGGGCGAATCTTGTAATCATTTGATGCTAGTGGTTTTTCAATAGATTTTAAAATTTTTTGTTCAACAACTAGCTTACCGTTTCTAATTTTGCCCTGAGCTTGTGGATAAGCATCTTCTTCAACTTGATATACATATTCAGGGGCATTTAATGGATTATTATCAGATGTATTTGCCGAACCATAATTAGAATTATATGTTGTTGCATCAGGTGTTTCAACTGATGAAGACATATTACGACGATTGTATGTTTCAAGCTGTTGTTTTAAAACCTCAAGCTCCATAAATTTAGCCTTCATCTGCGTCTTACCTAAGCGCCCAGATTCAATCTCATTTGAAATCTGGTTTAATCGCTCTGTAATACGACGCTGTACAGTAACATTTGGGTCGTATCCAACTCCAATCTGCATGTCCCAAGTCATATCACGCATTGATGTTTTGAGTTTATCTAGTGCCTTTTTGTAGTCCTTTGGAACTACTATTTTTCCAGTTGATTCTCTAAACTCATCGCGGTCCTCACTGTCATGAATATAGTTATTAGTATAATTACTAAAACCCTCATTTGATGGGATAACATCATCAGAATTATCATAAGTTGGTACATTAAATACTTCTTCTTCACTTATATTACTGGTAAAACCCTCAACATGTTTCTTATCAAATGATTTTAATGTAGAAATAATAGCTCTATCTTCAGGATAATCTTCGAAGTTTGATGCTACTTGTAACTTTTGTTGTTTACCTACTTGTTTAGCTTTATTAGTTTTTGATGCCTGCTGTTTTTTTGTACTTAATGCTACTTTTTTACTAATTTGAGCTGGACTTAGACGTGGTAATGGGCTAATTTTAGATGTAGGGTCTTCTACATTTGTCAGGAAGTTGAGTAACTCCTTCTTACCTACAGGGATTTGCGACTCTTTCATGTCCTTACGCATAATCTTATCGTGTATTTGCTGTAAATCTAGCTGAATTTTCTCTAAAATTAGTGAACGCTGCTTGAAATCAGGTGCTT
>Ga0114958_10002294_pt1 | contig 14426 bp, 27 predicted proteins | sample C_130208_EF_Meta_FD_89577 | JGI IMG/M metagenome (GOLD analysis project Ga0114958, IMG submission 89577) | Freshwater microbial communities from Lake Croche, Canada to study carbon cycling - C_130208_EF_MetaG | ecosystem: Environmental > Aquatic > Freshwater > Lake | place: Lake Croche, Canada... | reverse complement strand
ATTAACTAGGCACATGATTGATGTTATGAGTCACAGTCCGCTTAATGTAATAGAAATGATATCAGTAGCAGGATCCACTCTTGTTATTGCTATCAGTGTTTTAATTGTTAGATTTACCAGTGCCCGATTCCCTAGTGATAAGAAAGATGATGTAGTATGAAACCTAAATCAGCCAACGGTGTAACGGGACATTTGATCTACACACAGGGTGGAAAATACCTGTTTCGTGTGTATGATTCTGAACATAATTTTGTAGATTATGATTTACAACATAGTGACTTGCGTGTTACAATATGTGATGAGGATGCGTATTTCTATCTTGACTCAGTATTAGATCACGCTCCCACAACATTAGGACACGAAGAATGAACGAACGAATTAAAGAACTATATGAGCAAAGTCTAATCCGTGAGACGGGTAAGGACCACGCTGGCAATCCTATGCTGGTTATTAAACAGAACCCTGAAAAGTTCGCCGAGTTGATTGTGAAGGAATGTATACTAACTATTCAAATGGGTATTACTCGTGATGGGCCTAACACTGAAAAGTATTTGCGTTCCATAAAACACATCACACAAATTAAAGAACATTTCGGAGTTGAAGAATGAACGAACATATACCCACAGTAGATAGACACCCCTATGTGATATTACGGGGAAGGCAAGTTCGGTTGCGTAATACACATCCGGATGATCCTAGTAACAACCGAGTATTCGGTCCTAAGGAATGTGGTATGGTCGATAGAAATCATTATGATTTGTCAGCCTATGCATTCTCTGGCTGGCACCTTGCTTTTACGGATCTTCCCGAAGTGACACATAAAGAACATTTTGGAGTAGAACGATGAACGAACGAATTCGAGAACTTGCCGAGCAGGCTAAAAAATATGCGTTGGATGCTATGATTAAAATCACGGACAAAGAACAAGCATTGAAAGTGTATTCAGAAACATATGATACAAAGTTCGCCGAGTTGATTGTTCGGGAATGTTTAGAGGCTTGTAGCAGAGCAAATGAAATTAGGCATTTTGTATCACCTACACAACAGCAAGTGGTATTGAGTTGTATGGATGAGATTGAAAAACATTTCGGAGTTGAAGAATGATTACACTATTCATATGGACTGCCGTTGCTGGCTGGGGTGACCGTTTTGAACACCAAGTCAATAGAGACTGGCGCTCCCTAGCACAATTCGAGACAGTCGCCCTTTGTGAGGAGGCTGCGAGATCCATGAACCTACTGGACAGATACCGATGCCTGAAAACAAAATGAGCGAACGAGAACTTATTGGATATACTGAGCGTGAAGAAGGGTTTTATCCCTTGTATGCGCCAGGAAAAGGTAGTATAGTCACACAGGCATTTATACTTTGTCAATATTGTCGTGGTGCTATCTATCCCTGTATGGGACCACGGCATGACGCAGTATGTTTTGCATGTTATGAGAAAGATCTAGATGACAGAAATTGAAAAACTAGAAGCCCGTATTGAGGCTGTTGATGCTGCTATTGCCAATGTTAAAATGGCCATGGGTGTGGATAGAAAACTCAGTCATGACAAACATACCAACGGGCATTTTACAAAAGCACTAGATGAACTGACCAGTATCCGTTCTCAGTTGAGTAATCTCAAAATTAGAATGGAAACTGTAGGCAGATAGTCAGACTGGAATAGTAGGCCAAACAATATTGTCTGGAAATCCTGGCTGTTGCGGTACATCTAACAGAGCTTGTCTATATGCTGTCCAATTGGATTTTTCTTGATCTGACATTGTGTTCCATCTTACAGCATTAATTGAGTCAACTTCTGCTCTTAAATAGGATGCTCTTAGACCTCTAGCTTTTTCTGCAGGGGTTAGTAATTGCATATCTGTAATAGCGGATCCTTGTGTACCTACCGCAACAGTTGCAAAATTTTGTGTAGCATCCCTCCACCTTGTCACAGGTGCATATTTTTTCACGTGATCGTCGATGCTTTGACCCAAATAAGGGATTGGCATATTTAAAGAACTTGCTTCCCCGTCAGTCGGCAAGTATTCTACTATCATTGTGTTTGAAGTAGTATTGACTGAAGTAATTGCCCATGTAAATTCTATTAACATATTTTATCCATAAAGTATTCTTCTGGTGCCTGAATTATCATAATATACACCCTTGCCCACTGTTACCAAAGCAAAATCTGATATAGAACCATATCTATACACACAGTATCCTGCTATTCCGGGTGTTCCGCTTCCAGGTCTGCCACCGCCGTAGCTGCCGTCAAGCCCAAGGTCGCCGCCAGCGCCGCCAGCACCCCCATATCTATCATCTCCGTAGCCGCCCGACGCCCCGCCAGAGCCACCTGCGCCGCCGGTTAAAAAATTACCAGTAGTTCCGTCAGTTAATCCAAGACCGCTACCAACACCGGCAGAACCGCCCGGACCGCCAGACCAGACAGTTTGAGCAGCATTAAATCCGGCACCTCCACCGGCACCTCCGCCACCACCACCTCCGCCATAACCATAATCACCTTGGTCGCCGCCAGCACCTCCACCACCTCCACCACCTATTACTCCTGAATTTGCTAGATAAAATTTAGGTAATCCATAAGTTGGATGGGCCAAGATTCCAATGGCATGTCCGCCATCGTTGCCATTGGCATAAGAATATCCATAAAGGCTACTTCCGTAACCGCCGTAGCCGCCTGCACCAACTATATATCCAAAATTGCGTATCTGAATTCCATTAGGATAAATGCCCGAAACAGTCAATCCATAATAGTATCTTGCTGTTGCATAACAGTAAGTTCCATTTGGAATAATAAAAGTAACAGGGCTAGTTCCATTCCATCCAGCATCAAGCAGACGAGAATATGTTGGTACATTTGGTATATATCCAGTTTCCATAATATAATAGAAACGAGTCGATGCACCGCGTAGGTCATTAAATGATATTGCTGTTGCCATATAATTATCTATATAGTCCAGGTCACAGTGCGACTTTCGTAGCTGTTCTTACGGATTTCTTTACTCATTTGAATCAATTTAACATTTGAGCCTATAGCATATAACTTGTAATCAGCTGGAGATATGGTCAATAAAGGATGAGTAAATTCTGTAAAGAAATATGGAGTATATTTATTGGTATCAGTTCTATCAAATAATATAGAAGCCTTGTTGTATATAGACTCCTGTGCTGAATCTATAGGAAAAGATAATGTTTGCCATCCTATAACAGTATCGTTTACAGCTATTTTTATAGGTGATATAGTTTGGTCGTTTGAATTTTCTAAAATTAAAGTTACTGTTGTATTTGGTTTTGGTACACAAATATCCAATGTAATAGTCACAGGAGTTTCTAGTAATGATCCTGATCCTAATTGGATAAAAGTTGCTCCTATTATATTATTCATGGTTTTATCTACTGTAACTTGCACAGCATCAATAACTTCGCTATCAAGGATAGCCTCAACTGTTGAGTTATCTGTTATTTGAATATCTTTTATTCCCAATTTTGACTTGTTGTCATCAAAGAATTTTTTATTGGCATGTTGATCCATTGAAGATCCTGCTTCTAATTGATAATCTATTACGCTAATACCAATACTGTCATAATAACTTTTTCCAGCAAAATACAATTCTGAAGTATAAATCCAACTGCGGCTTCCTTCTTTGTTTGGCCCAATTAACACATTTGTCAGAGTAATTTTATTTCCATCAATGTAGCCTGCTGCCATTGCTATTGGATGTTGATCTTGCTCAATTATAAATGCATGTCCAGTTAATATACGACTTTCAAATGTTTCTTTCAATAACTCTCTTTTTTGATAATAATTACTTGCATTATTAAAAACAGGATTGGGAGAATCTATATCAGTATCCATATAACCAATAGAATAATTGAATAGTCGATTGAAAATAGAAAAATCAAGCGTATCTATTGTGGTAAAAGTGTACAAAGTTATCCCCTAAAATAAATGGTATAAGTACCGTTTTCAAGTATTTCGTGACCAGTGGAAGTATTGGCGCACAGATCTCCCCATGTCCAAATACTAGAGGTACCGTTGTTGGTATAGGTAGCAGCCCTGGTTTCGTACTTTCCACCACCGCCTGGAATACTATCAATATATAAAGAATAGAATGCATCTCTAGCTATACTACCACTTAAATTTAATCTTAACTTATAACTAGAAGTTCCCAAGTTTCCTGGGCCATTTATGAATTCTGAAATTTGTGCATTGTTGAGAAATGGGATAACCGTTTGGCTTAATGATCCGATAGTACTGATAGAATCAAATCTATATCCGTAACCTCCATTAGTTTTAACACTATATAAACCAGCTGTTAACACAGTAGAAAATAGTGTACTGCATTTATCTGGTGCTGCACCCAGCAGGTCAAATTTTGATGCCGTGGCTCTTACCCAGGGATCATTTAGTGATATTTTGGATCCTGAAGAAAGATTTAATTCAGTATTAAGGTCATTGGCCGTTATACTATTGGGACTAATTGGTAACGTCATGATATCAATTTCTTATATAAACTATTTATCTAATTTCTTGACATAAAAAATATTTTACTGTATAATAACATTATGCTAAAGGGAATACGGCCAGAGATAAAAATGAACGAAGAATTTGATAGATTTGAGGAAAATATGGCTAATGAAATATTAAAAGACGAAAGTCATTTACCAGTAGAACAACAGAGTCTAATATTCCGCTTACGTAAGCGGGCAGAAATACGTAGACAAATTCCTACTCGTAAAAGCGTAAAGGAAGGTCGATCAGACCGTATTGCTGACTTATTGGAAGAAGCAGCCGACGAGATTGAACGTTTGAAAAATAACAAATGAAACAGAAGTTTATTGATCTATACATGTCATGGGCCGAACGTACTGCTCAACTCAGTCATGCACATAGACTACAAGTGGGCGCGGTCGTTGTCAAAGACGACAGTGTTATCAGTTACGGATACAATGGTATGCCCGCAGGATGGGATAACGATTGCGAGAATAAATTATATATGGACTCAACCGAAGGCGGATGGCTAAGTCCTGAAGAAATTGAAGAATATTATCCATATATAGAATACAATGATGATGCGGACGAAGTGTATAGATATAAGTTAAAAACCAAACCAGAGGTATTACATGCGGAATCAAATGCAATTTCTAAGTTGGCTCGATCTACAAACAGTGGTTTGGGCGCTACTATGTTCATTACCCATGCTCCATGTATGGAGTGTGCCAAACTTATATACCAAAGTGGTATTAGCAGTGTTCTATATCGGAACGCTTATCGGGACACTAGTGGTGTTGAATTCCTTGAAAAATCCGGAGTTTCGGTAATAAAGTGCTAGTATTTAGGCCCCTTGCTGGCTAAATATCTATGCTATAAAGGGCATGATATGGCAGCAAGTGGATCAAAATTTGATTGGTCTTCGTTGGATCGCAATGGTCTGGCCACTTATCTTTGGTTGCTTGCTCCAGAAATAGTCAATAAGCGTATGCCAGTTGATGAATTTCATAGACTGATTTCTCGACATTTAAAGAATTATCTACCATTAAGAGTTGCAAAAGATTTTGATCCAAAAAAGAACACCAGCAATATGATACTGATAGGTGGGTGTTATTACAGTGATAAAGATCAAAATCACAAACGTAGCATAGAAGTTCTAATGGTATACAATCCCATTGATGAAACATTGAAAGTCAATAAACCTAGATTTTGGAGAATGTGCTACGGTATTGCAGATACCATACTGCACGAACTTATTCATATGCGTCAGTTCCGTAGACGCGAGTTTAAATATCTACCTGAATATGCCAGTAATGCTAGAAGAACTGCGCAGAGACTTGAGCAAGAATATTTGGGATGTTCTGATGAGATTGATGCCTATGGATTTAATATTGCCTGCGAACTAGCAGATAAGTTTGATAACAATCAGGCCAAGATAATAAAATATCTGGATACAAATCAACGCGGAACACGTAAACAATTTAACAGTTGGAAAATGTATCTCAAGGCATTCAATCATGATCACGATCATGTTATCATCAAGCGTCTAAAGAAAAAGATCATACGTTACCTACCTTATGCTGCAATTGGAAAACCTTATCGCAATCGAGACTGGATAAGTCATTGACATAATATAGGCTTTGTGCTATACTCGTAGCATGACAACATCATTTACTATGCCCATGCCCGGCACAATGGGCAGTGCTAAGATTGTGTTCACTAATACCAATACAGTTGAACACTTAGATCTAAAAAATACAGAAACTTCCAAACCAAGGTTGACAGATTCTAAATAATAGTGTATTATATACTATAAGGAATAACAATGAGTGAAAAAAATCTAAGTGAAATTATCCGTGCAAAGATGAAGCGTGATAACAAACGTTTCTGGGCAGGCGATAACATTAGTGAATATGTCAAGGATGAAGCTGTTGAAATATTAATCGACGAAGCAACAGTGGCATTTGAAAGTGTATTAGATACACTATTAATTGATCGTGAAACGGATCCTAATAGCCAAGGTACAGCCCGCCGCCTGGCCAAAATGTATTTTAATGAAATCATGGAAGGCAGATACTCTCCTGCTCCAGATGCAACTGCATTTCCAAATGACAGCGATGATAGATATGAAGGTATGTTGGTAGTTCGTAGCGAACTAAAATCAATGTGCAGTCATCATCACCAGCCAGTGTCAGGTGTTGCTTATATCGGAATCATTGCCGCTCAGAAGCTAATTGGATTAAGTAAGTATACACGCATTGCACAATGGTGTGCCCGGAGGGGTACGCTACAAGAAGAACTCTGCAATGATATCGCTCGTGAAATTGAATCCGCAACCGCTACCAGTGACGTAGCAGTCTACATCCAGGCTGTTCATGGGTGTTGCGAAAATAGGGGCATTATGGCACACAGTAGTTTGACTCAGACCACTGTGCTTCGAGGTGCTTTTAAAAATGATCCAAGCGTTAAGAAAGAGTTCTTTGATAATATTAAACTCCAACAAGAGTTTGCTCCACGATAACATAACAAGGTAAAAAATGAAAAACAAAGGTAAACTTAATATCCCTAGCCGACAAGCACCTGCTCGAGTAGCACCGCAAGTGGCTCGTCCCGCAGTTGCTCCTGTCAATGGCCGCGCTCCTAGCATCATGGTTGCTGTTCCGGCAATGGAAATGGTCAATGCAGAATTTGCACAGCACTTGGCCATGAGCTGTGCCAACATGGTTGCAAATGGTATCAAGATCAATTGTGCATTCAATATTGGAAGTGTTATTACTATTGCCCGTCGTAATCTAGTTGATATCTTTTTGAAATCAGACTTTGATTATATCTTCTGGGTTGACAGTGATATGAAGTTTCCAATTGATGCTCCATTGAGATTATTGGCCAGAGACAAACCAATTGTGGGTGCAAACTATCGTCGTCGTCGCTTTCCAAATCCCAACTTTACAGGCATGAGCGGTAAGTCTGGATCGTTTGTTGAATTTCAAACTACAGATAATAGTCCAGCAATGGAACTGATTGACGTTCTTCCGCATGGTTTGGTCTTGTGCAAGCGTGAAGTATATGAAAAAATTCCGCAACCACATTACCTGCAAGAGTTTGTTCCAGAATTAAATCTTGAAATTGGTGAAGATATTTTCTTCTGCCAACAGGCACAGAAGGCCGGTTACGAAATTTGGTGTGATCAGGAACTTAGTCGCGAAGTTGCACACATTGGAATCTTCCACTTTAACTACAACCTGTCAGTACCAAAATAAAAGAAAGGATTCCTATGTTTGAATCTATTGAAATACGCAAGGTTAAAAACGGTGTTATCGTTACCTTGCGTAGTGACAGTGATGAAGATCAAGAATATGTCTACGATACAGATCGTAAGGCAATTAAATTTGTTAAAGATCTTCTTGATATTAAGGCCAAAGAGCAAGCATCTGCTTGATAAATTATGACAGTTAAGAAAAAATATGCAGTAGGTGATACCGTTTGGATTTATGGTATCAATAGAAGCAATTTAAAACCCAGTAAAGGCCAAGTAATCAAGGTTGTGGATCTACGTGATTCTGGTTACACAGTTGGCGACCACTATGTTATTGAAATCCCCTCGCACATTGAACCTCTCTTGGAAATTAGAACTTGGCATAATATTAGTCAAGATGAACTTGGTCCAGTTGGCTCGTTAAGAAACATTGGCAGCATTGAGTCTACCATTAAATTTGCTAGTACTGTTGGTTTTGCATTTGACGACAATCCCGTGCTTGACACAGATGCGGAAGACGATGAAATCAGTGATGATGCAATTCGCGCCGCTCTTGAAAAGTCTCAGAAAGATGGAGAACACGGTCCACTGGTGACCAAGTCTGCACCACGTAAACGTCAATATTATAAGAAAAAGAAACTGTGATAACGGATCCGTGGCAACAGATGCTTTATTCTATTGAACCGGCATACGATATCTATAAGGATGTAATGGAACAAGGTCCACGGTTTGTTCCGTTACTGCATCAAGGGGCAAGTACTGTTTATCCGTGGGAACTTGAAATTGATGAGCAGTGGCCAGATGGTGTTAACTATGGTACATTGAAAAGTGGTATTGAGTTGAGATTACGATGTACATGGTGCGAAGATCAACTTGACGAATGGTCTGATGTTATTCAATGGGATCATACCAGGTGGCTTTTTAAAAATCAGCATGATGCTGAAAAGTTTATTACACTGTATTATCTAAGATGGGCACGGTAAGATATACTGTTGATGACCTGCATAATGTGACGGAAATTCACAAAGTAGTTGTTTACCGTTTTCACTTATCAGATGTTGAAGATACTGACATCCGTGCTGCTGAACCTATTTACAAATGGGAACAGAGTGAGCAGGGACAGTTTGTAATGAAACATGCTATAGATAAACCCGTATGGCATAAAAACATAGATCATGTGACATACAGTTATCAATATGTTATTGTAGCAGAATTAGAAATGAAAAAATTAGCAGAATTTTATCTAAGATTTGGACAAATGGGAAAAATATGAAAATAATATTTCACAATAATCAACTTGATATAAGGGGCACAACTGTTTCTGTAACAGATTACGCAAGATATAATCAAGATATTTTAGGTAATGAAAGTGTTATATGTTATGATGCTAGATTAAGGCCAAACGGGCATACTGGAACAGATCCGAGTATCCGTGAAGCTCTTGAAAAATCATTTAAAGTAATTGGGCATCAAGGACCCGATGATCTTAAAAAAATCATTGATCAAGAAAAAGCCGACTTTACTTACTTTCAACGAGCAGGTAATCTTGAGTTCTTGCCCGATAATTGTAGAACCGGAGTACATGCCGTATTCCAACTATACCAACCACATGGAGATGTATATGCATATATTTCTAACTGGTTGTCAGATACCATGTCTACCCAAAATGGTGTAGCAACTGTACCTTGGGTTCCGTATCCTGTACAGCTTCCAGTACCTAATATGAATTATAGAGAAGAACTGAACATACGGCCAGATCAATTTATATTTGGCCGGCATGGCGGAGCCTCTACATTTAATATAGATTTTGTTAAAGAAAATATATTTAATTTACTGAATCAAAGAGATGATTTTGTATTTGTATTCTTAGGAACAGAACACTGGATCAATCATCCCAATGTAAGATTTATAGATCCTATACATGACTTGCAAATTAAATCAAATTTTATTAATACATGGGATGCAATGATACATGCTCGTATTGATGGAGAAAGTTTTGGTGCTGCTATAGCAGAGGCACTGAGTCTTAATAAACCTGTATTAGCTTGGGAAAGCGGTGATGATTTGCATCACACCAAGGTACTTGAGAACTCTAATTTATTATATTCTCAAGAAACTTTATTTGAGAAATTAATTAATATTCGAGATTTAGCTACCAAAGAAGATTGGTACAAACGAGTGGAACAATTTAAACCCGAAGTAGTTATGGCAAAATTTAATGAAGTATTTTTGAAAGGTTAATATGCAAACTCCGGCTCAGGGAATTATGTTAGATAGTGATTACGGCAATAGCAAGGCATATACAATTGCGTGTGATTGCCACGATGGTGATCACCAAGTTCATATGTGGATTGAACTAGAAGGTGATAAAGATTGTCGAGATGTTAATATGACATTCTATGTGAACACCACTACTCCGTTTTGGCAAAAAGGGTTTAGTCGAGTTCGAGCAGCATGGGATATTTTGGTCAAGGGTTATAGAGAAGAACAACATACATTGATTTTAAATCGGCAGGCAGCATTAAATGTTGCCAACACAATCACAACAGTGATAAAAGAACTAGAGGAAAAATAAAATGGCATTACTTGCAGTAGGTGATAAGGTAGAAAAGACTAGCGGTTATAAATGGCCTGGTGTTGTAGTAAGTGTATTTGATACACTGTCTGGAGAACGCAGAGTGGTAGTGGAATGCACTGTGGCTGAAATTGCAGGTGCATTGCATATCTATAACGAAAAACAATTAATGATTGTAGATTAATATGTTTGATCCGTTACGTGACGATCTAATGGTACAACAGCAGATTCATGGGTCGTGGCAACACATGGTAGGTGTTATCATGCTTAATCAAACAGGTCGCAAACCAGTCAAGACAACATTACCAGAATTCTTATATTGGTTTCCAACGCCATATGCATTAATCAATGCCGATGAAGAATTTGTCAAAAGCATTATCAAACCGTTAGGAATGGTAAATGTACGTTACCAACGTCTGGTTAGGATGAGTCAAGACTATTTGACATGGGACGGTAATGATGCCACCAAATTGTACGGAATTGGCAAATACGGTTCAGATAGTTATGAAATATTTTTCAAGCAGAACTACAGTGTAGAACCCACAGACAAAGAATTAAAACGTTACTTAGAAGAGGAAGTATATGAATCCATTTAGAGATCAAGAAAAATTTATGAAGGCGTGCTCGCAAAGCACCGACACCTTTAATGCAGATCAGTTTAATATGTATATCGGCCTGATTGAAGAAGAAGCAGGCGAACTGGCCGAAGCAATTGCAGCACACGATCAAGTTGAAACATTGGACGCACTAATTGACATCTTAGTTGTTACTATTGGTGCTATCCATAGTGCCGGCTTTGATGCCGAAGGCGCTTGGAAAGAAGTTATGATGACTAACTTTGCCAAAGTGGATTCAGAAACTGGTATGGTTCGTAAGCGTGAAGATGGTAAGGTGCTCAAGCCCGCTTTCTGGCAACCCCCCCAACTTGAACAATATCTAAAAAAGACTTGACAACTACCAATTTTGGTAGTATAATAAACTTATAGCTGGTCAAGAAACAGATCCAATAACATAGGGTTGTTGGGCTGTATAGACTACTATAGGAGAAATATCATGGCAAAAGCCAATTTGATCGCAGTTCAACCTATCTACGCAGATACCATTAACGCACGTTATAGTATCAACACTTCAAACTTTGTTGATTTGGTAAATCGTCTAAATGACGCTATCAACAACATGTCACCCCAAGCACAGCGAAACTGGACAAACAGTTTGGCCAATGCTATCAAAGCATTTAAAAAGAATCACCCCGGCGTAACAAACTTTACAGACCGTAAAATGTTCCGTCTGTGTCAAGCAATTGAAATCACCCTTGGTGATATTGAAATTGACACCACAATGCAACGTGAACCAGATCTTAACTGGATCATCAAAATCATCACCAACTTCCGTGCATATCAAGCACAGCCCATTCAGGTGTACAAAAACGCACACGGACGATGGGGTGGGTGGGATGGGCAACACACTGCCCTAGCCCTGTATCTGATCTGTGTCCATGCTTTTGGGCTTGATCCTAAAAATGTCACTGTTCCTTGTAATGTTTATGACATTCTAAACCGTGGTGAACTTCGCGGAAACTTTATTAACAACAATACCACTGTGGGTAAGAATGCTGGTAAGAAGCCCCTGGATCTTATTGACATTGTGCAACAAATGATCTACGGTGTTTTGGTTGATGGCGTTTCTGATCCAGAATGGGTTGACATGGCCAAGAAGCATCGGTTGATTGCTGCTGCTGGAATGTTCCTAACTGCTGAAAAGTTTGGTGATCACGAGCAGCCCGGAGCAATTACTCGTATTGAAGAAATTAAAGATACTTCAGTTGAAGTAGTACGCCAGTTCTGTATCTATGGAAAGTTTATTGTTGACAGCCAACAACGTCCTATCAATACCAAAGAACTTCCCATCATTATTGAATTCTTGAACATGTGTGAGCGTGATCAGATTGTTTATGACGATGCAGATATTCAGGACCTAGCCCTGCACTTGATTAACTTGTTTGGTGCAAACTTTGATGCCAAGGGACCATATTGGGATCAAGTGCATCAGGCCAACCTGAATGCTTATCAGGCTGCACATAAAGATTTGCCTAAACACTTGTGGCCTGAAGCACCTAAGAACTTGAAGAACGTACCAATTGGTACCACATACTTCTGGCATCAATTGCGCAAGTCTTGGGCCAGTGGCAAGGAATCTGGCTTTATGTTTCCCAAGAGTTCTTTTAATGTTTTTGTTCCAGCAGAAGGTGACCTGTGGCAAATTTAAAAGAAAATCTTGATGGGTTCGTGCAAACCAACCCCACCAACGTAAAACGTAGTGGAGAAAGCTACGCACAGACTCATGCTTTTATGCATCGTGTGTTGCGTATCTCTGTAGCAGTCTATCGGAAACTTGTTCGGCATAATATGACTGCACGTCTGTTGCGAGATGTAATGGATTGGGCTCTTAGGCGATATCACGGATACTGCATTGAAGAAAACTTTGGTGCTCATTATCGTGAAGTAGGTATCAAGAAAAAACGTGGCAATATTTTTGAACATGTATTTCCTGCAAGACTGGCACGTGACCTTATGATCCACGATAAACTTACTATCGAACAGGCTATGAACATTCCAACCTGTTTGCTAAGTAAACAACATGATGTGACTCTTAATAAAAAGTTTTCCAAGACTACTCCAGACTTGTATTTCTTTTTTAAACGATATGCGGAAGCAATTCCTGATGTTAAAATTGAAACTCATCGTGGCGATCCAATAAATTTGGAAACTTGGTCATTGCAAGATCACTATGACTATTTTAATATAAAAGGTTGACAACTACTAACATTGGTAGTATAGTGTATAATAAATTGAAACTATTTAACGGAGAATAATATGGCACAACATAGCAACTATTGGTCGTGTTCGCCACTGGCAGATTGGGTACGTGGTACTAATAAACTTAGTATAGGTACCAGCGAAGAGTGGGACGACTGGCGCACCACTGCTAAAATGCGACACAACTTTCGCTACTGGTTAGCTGAAGATGGACTCAGTCATCTTCAAGATTTTGTAACATGGCCTGTAAGAAAAATTTATGATATCAAATACTACATTAATAATCGCTGGGTCTCTCGCACTCATTCCCTCACTGCTCATCCTCGTGATATTAAGCCGGGGCAATGGCAAGATGTTGGCAACCGTTTTCTCCCTTGTCTATTTAACGAGCTCGTTGACTTCATCGAAATAGAGTCAGCTTGGAGTCACATTGTCTGGGGCAGTAAGGAAGATCGTGCCAAGTACAATCCTCCATTCTGGGCTACGGGTTGGTGGCGTTGGCGCACTTGGCGTTGCCCCCAAGCAGGATTAGATCATCTTGACTGGGCAATGACTTTGACATTTAACGAAGATTGGTTGAGCAAGGATGATCCAAAGTTTGGTAAGCCTACTCCTCAAGCAGAACGTGCCAAAGAACTCAAAGAATTGTATACCTGGTGGACTGTGACATATCGCAATCGTCCGGATCCTTACGATGCAAGTGGTTGGACTGATCATTGTGAAGCCATGCGAGTCAAGTATCCAGGTAAGTTTATGTCTAGCCTAAACAGCACGGATCCAGCAGATCGCAAAGCCAGCGACCGGGCTCACAAACTGCTACAAAAGATTGAAGCAGCATACGAGAAAGAGGACGAACAAATGATGATTCGATTGATCAAGATTCGTGATGCATTGTGGACTTGATCAATAGTGGTCATTGCACCTGTGGTAATAAGCAATCATACTCAACTGGATATGATTGCTTATTACTGCGAAAAATGCAATATCTGGTTAGAAGATATTTGCACTGACGCATTTTGTGAATTCTGTAATCGTAGACCCATAACTCCAAATGACACTGAAAATCTCCAGCAGCCCTGAACGTCACACTTTTCAAAGAGACAACTATATCAAACGGTGTCTTGAGGAAGGTAAAAGTCTCGACGATCCTAATGTCCGGGCCATAATTGATCTTTACAATAGTTGGGCTCATCGAGATGAAGAGAATCTAACTGATACCAAATGGCAAGAGAACAACATGGAGTTTGATATGCGCAGTAGTGATTGGATGGTGGCCAAGGT
>Ga0114958_10002291_pt1 | contig 14438 bp, 14 predicted proteins | sample C_130208_EF_Meta_FD_89577 | JGI IMG/M metagenome (GOLD analysis project Ga0114958, IMG submission 89577) | Freshwater microbial communities from Lake Croche, Canada to study carbon cycling - C_130208_EF_MetaG | ecosystem: Environmental > Aquatic > Freshwater > Lake | place: Lake Croche, Canada... | reverse complement strand
TGGATACGTGAATGGGATCGCATATTTCCTCTTTGAGAAGATACAATTCTATCAGGATACCACGGTGTTACAGGAGTTCAGTGGGGACTATTTATGGTGTTCCTCCCTAACGCAAGGCACGTTCGCTCAACGCTTCATTCGTGGAGAAGAAACAGGGTCTCATGATGGTAGCGCGGCATCAATTGGAAAAAATGCCCGTCTTACGCTTCGCCTCCGCCTCCCTATCATTGGATGTGCCCGCGGCGACAGAGGATTTCCGCTCGTCTCAACCACCTCGCATGTCTATAAACTGAAATGTAAGCTGCGTAGACTTGAAGATTTGGTGGAATCCTCTGCCCCAGGGAAAGCCTATCCGTGGGGCATTATCATGCAGACCCCTACTACACAATTTACCACATTAACCAAAGATCAGATGGCACCTCTACGCGTTGAATTAGAAACCGAGCATACCTTTTTGACAAATGTATCGAAAGACGCTCTGCGCACCACTCCTCTTGAAATCCCCTTTCTCAGCATGTATGACAATGCCTTTACCCAAACGGCTCAGGAATCGACCGCGGTTGCCGTGAATCGTCGCCTCGACGCCTGTCATCCCTCTCCACGTCTTCTCTGGATGTTTCGTACGATGGAGGATCTAAATGCAAATCATTACTGGAAAACCTCACTTTCGTATACTGTAGTAGGGTTGACAATCGCGGGGAGAACGCGCGAAGCGAGTCTGCCTCCTTCGATCTGGAGAGATGTGACGAATTTTGCAAAAGAGGAGCTTGATACGGGAGTGGAAATAAATACGATGAACTGGGGTCTGGGATCAGTGGCTCCTCAGAAGTACGAGTTCAAGCAGGCGGATGGAACAATTAACTTTACGACTGCGGATCGTCCGAATTTGTATATTACTTTACAAGCGAGTGGAGCAACGGAACTCCGTGTCTTTGTGGAAGGATGGGCATCCTTTTTAACCGATGGAAAGGGACGGGCGGAAGTCTTGTCATTTAATTAAGGATTCAGAGTCTGAGCTATCATTCACGTCATTTTCTAAACAAAATGAAGTGAATATCAGTCGCTGTGAATTTTAGGTTTCGACTTCAATCCTTTCCATAGATTCGCTAGCATCAATCGATTGAATCGGCTCACCCTTGCATACAAATGGCTGATTCACAATAGGTCCCGTTGTGACACGATGCATGGTAAAGGAAAAGTAGGTAAACCCTTCAAATGACATCCTTTTACCATATGAGGAAAGCTTATAGTCCCCCATATACATCGTTCTGGAGTTCTTGATCCAAAAGACAGGAAAGACTCGCTGCTTCGATACAGAACGAAAAAAGGGAAGCTGTGTATGAATCTGTTGGTTTCCTCCAGGATGTCCTGGCGATTTCATGCGCCCCACCCCTATCTTGGTCAAGACTCGCCCGCCCTGGGTAAATCTCTCCATTGAAGCAGGGTGATCCTGAATAATAATGGTCTGTGCCATACTGCGATCAATGTCGCCCATGGTATACTGATGTGCATTTTGTTTAGGTCTTAAGGTATGCAGTATGATACATATTGGTCTAAAGTATTGCTTATATTGATATACAGTATGGATTCCGTTAAGAAGTTCTTAGGAAAGCGTGCCGATGGCTTTCAGTGTATATGGGATACGTTGAAAGTAATGAATAAGGACAAGTATTTAATTGTTGAAACGGGCACAACACGTATCGTCGATAATTGGGAAGGAGACGGGCAAAGTACACGAATCTGGGATATGTTTATTAAGGAAACGGCAGGTTCTATTTTTACAGTTGATATATGCCCATATGCGTGCAGCGTAGCAGAGAGTCTTGTAAGTGATAACGTTACTGTAGTATGCGACGACAGCGTACGCTTTTTACACGAATTTCCCAATAAAGATAAGATTGATCTGTTATATTTAGATAGTTATGATATCGATTTCAATAATCCCCATAATTCATCTTTTCATCATTCCAAAGAATTAACAGCTGTATTCTCAAGTCTGAGTCCTTCATGTATTATCGCAGTTGATGATAATATAGGTCATGCAGGAAAGGGAAAGTATGTGAGAGAATTTTTAGAATCTGTTGGGTATAAAGTAATTTATGACGGGTACCAGATCGTATTACAGAGGGCTTAAATTCCTCCCTCAATACTCGATGAGATGAGCATACCCAAGACAATTTATATCTGTCACTCGACGAAGGAAATCGTCGAGACGCAGTCAGCCCATAAGTGGCGTGCCCTCAATCCAGGCTATGAGGTCGTATCATCTGGGGATGCAGAATGTCGTTCCTTCCTTCAGCTAAATTATCCTCCTATGTACACGGACATCTTTGATTCTATTCCCTATCCCCCCATCAAGTCCGATTTCTGGAGACTCTGTGTGCTTCTGAAATATGGCGGTATTTACGTGGATGCAGATATCGAGCCCCTCGTCCCCCTTGACCAGTTTCTTGAGCCTGTGACCTTCGTGACGTGCCTCTCTGATTACACCGTGCTGAATCCTCATATCATTGCCTGTATCCCCAATCACCCCGTGATTAATGATTGTCTCGATACCTATATCTCCTATCACAAGACACAGCGCGCCCATGATTATTGGGGATGGTCAATCACGCGCATCATGTATACATCCATGCAGATGTTAGGGGTCAGAGTAGGCAAGGGAGTGCTCGATGAGTATCAGTTCATCACCGAAGTATGTGGATCAAAGCCAGAGGATTTATACACAGCCTATTGTTCGTATAAGGGAGTCAAGCTCCTCATGAATCGCGCGGCAAATTATGATGCGGAGAAGCACGCGTTTAAATGAAACTGAATGTATCGAGGGTTTGCATTGTACGTTTTAATTATAATATAAATATATAAATATATGCATATATAATATATAATGTATTTAGGGCAAGCAGAACAAGATAAATTTGTTCTAAATATTCTTAAGAATAAACAAAATGGATATTTTTTAGAGATTGGTTCAAATGATCCGGTTAACATTAATAATTCTTATTTATTAGAAACGCAATATAATTGGAAGGGTATAATGGTTGAGTACAATTCATCATTTTTACCTTTATATAAAGAGCATCGTCCTAATAGCATTCATATAATAAACGATGCTACACAAGTAGATTATAAAGATGTATTTGAACAAAATAATATCCCGGTATCATGTGATTACTTACAAATAGATTTAGAAGCAAATAACGGTTCTACACTTGAAACATTACAAAAATTAGATACTGAACTGTTTGACACCTATAAATTTGCGACGGTAACATTTGAACACGATAGATATCATACTAATTTTGGTAATACACGATTAGAATCACGAGACATATTTAAAAGAAGAGGATATGTTTGTGTATTCGAAGACATAAATAATGGAGGTGTAGCATATCCATATGAAGATTGGTATGTTCATCCAGATTTGGTTGATATGAACTATGTTAATACTTTAATAGAAAATAATAAAACTAATTATATGAATCAACCTATTACTGGAAAAACAATAAACTGGAGAGATATACACTATAACTAAGTCGGCGTTTTAGACTTCCACTTCCTCTGCGTCCCCCGCCTCCTAAACATAGAAATCGCCTTCTTATGTGCCGCCCGCGTCCCTGGCTCGGATCCAGCATGTCCTCCATCCGTGACGAGTAAGACTTTCACATGCGGAAGAACGTCATGTAACGCCCAGGATCCTTTATTGGGGCAGACCATATCATATCTTCCGTGAACGGTAACAATGGGGATTCCCTTCAAGCGATGGGCGTCACGAAGGATCTGACCCTCGTCGATCCAACAATTATTCACGAAATAATGATTTTCAAGTAAGGCTAATGATAGAATTTCTGACTCTGGAGTATCGTCTTTTCTGGGATGTAAAAACGATACTGCATGTTCCCACCCCCACCAGGCTTGCGCAAATGTCTGGGCATTTGCTCCCTGTAATTTCTGTTGATAGTAGCGCATGATCTGTCTCCATGTCCCTGTACGAAGCCGCGCGGGCAAAAGTCCAACAAAGGCTGCCCATGCTTCGGGGTATACTTCGCTTGCTCCTCCCTCTTCGTATAGCCATTTATTGGACAAGGCGTCTACCAGGCAGACCGATCGCAAGATCATCCCTTTAACACAGTGGGGGTAGCGTTCAGCGTACAGTAAGCCAAGAGTTGTACCCCAGGATCCTCCAGAAACAATCCAGCGATCAATTTCTAAATGCTTTCGTAAAGCTTCAATATCTTCCACGAGATCCCAGGTCGTATTCTTCACGAGGGAACCGAAGGGAGTTGATTTTCCACATCCACGTTGATCAAAGGTAATGAGACAAAACTTTTTGTATAGAGGAATCGAAGTCCGTTGAATCCCTCCACCTGGTCCACCGTGGAGAAGGACGACAGGAGGAAGGCTTCGCGATCCGTGGATTTCGTAGTACAAGGTATGTCCACCTGTTACAGGTAAAAACCCTGTGACGGTCATCTAGTATCTCCCTATAAAAATGATTGCCGACCTCTTCGCCTTGAGAGTCTTATGCAGGAAACTGGATATAGTATCGCGATCCCTTTTGAAGATACCGTTTGTCGCTATCAAGAAGGAATTGATGAAGCCTATGAGGAGTATAAGAGGACGGTCGATGACCTCCATCGCCAGTTTACACACCTTCCCCCTGAGATTATTGAGAACAGTACTCAAGTCAAGTTCTATTATTCTGAGCTGCAGAATACCTATGAGCGGTTTCTCGCGTCAGGACAGTCGTCTGATGCCTTTGTAGAGTATTATCAAACGATATGTTTCCTTGAAGATACTCTTGATACGTTATTGGTGGAGACTCCTCCCCCACCTGAAGCTTGTCCAGATATGAGTCCTCCTCTCCATACAGTTCTGTATGCATATACGCTGAAATTCCCCATTCATCCCCATACAGCAAATGTACTCTGGTCAATCGATCAGACCCTATATTACGAAGACTCCCTGTCGATTCAAACCCTTCTCTTTCTACATCCAATTGATTTGGATGCATTCCATGAAAAAATTGCGTATTATTCGATCCTGCACTCGATACGCTGTTTTGATACGGTGTACCTCCTTCCCTTTTACAGACTTATTATGTATAGTTATGTCAGTGATTCGCCGACTGATTCATCTAGTATCTGCTCTACTGAGCTGTTGGCCAGGAGTCCATGAGAACCTCCACGGAATCATAGAGCACATCCCTGGCGGAAGAATTCAGCTCGTCAATAGGAATGAGCACGGTAGGTGTGGTTGGCAGCATGACCTGCAGGGAATGGAAGGGCTGGGAGTCAAGGGTGAGAAGCTTGAAGGTTGTGCGAAGCATGGTGAGCACCTGATCCCCATCAAGAGTCTGGCTAAAGGTTCTCTTCACAGCCTTAGAGCCACACTTTGCCTCCTTATATGTATAGCTATACAGATTCTCCCCCTGCTTATGAATGGTGATCCAGTCGTCCTCGCTCTCAGCATGGAGACTGCGAATAATATGGAACCTTATCTGACCAGATGTAGGTGCGCTAGGGAAGAGAATATCTAGCTGCTCAGTGTGAAGGTTACGTCTAAGGAACTGCTTTACCGTCTCGGATGGAGAGCCTGGGAAGGCGGGAAACCTAGAGTTCGTATTCACGAGAGGAACCACTGCCTCAATATGCTTCATCTGTGGAGCCCCATCCCACATCCAAGAGGATGCCACACACTCGTAAAGGAACCACTTGAGCGCATCATGCTCCATATTGAAATAGGTGAGAAAATACTCTGTTGGACAATCGGTGTTGGTCAGATTGTTCAGAACTGTACTAATCTCCTCTGGCTTGAAATTTAGGGTGTTCCAGTCAGACAGAATGTTAGACCAGCCGAAGACGCGAGTAGGCTGAGAAGTAGTCCACATGTTAGGACTGGGCTCAGGGACTGAGCTGACCGTCATTTTTTTCCCCGATCGTCAGAACGATATCGTCGATGGAATCGAACGATTGGCTAAAGGAAAGAGGGGGTGCAACGGTTCCCGTGGTTCCAGTACCAGAGGTTCCAGTACCAGACTCATTCACCTCTGTAACATGAATGAGGTCTCCCGTTGGACCACTTGGACTATCTTCTCGATGACTTCCTGTGAATCCCGTTGGACCACTTGGACTATCTTCTGGATGAGTTCCTGTTGGACCTATTGGATTTGCATGGATTTTCATCAGCTGTCTTCCTCGCATAGGAAACAGTACCCGTGGTTCTTTCGCCTGTAACTTCTCTTCCAGCATCTTGATACGATCCATTAACATAGGAACATGTTTACCCAGTTCATCCTTTACTTTAGTATCAATGTCTGGAGAAATTGCTTCGTTCCACACCTTCCTCTTTTGCTTCATGAAGACGGTCGCATCAACAGCTAATTGTTTCAGTCGACTATCACTGTTTTTAAAGATATGTGTATGTTCAACTCCGTGAGCAATATCAGGTCGCTTCAGGCCAGGCACAGATTCAAATTCCTTTTCAAACTCGACAATTATGCCGTCAGGAATAGGAGGAGATTGTTCAATGAGTCGATCTAATTCAGATCGCGCGATAGCAAGAAAATCCGAACAATCTAAGCGTTCTTGTGGATGCAGCGCAAGTTCAACTGCAATCTGTCGTTGAAATTTTCCCCAAGCAATACTGGCTACGCGATTGGATTCTGAGTTCTGTGCGTACCGAAAAAAATTCCCAAGGGTGGTCAAGATCCCCGTAAAGATTGATACACTTCCAATACCAATCTGTGCATACTTTTGACCGGTTGGATTATCTCCAACGAGACTGTTCATGACAAAACTGGCGGATCCTGTAAGTGTCGATAATATAATTACGGGAACTGTAATCCACATATTATTTAAACTCATCTTCTTTTCACATCGATCATGCATCCATCGGTAACAAATGGCGATGTCTGACCATCCAGCCATAAGTTCTTCTTGTTCTTTTGTCCAGCCATTATTTGGACGCGGAGGGCGAGGAGGAGTTCCCTCGACTTTTTGAACTTGTGTTGGCGATTGCGAGCGCGACGATGACATTCTTTTCAGAGTCTATATTTTCTAAGAGATCTGTTTGAGCAGAGAGGCGTAGGTCTTGAAGGTCTTGAAGGTATAGGCCAGAGTCGCATTGAGATCGTCAAAGAAGGTCTCACGCCCAGACAGGTACTCATATGCCATCTTGCCATCCATCACATTGATCTCTGGAGGAGCACCGTGGCGAGGAACCTTACCAGGCTCACAATGCACCTGGACAAAGTGCACCTTCATCCCATCAATATGGCACTTCATGAGCTTATCAAAGACGGTTGTCTTCAAATCAGATGCCTTCACGGTATTATACTTATTCTTCCACTCCATAATCTCCGTGCGATCCTGCTTCACCACATCAAGACCCGTCTTCTTTCCCCCTGTTGCCCCTCCAAGAGGAATTGTCTCCCATCCAGCAAAACACCCTGCCAAATTCTCATGCAAGGTACCCATCTTCATCTCGAGATACTTTTGAGCCAGACGAGCCTTTTCTGCCTGTTGAAAGTCATCCTCTGTCATATCTCCATGATTCATGAGGACAGCCTTGAGAGATGTGTCTGGAATACTTGCAGATACGTGGATATTCTCCAGACCGTCATAGACAGGCCTGAGGAGAGCAACGTAGCGCTCAATCTGAATCTCAGGAATCAAGTACCACGTACGAAGCATAGGAGGACTCCCTCATCAGGGCGTGCGCCGCTTCAATTTTTTCGCCGCGCATCCCTTCGTATAGAGATCTTTCGCTGCCGCGGCACTCAGCTTTGACACATCAATATCGGCAGGAATGGAGACAAAGATCTTCTTTTTCACATCGGTCTTATACATGTAAGGACCATATTGACCAACCGCAAAGACGAATTCCCCCACCTTCTTCGCCGTCCCCTTCTTCTCCAGTCGTTCCACTGTCTTATCAATGGTCTCTCCCTCAAGAAACGGAACTCGCACCTCTTTCCATTGGACGTACTCTCCATAGGGTCCCTTCTTCTTGAGAATGTCGGCTCCATCGTAAGATCCAAGGCGCGCTCCTGCTGCCGCCACGGCAGCCGCAGCAACAACCCCTTTTGCCTCCTCCAAAGTCAACTCCTGGATCTTTGTCCCTTCGGGCAAAGCAGTAAACACTCCACCAACCACGAGAAGAGGTTTTCCCTTACTGAGCACAGCCTTGTAGCCTTCCCCAAGCTCACAAACCTTCTCGGATTTCGAGGGTTTCGAATCAGCACTCTGTAAGAGCAAATACTTGTCTTTATAGGACGCCCAAATATCGCAACAGACCTTCTTCCATGAATCTTCTCCTTTAGCAACCAAATCGAGCCGTTCTTCCATGGAAGAGGTAAAGGAATAGTCAAAGAGTGCAGAGAACTCTTTCAGACACAGATCAAGCACAGATTTCCCTAGAGCAGTTGGCTTCAGCTTTTGTTTATCCACTCCTACCTTACGCTCTCGACGAATCACAGTCGGTGGCCAAGAGCTAGGAGTTACAGTGAGAATATCATCCGTCTGCTTAACCCCAGGACTATCGTAGACTTCCACATAGTTCTTATGCAGCAAGACGTCGATGAGAGAAGCAAAGGTGGATGGCCGACCGATCCCACACTGTTCTAGCTGTCTCACCAAGGTCGCTTGAGTGAAGCGAGGAGAAGGGAGAGTCTGTTTGGGCGCACTAGTGATGCTCTTCCACTTGACTTTCTGTCCCTCGCGCAAAGAATCAATGGCATCTTCCTGCTCCTCGTCTTCAGAATCGAGGGAGACCTGTTTCCCTAAGACCTGCCACCCTGGAAAGAGAGTCGTTGATTTACTCGATACCCAGGAAAATGCATCAGGATCGGCGTCGAGATGATACTTGACGACCCGTTTCACTCCTGTGGCAGGGGACATGGTGGATTGAATACTCCGTTTCCAAATAAAGGCGTACACTTTCCTCTCTTCAGCTGTACCGACAATTTCCTTCAGTTCCATATGAGTTGGACGAATGGCTTCATGCGCTTCCTGGGCGTTCCCCTCCTTGACCTTCACCCCTTTCACCGAGCCAATATAAGCCTTCCCATACATCTTTTCCACCCAGGCGTGTGCTTCCGCAACAGCTTCCTCAGAAATGACTGCACTATCCGTTCTCATATAAGTGATATGTCCCGCCTCATATAACTTCTGTGCAATCTGCATGGTCGTCTTTGGATTGAGTGAATAGGCCGCAGACACTTCCTGTTGCAGAGTGCTGGTAATCAACGGTTTCGGTGCAGAGGCAGACCATGCTGACTCTTTAACCGAATACACGGTGGCTTCCACGGACTGATGGATATTCTCCAGATAGTTCCGCACGGACTCTTCATCGCTCAGATCATCTTCCATTACTCCCCCGTACTCTCCTAGATCCATGGTGAGTCCCCAGGAGGATACGGATACATGAGACTCGATGGCCTGTTCTCTCTCATACACTAAGCGAAGGGCAGGTGTCTGGCACCGTCCAGCCGAAAGTCCTCGCGCGACGAATTTCCACAAGAGGGGAGAAATGGTGAATCCAATCATCATATCGAGAACGGATCGTGCTTGCTGAGCGTACACTTTATTCATATCAATGCGCCTGGGATTTGCGATGGCTGCCTTGATGGCTTTCTCAGTAATCTCATGGAAGACTGCCCGAGGAAAGGAGCTGGGATCTTTCTTTAACAGACACGCAACAGAATAAGCAATTGCTTCTCCTTCACGATCATCGTCTGCGCATAAATAGATCGTGGACGCATGCTTCGCCGCTGATACGATCGTACTCATGGTCTTTGCCTTTTCCTGAATGAAGGTATAGCGAAGGGCAAAGTCAGACTCGATGCCAAGGGCATCGAGATCTTCCTCGAGTTTACGAATATGACCCATGGTGGCAAGAACCTGATAGCCTGCTCCTAGAAATTCAGCAATCTTTTTACACTTTGCGGGAGATTCGACGATGACCAGCTTCATGAGGACTTCTCTGCTGCGAGGAGTATTAGCTCAACTTTTACTTTGATCATACTCTTGGTCTAAGTTAAATCGTATCATTGGTCTAAGGAAATTCTATACTGAGTCTACAGATGAGACGGGTACACCACTCCAATATCACGGAGTTTGTCCAAAAACGGATGATTACGTTTGATGCCCTGTACTCATCTGATTCTGATGACGAGCCTGCTCCTGCTCCTGCCCCTGCTGCAAGGCCTGAGACCCCGACTCAACCCTATGACAAGGGTGAAGACGCGATCAGTGTGTGGACACAGAGGGTGATTGAATCCTTTGAGAAAGCTAGTGAAGTCAAAAAGCCTCTTCCTACGGATTTTAAGGAAAGTCTGGGACGTCTGAGTTTTTTCCGTAAATCAGTACCCAAAGAGAAGCCCAGCACGTCCTCCGTAGAGACGAAGTAGGGCATACGTTTCTGCCCATGCGTAGACGGTATACGTGGGAACAGAGGACGAATGAATATTTCCTCGAAGCGTTTTGAAGGTCAAATCGAGTTCCACCCGTCGAATTTTATCATGATTTGCATGACCCATTGCATTTGTAATGCCAAATTGTTCATGCTGTGTACCGAAAGGGATATGGTAATAATATTTATTATGCCAAGGAGATTTCCTCTGTTCATATCCTGGAAGAATGCTTCGAAAGAGGGCAGGGTAATCTGTTGCATATCGGACGAGAGACCCTTCGTAGACGAGAGACAGGGACGAAATGGGTTCAGAATCGATGGCACTATACGCAGGAACTAAGGGGCTGTATTTTCTCGTACTCAGTCCTTGTGCATCAGGCCACCAAATATTCGATCCGCTCACATTCAAATCGCGTGTCGCCAGGAAGGGGGCATTGAAGGCATCGGCTTCAGGGCGATGTACCATGAAATACAAATCGCGAGTTAAATTAGGAATGCTCAGAGGAATCTTAGCTGACGTGGCTCCCCCCGTATCATAGACAAAGGGATAATGCTGAACAATGGGATAGGTGATATTGGCTAAGCGGATACGATTAGCTTCAGGTTTATCTAAATAAATATATTCGAGTAAGAGGTAAGAATCGACCATATCATAGGCATTAGACGTCGTCAGTTCGCTCGAGGATCCGTCGGTATACTCGAATGTTGTATTGCTTAATGGAGTGTAAATAGGAATATTATTCTGGCAGTAAAAGGGAAGAGATCCCACGGTGAAGGTCGAGGTGCTGGTCGTATTCGATGTATTGGATAAGGAAAACGCTAGGGGCGGGTCAGACACGTACAAGGAATTAATGGTGGCAAAGTTCACGGTGATTTGTACAGCATCGAGACTGATGGCGTCAATGGGGAGAGCAGCGGCAGGATCGCCGCGCATGAACCAGAACGGAAGGGGGGTGATGACTTCTTGATTGGTCGTCTCGTGTCCATTGGATTTTGCCGTAAATCCTGAGTCATGACGCCCGATCATCCGATTGACGGTAGTCACTTTCTCTAACGGGGTATGAAACTCATCGAGCATTTCCAGTAAGCGTCCATCGAGGGTATCAATAGGTTCTCCAGCAATGGTAAGTTCGGTTTTCTGAACCAGAGCATGTCCTAACGAATTTGTCCAGCCGAAGGTGGTGCTGGTGGTATATCCTGGCGGAGCAGCAGCGGCGGCGGCATCCTGGATCGTTTTGATATCTGGCATGATGGTGACCAAAAAAACGCGCGAGACTAAATGTCCTCGTCTAGGTATGGTCGCTCGTGCAATTGTTCCGAACGAGGCTTTTCCATCAAAGTTTAGACGATGCCATTCGGTAGTGAATCGTCCCGTTTTACGAAACACCTTTTGCATCGTATCGATCTTGGGAATTCCTTTCGGAGGAAGAAGTCTATCATCTTGTAGACCTGAATAGAGAATGGTTAATAGGCTCGCCGAAGACATCTCTCTATACAAAAGAGGAAAGTTCTAAGTGCCCTTAATTATCTACTCTAAGTAGAATGTCAAGTGTTCCCTTGTCTGCGATGAATCAGGAAATTATTAGAGCCCATAGTCAACCTTTAGTTTCTCCACTACGTCTTTTCCCCAAGCCTTTATTTCAAATGACAAGAAACTCAAGAGTTCCTAGGTCGACCTTGACACCCCGCGGTATAAAATCGACTGGATTTGTTCAACCTCAAGGAGAAGCCAACTTGACCAATACAGTACGGGCGACAACCTTTGAACAAAATTTTATCCGACGTTTAATGGTTAATATTGATAATTCGTTTAAAGATGGGGGAAATATATTAGATTTCAAACGCTATCAAACTCGATTACAGTCACCCGACTGTAGCAGAGAAGAGGCTATATTTTTATACGATGAATTAATTGCTATTCTGCTTATACTAGTCTTATATATGTGCTATGTTACAAGCGAAATATTAAAGGGTGGAAAACCTTCTTTAAACCCTGTAAAGTTAACTAAAATGTATGACTTTCAGAAGTACTCTTTTTTAATTCACACTGCCATAAGTCTGGTAGGCGCTTCATCACCATTACCTATAATGCTAACACTATTGGGAGTAACTGGAATTACACTAACAGGTGGAACTGCAGCTGGACTTTTGATAGCTGGTGGGGTAATATTTGTTGCATGTACTATGGGAACGATGGTATTTAAGGAAAATAGAATCGCGAGAGGGTACAGTATAGAAAATCAAAAGAAAAATCTATTCTTCACATTACAATACATTTTAAATACGATTCTTGATACTAGAAATACAATCCCCGCAAGTACTGTAAAGGGGGAATTAAAATATTGGGGATTAACGCAAGCTCAAGTTGACTATTTCTTTTCAAATAATATACCTTCTCCAGAACGAGTTGATTTTCCAGAAATACCAGCTGTAGGGGAAAATGGAATAGAAAATGAAAATCAACGCGAAGAATTAGTTCAAGCAAGACAAGCGCAGATGGAATTATACAACTATACCGTAGAACATAATGAAGAATTTGGATTTAAACGGTTTGGTCTTCAGCAGATAATTCAATTTATTCAATTAGCACAAGTAAATCCTGAAGAATTGGCGCCCAATGAACCTTTTTCTCTTTCCGTTATTAATTCAGCCAATCGTTTAAAATTAAATACTACAAATATTCCTCGATTAGTTGGTGAGCTTGGACGTACTTCGGTACCCAATCCAATTGCTTTGGGAGGTGGAGCTACAGGAGGTAGGCGGAAGAGAACCAGAAGATCCGCGTCGAGAAGAGCCAAACGAAAGACAAGCAGAAGGGTCGCCTAAACTCAGGCTACATCGATAAAGTATGCCTAAGCTCATTGTCTTTGATTTCGACTATACCCTTGTCCCGTTCGACTGTGACAAGGATAGGGTTGCTCCGTTTAAACACGGTGAAGACTATGATCGTATGCTCGTGCCTTCGGATTTAGCTCGGCTTGCCCCGTTTACACCAATTAAAGAGTATATTCTGGATTGTTATGGAAGACCGGCAAATCCATACCAGGATGTGCCGGCAATTCTGGGCTATTTAGTTGACGAGAGAATTCCCTTCGCCATCGCATCACGGAATCCGAGTGCAAAAAGTATAGAAGCTCTGTTGCGCGTTATCTTAGTGCCGACGAAGTATGGCATACGAACTGCATGGGACTGTCTTCCTAACCGTGACTACTTTCAGGCCTATAGCAGCGGTCTTACAAATGGAAAAGACTCTCACTTTGCTGCCATTCGCAAGGCATCCAATATCCCATACACCGATATGCTGTTTTTCGACGATCTCTATGAGAATATTAAGTATGCTGACAGGCAAGGCATCACCAGTGTCCAGGTAACAGCAGGATTAACGTGGAAACTCTTTTGGTACGGGATGGGAAAACAGATGACCCCCACAAAAGCTGAGCCACCTTATACTACACCCCTTGAGGAAAGAAAGATGTAGAAGAGCTAATCCATATAGATATGACTCACCAGTCCATTTTGATAGCGGAGCCAATTGAGCCGTATCACATAGACTAGGACTTCCCACTCTTTATTGAGTTCCCCCTCAGGATGTTTCACGGTGAGGGCAAGTTTTACACTTTGTAACTTGGATGCATTTGCTGTCCCTGACGGTTGATGCTTCCCAGGAGTTTTGGCAAAGGAATAGCCATAGATGTACTGAGAATAAGCGGCGATCCCTCCTTTATGGAGATACCCAATGTGTTGGCGAAACCACTGCTCTTCCTTTTGCACAATCTCTGTGCCGTTCAAATAAATGGAGGCTTTGACTAAGAGGGGAAGCTGAGGATTTGTCAGAGGATCAAATTCCTGCACGGTAACGGAAGAATAGTTTGTATAGTCATTCTGCATGGAATTTGCCTTTCGTCGAATGACCCACAGAATTTCTTCCATGGGATGATTGATTTCCAGGGGAAGTTGTACACTGATATAATCTTCAGCGGAGGATGTCACGCTATACTTTAACGGTTCCAGAAACGTAAAGGGCT
>Ga0114958_10002289_pt1 | contig 14442 bp, 12 predicted proteins | sample C_130208_EF_Meta_FD_89577 | JGI IMG/M metagenome (GOLD analysis project Ga0114958, IMG submission 89577) | Freshwater microbial communities from Lake Croche, Canada to study carbon cycling - C_130208_EF_MetaG | ecosystem: Environmental > Aquatic > Freshwater > Lake | place: Lake Croche, Canada... | reverse complement strand
GTGCCCGCCGCTGAGGCTGAAAAGCGCAGCTCGTCGGCACCGTCGCCGCCGTTGATCACCTCGGTATCTGTGACATCGGCCAGACTGGTCAGAATGAAAAGGTCATTGCCCGACCCGCCATAGATCGTATCGCTGCCCGCGCCGCCCGTGATCGTATCCGACCCAAGGCCGCCACTTAACGTGTTCGCGGCCTCATTGCCGGTCAGGGCATCATTGCCATTGCCCCCGACCGCGTTTTCAATTGTCACCCCGTTGGCGATGGTAAATCCGCCCGGCACGGATTGGTCCCATGACACATAGCCGCCCGCGTTTTGCCCGGTTAAAGGCGCTTGGTTGAGGTTGATGACAGCGGCGACCGAACTGCCCTGATTGGAAATCGTATCGGTTCCGCCACAGTCCCAAATACACGCCCACCCCACATTCGCCCCGGCCGCTGTCGGCAGAACATAGGTGGTATCCCCTTTTGCCGTAGTCATATTGGCGCCGTACATGCCCTGCAAAGCGGCAATATCCAGCGCCATGGGTGTGAGCGCGCAGCCGTAATTGTCAGAGCCAGAGCGCGACCCGGTCCAGCCGTCGTTATAGCTCATCACCGACCAGATGGTTTGGTTCAGCCCATAGGTGCCCGTGCTCCATTCATTGGTCACGCCGGGGAAGATTTGGGGCCTGCCATTGACCAAAACGTCATAGCCGCCATCATGCGGATGGGCCAATCCCAAGCCGTGGCCAATTTCGTGCACCAAAGTGCCAAACATCAGACTGCCCGGCGACACGGTCGCAGAATAATCGCGGTTAAACACCCCATACAGCAGTTCGGTATTTGGCAATTCCGAAGAATAGGCCGGAAAGTCATGCCATCCCAGAATATCAGGCCCGCCCACTTGCGTGGGGTTGCCCAACCAGTACCAAATATCGGCATTCTGTGGTGCGGTTTGGTCGAATTTTATGTCGCAAACCGCCTCGTAAGACGAAAAGACCGATTTGATCGCAGCGCTCCAAGCCGGGTTGTCGGCCCAAGAGTAACTGTTCCCGCCCCCGACGAGGGCACCATTTGGGTCGACACCTTGTTGCAGCGCATAGCTGATATGCACCGTGCCGGAAGCGCCGCCCTCGTTGCGCCAAGCCGAGCCGCCATTGAGCGAATCGATATAAGGATTAGCGCCGTTTGTCGGACGGCCATTGACAAAGACCCCTGCGGCAGTTCCCATCTGACCCCTCCAACCGGTGCTGGTGCGAAAATTTTGTTTCAGCCAAGGTTTCAGACCCTGAGCAACCGCAAGCGTAAGCGCAGTTTATTAATTTTTTTCTAGCCCTGCCACAAATAAGTGAAGACAGCTTTAGCGATCTGCGGTCAACCTGTTGTTGCGCGCCTATGTCTAAGCGTATGACTCCGCTTACAAAAGCACAAGTGTCGTGTCATTTTCAGACTTGATAGACACGGTTTTTTGACTTGGGCGCGTCCGGTGCGCTGGCCAACGGGCCTTGCGCCGTAACGCAGCACTCGGCACATCTGCCGCGCAAAGGGGAAGATGATATGGCGCGGGTTTTCGGCCATTTTGGCGAGTTGCTGCAAGGCAGGATCGGACCTTCAGGGCCGGTGGCTTTGGTGACTTTGCCGTGCCCCGCCCTGTGGGCCGATGCTCAGATGACCCGGTCGCGCCGATTTTCGCTGCACCCGCGTGACGCGGGTGTCACCCCCGCCCGTTTGGGCCGATGTCTGCAAGGCTTGGGTTTGGGGGTGCGCGGCCGGTTCCACTTGCGTCTTGCGATGCCATTGGGCGGCGGGGCAGGGGCCTCGACGGCGGCGCTGATGGCTTTGGCGCTGGCCGCAGGTTCTGTCCCGGGGCCACAGTTGATCGCGGCGGTTCTGGCGGCGGAGGGGGCCTCGGACCCGTTGCTGTTTTATCGGCCAGAGCGGGTTCTTTGGGCCTCGCGGCAAGGGCGGGTGCTGGCCACCTTGCCGCCTTTGCCGAGGTTCGAGGTTTTGGGCGGTTTTTTCGGGCCGGGGCAACGCACCGATCCTTGGGATCATGATTTTCCAGATATTACTGATCTGGTGGCGGCTTGGCCGGGGCCGGATTTGGCCACGATGGCCGACCTCGTCAGCCAATCGGCCCGCCGCACTTTGGCGCTGCGCGGCCCTTTGGGCGACCCGACCGAAGGCTTGGCCCGCCGTCACGGCGCTTTGGGCTTTTGCATCGCCCATACCGGTGCGGCACGCGGGCTGATCTTTGCGCCGCGAACCGTGCCCCAAGCGGCGGCGGCAGACTTGCGCAGGGCGGGGTTTTCGCGGATCACGCAATTCGGGTGCGGGGGGCTGTGATGTTTGCAGGATCAATGCTGGTGGCGCTGGCGGTAGAGGCGGCTTTGGGCTGGCCCGACGGGCTTTACCGGCGCATTGGCCATCCGGTGACGTGGGCGGGGGCGGTGATCGCTTGGGCAGATCGGCGGTTGAACCATGCGGCGCATCCGTTCTGGTGGCGGCGGGCGATGGGGGTGCTGGTGTGCCTTGGGGTGACGGGATTAGCCTGGGGTTTGGCTTGGGCCGTGGTGTCTTTGCTGCCACATGGGGCCTTGGGGGCCTGTCTGACGGGGCTTTTGGCTTGGCCATTGGTCGCCACACGCTCGCTGTATGACCATGTCGCTCGGGTGATGCGGCCCTTGGCGCGGGGCGATCTGGACGGCGCAAGGGGGGCTGTGGCGATGATCGTCGGGCGCGATCCTGCCACGCTGGACGGCGCTGGCGTGGCACGGGCGGGGTTGGAAAGCTTGGCCGAAAGTGCCTCGGACGGGGTGGTGGCGCCGGTGTTTTGGGGGCTGGTCTTTGGCCTGCCGGGGATTGCCGCCTATAAGGCGATCAACACGATGGATTCGATGATTGGCCATCTGAGCCCGCGTCACAAAGCCTTTGGCTGGGCTGCGGCGCGGTTGGATGATCTGGTCAATCTTATTCCGGCACGGCTGACGGCCTTGCTGTTTGTCATCGCCGCAGGCCGCCATTGGCGCAGAGCTTTGGCGGTGACTTGGGCCGATGCGCACCATCACCGCTCGCCCAATGCCGGTTGGCCAGAGGCCGCCTTGGCGGGGGCCTTGGGGATCAAGCTGTCGGGGCCAAGGGTCTATGACGGCGAGGTGACGGACGAGCCATGGGTGAACCCGACAGGCCGCGATGCAGGGGCGGAGGAGATGCGACAGGGCCTGCGGCTTTATGGGCTGGCGATGCTGGCCATGGGGGGGATGCTGGCAGGGGCCGCGCTATGGCGCTTGGGGCGCGCGATCACGGCGGCAATCTGGAAGCGGCCCGCACGACCTATGGCGGGACAGATTGGATTGATCTGTCCACCGGTATCAACCGCGCACCTTACCCCGTGCCGCCGATTTCGCCTGCGGCCTTTGCCGCGCTGCCGACCCAAGCGGCGATGGCAGGATTGCTGAGGGCGGCGGCTTTGGCCTATGGCACATCGGCCCCGATGGTCGCCCTGTCGGGCGCACAGGCGGCGATCCAGTTGGTGCCTCTGCTGCGGCCCACGGGTTTGGCGCGCGTGGTGGGGCCGACCTATAACGAACATGCCGCCACCTTGCGGGCTTGTGGGTGGCACGTGGAAGAGGTCGGCGATCTTGGGGATTTGCGCGGGGCCGATATCGGCATTGTGGTGAACCCCAACAACCCCGACGGGCGGCACTGGACGCGCAAGGCGCTGCGGGGTCTGGTCGGTCAGGTCGGGCTGTTGGTGGTCGACGAAAGCTTTGCCGACCCGATGCCCGACCAATCGTTGGCCGATGCCGCAGGGCAAGCGGAGCTGCTGGTGCTGCGCTCGTTTGGCAAGTTCTACGGCTTGGCGGGGCTGCGCTTGGGCTTTGCCTTGGGCGCGGCTGAGGATATTGCCCGCCTGTCTGACCTGTCCGGCCCGTGGCCCGTATCCGGCCCCGCGATCGAGGTGGCGACCCTTGCGCTGCACGACAGGGCTTGGGCTGAAACCACCACCGCCCGCCTTGTGGGCGAGGCGGTGCGGATGGATGAAATTTGCACCAAACTCGGCTGGCAAGCCCTTGGCGGCACACCGCTGTTTCGCCTGTACGCCACGCCCGATGCACAACGGGCCCAAGACCACCTCGCCCGCGCCCATATCTGGAGCCGGATTTTCCCCTATTCCCAAAGCTGGATCAGGCTTGGCCTGCCGGGAGACGAGGCCGAATGGGCGCGGATGGCGGCCCTAGCGCAAGGCTAAGGCCAAAAGGCCCGCCACATCCAGATGCGCTTCGATATGGGCGGCGAGGTGGTTCAAAGTCTCCTCAACTTCCGCGCCGTGATTGCGCAGCGCGCTTGCCACGCCCAAGCTTTGCAAAAAGGCTGCGCGAAAGGCGTCGCTGGAAAACATGCCGTGCAGATAGCTGCCCATCACCAAGCCATCGGGCGATACGGCCCCTTCGCTTTGGCCTTGAACCATCGCAAAGGGGGTGGCACGCGCAGGGCCATCAGAGCGGCCGATGTGGATTTCGTAAGCCTCAATCGCTTGGCCCGTGGCTGCATGCACCGCCCGCGTGCGCGTCAGGCGTTTGTCTTGCGTCATGGTCGTGGCGATGTCCAACAGGCCCAAGCCTTGCGTCACACCTGCAGGCCCCTCGATCCCGTCAGGGTCGGCCACGCTCTGCCCCAGCATCTGATACCCGCCGCAAATGCCCAAGATCCGCCCGCCGCGCCGATGGTGGGCGGCAAGGTCAATGTCCCAGCCTTGGGCGCGCAGATAGGTCAGATCGCCGCGGGTGGATTTGCTGCCCGGGATGATGACCAAAGCGCAATCGCCCGGAATGGCTTGGCCTGCACCCACCATCACCACCCGCACGCCCGGTTCTGATTTCAGCGGGTCCAGATCGTCGAAATTGGCGATGCGCGACAGATGCAGGCAGGCGATTTTCACGCCTGATCCGGTGCTTTGCGCAATGTCCAAAGCGTCTTCGGCAGGCAGACGCCACGCTTGGGGAAAATAGGGCAGAACGCCCAAGCCTTGCCAGCCGGTTTGCGCCTCGATCATGCGGTAGCCATCGTCAAACAGGCTGGGGTCGCCGCGAAACTTGTTGATGATAAAGCCTTTGATCCGCGCCTCATCCGCGGGGTCAAGCACGGCTTTGGTGCCCACCATCTGCGCAATCACCCCGCCGCGATCAATATCGCCCACCAGCACCACCGGCACACCGGCGGCGGCGGCAAAGCCCATATTGGCGATATCGCCCGCGCGTAAGTTCACCTCGGCCGGAGAGCCGGCACCTTCGACCACGACCAGATCATACTGCGCGGCCAGCCTGTGAAAGCTGTCCAACACAGGCGCCATCAGGCTGGGCTTCAACCGCGCATAGTCGCGCGCCTTGACGGTGGCCACGCGCTTGCCCTGCACGATGACTTGGCTTCCCACCTCGGATTCGGGCTTAAGAAGCACGGGGTTCATATCGGTATGCGGTTCCAGCCCGCAGGCCAGCGCCTGCAGCGCCTGCGCGCGGCCAATCTCGCCACCATCCACCGTCACGGCGGCATTGTTGGACATGTTTTGCGGCTTGAACGGGGCCACGCTTAGCCCGCGCTGCTTGAACGCCCGACACAGGCCCGCCACGATCAGCGACTTGCCGACGTTCGAGCCTGCCCCTTGGATCATGATGGCTTTCAATGGCCTATCCCCAGAACGGCGGGCAGGGCGTTGCGCGTGGCATCGGTGAAATGAAAGGTCTGCCACCCCCGCGCGCTGGCCGCTTGAATGTTCTTTTCGGCATCATCGACCAGCAAAATCTCGGCCGGATCAAACCCGCTCCACACCTCAATCGCCGCGAAAAACGCCCCGTCGGGCTTTTTCACCCCCAAAGGGCCAGAGGCGAAGATATGCTGCATGCGCCGCGAAAACCCCATCTTGTCCCACATATAGGCCGCGCGGTGGCGTTCGTTGTTGGTGGCGATCACACCGGGCAGGGGGCAGGCGTCAAGCCAGCCTATCACCTCGTCATCGGCATGGGCGTCTTTGCTCAGCCAATAGTCCAGCACGGCTTCAGGCGCATGGGGGACGGCGTGGGTGGTGGTGTAGTCTGTGAGCAGGTCTAACAGATCGCGCGCGCCTGTTAGAACGGCGTTGAACTGGCCCGATCCAAAGATGAAATCGGTGAAGACGGCGGCGGATAGGCCCAAATCCACCTCAAAGCTGCGCTGCCAGTCGTCAAAGCCGCCCTGATGGCCCTTGTTCAGCACGCCGTCAAAATCCCATGCGACCAGCTTCAAAACTCGACCCCCGGCTGGGCTTTGATGCCCGAGCGGAACGGGTGTTTGACCAGCGTCATTTCGGTCACCAGATCGGCGGCTTCGATCAACGCCTCGCTCGCGCCGCGCCCTGTCAGGCAGACATGGGTCAGGGGTGGCTTTTCGGCTTTAAGGAAAGCCACAACCTCGGCCACGTCGATGTAATCATAGCGCATGGCGATGACGATTTCGTCCAGCAGCACAAAGCGAATGTCGGGGTCGCGGATCAACACTTTGGCCTTGGCCCAACCGGCTTGGGCTGCGGCGATGTCACGGGCGCGGTCTTGGGTTTCCCAGGTGAACCCCTCGCCCATGGCGTGAAACTCGCACAGATCGGCGAAGTTTTCGGTCAAAAGACGCCGCTCGCCCGTATCCCATGCACCTTTGATGAACTGCACCACCGCACAGGGCATCTCATGCGCCACGCAGCGCAAGATCATCCCGAAGCCGGAGGAGGATTTGCCCTTGCCCGTGCCGGTATGCACAATGATCAGCCCGTGATCGCCCGCCTTACCCGCCATAATCTTGTCGCGCGCGGCCTTTTTCTTGGCCATCTTGGCATTGTGGCGCGCATCGGGGTTGGCAGCACTTTCGAGATCGGTGTCGGTTTTCGCAGATGACATGGCGGAGGGTGTCCTTGACGTGAGAGGCCCATGCTGCCACAGGTAAGGGCGCACTGGTGCTTGTCTTACGACAGGCTAAAAGGGAATGCGACAGGCGAAAGCCTGGGATGCAGCCGCCCCCGCGACCGTGACCGAAGAGGTCAGCCACACCCACTGGGCAACCGGGAAGGGGGCTGACCGGGGGGCAACCCCAGCTTCGCAAGCCGGGAGACCTGCCAGCGCCACGAACTTTGACGGACGGGGTGTGCCGTGGCGAGTTGGGGGGGCTTTTCCCCCATTTCGCGGCATTTCCCCTTGGGAGGACGATGACCGCAAGATTGCATATCTGCACCACCTGCAAAGCCGGCCTGCCCGTGACCGAGGGCGAGGCTTGCGAAGGCGCCCGTCTTTTTGCCGCCCTTGCAGCTATGCCAGCCCCCGACGGCGTGCAGGTCTTGCCCATTGAATGCCTGTCTGCCTGCAACACAGGTGCCGCGGTCTGCCTGTCAAAACCGGGCGCTTGGGGCTATGTGTATGGTCGCTTAAGTGCCGAAAATGCCGCCGATATCCTCGCGGGCGCTGCGGCCTATGCCAAAACCGATGACGGGCTGGTGCCATGGCGCGAACGCCCGACGATCTTTCGCAAACAATCAATCGCCCGTATCCCCCCGTTGGAGGCTTAAATGTCTGATCTTGCCAAAATCCCCGTCACGATCATCACAGGCTTTCTGGGCGCTGGCAAAACCACGCTGATTAGGCATCTGATGGCCAACCCGCAGGGCAAGCGCCTTGCGGTTCTGGTGAATGAATTCGGCACGGTCGGGGTGGACGGCGATATCCTTAAATCCTGTGCCGATGACAATTGCCCCGTGGAAAACATTGTCGAACTGGCCAACGGCTGCATCTGCTGCACGGTGGCGGAAGATTTCATTCCGACCATCGAAGCGCTGTTGGCCCTGCCCAAGCGGCCCGATCACATCTTGATCGAAACCTCGGGGCTGGCTTTGCCCAAACCCTTGCTCAAAGCCTTTGACTGGCCGGGCATCCGCTCGCTGATCACAGTTGACGGTGTGATCACGCTGGCCGATGCCGAAGCCGTGGCCGCAGGCCATTTTGCGGGCGAATTGACCCCGGCGCAGATTGCGGCAGGCGAGCATGACACGCCCTTGGGCGAGGTGTTTGAAGACCAGATCGCCTGTGCGGATATCGTTTTGCTGACCAAAGCCGATCTGGCGGGTGAAGCTGGCATTTCCGCCGCCCGCGCCGTGGTGCAGGCCGAAGCCGCCGAGAAAAACCGCCCCCATCTGCCGATCTTGACCCTGTCAGAAGGCGTGATTGACCCCCGCCTGATCTTGGGCCTGAATGCGGCTGCAGAAGATGACCTGCTCGCCCGCCCTTCGCACCACGATGGCGAAGACGGGCACGAGCATGACGATTTCAACTCGCTCGTCGTAACCTTGCCCGAAGTGGCAAGCGTTGATGCCCTGACCGCTGCCATCACCCGCCTTGCGCGCGAGCAAAAGATCTTGCGCGTCAAAGGCTATGTCGCGGTGCAAGGCAAACCGATGCGCCTTTTGGTGCAAGCCGTGGGCGAACGGGTGCGCGCGCAGTTTGATCGGCCTTGGGGCACGATGGCGCGCAGCTCGCATCTGGTGGTGATCGCCGAACAAGGCGACCTTGACGAAGCCGCCATTCGCCAAACGCTGGGGATCTAAGATGCACGTCGTCTTCCGCGAAAGTCATGGGCTAGAGGAGACGGCCGCGCCGTTCGATCCTGCGCAAGACCCGGCGGAGATGCTGGTGCTGTCGTTTTCCGACAGCGACCTTGGGGCCTTTGGCGCAGGCTGGCAGCGGGCAAAGGGGACTTTGCCCAGCTTGCGCCTGTGCAACCTGATCGCGCTGCGCCATCCGGTGTCGGTCGATACCTATATCGACCGCACGGCCTTTGGGGCCAAAGCCATTCTGGTGCGCTTGATTGGCGGAGAGGCCTATTGGCCCTATGGCCTCGCCTCACTCGCCGATCTTGCGCGCAAATCCGGCATCGCGCTGGCCATCCTGCCCGCCGACGGACGCGAGGATGCGCGGTTGGACCAGATGTCGACCTTGCCCGTGTCCACCCTGCGGCGCTTGCAGGCGCTGTGCGATGCCGGCGGTGCGGTTGCGGCGCAAGCGGCCTTGGCGCAACTGGCGCTGGCGGCGGGGCTTTATGCGGGGCCGGTGCTGGGTGACAAGCGCGTGCCCGATTGCGGGTTTTACGAACCGGGGCAGGGCGTGGTGGATGCGCCCGAAGCCGGTGGCGTGGCGGTGGTGTTTTACCGCTCGTACCTGACCGCCGCCGATACTGCGCCGATTGATGCGCTGATTGCGGCGCTGCGGGGGGCAGGGCTTGCGGCCTTTGGGCTGTTTGCGCCCTCGCTTAAGGGCGCCTCGGCGGAGTGGGTGGCGCAGGCTTTGCACGCGGCTGAGCCTGTGGCGGTGGTGAATGCCACGGCCTTTTCGGCCAAGCGGGCAGATGGCACGTCTCCGCTAGATATGGGCTGCCCTGTGTTCCAAGTGGCGCTGTCAACCGCGCGGCGTAAGGATTGGGCGGGGTCAGCGCGGGGTCTGTCACCTGCCGATCTGGCGATGCATGTGGTCTTGCCCGAGGTCGATGGGCGGCTTTTGGCGGGCGTGGTCAGCTTCAAAAGCCCGATGAAGCGCGACCCTGACCTGCAATTTTCCCGCTTTGCCCATCGGGCCGAAGCCGAGCGGATCGCCGCCGTTGTGGCGCGGGTGAAGGCTTGGGTGGACCTTGCCGCCACCCCGACAGCCTGCCGCAAACTGGCGCTGATCTTGTCAACCTATCCCGGCCGCGCCCATCAGATGGCCCATGCGGTGGGCTTGGATGCGCTGGCCTCGACCGAAGCAGTGTTGGCTGATCTGGCCGCTGCGGGCTATGATATTCCCTCGCAGGCGCTGTCACCCGATGATCTGCAAACCACCACGGCGGCTTGGCCTTTGGCCGATTACCTTGCCGCACTGGCCAGCTTGCCCGCCGACCTTCGCGCCGCGCTCACAAGTTGGGGCGCGCCAGAAAATGACCCCTTGGTCCAACACGGCGCGTTCCACTTCCCCTGCCTGCGCCTTGGGCAAGCGCTCATCGCGCTACAACCCGAACGCGGCCGACCGCTTGAGCGCGACACCGAATATCACGACCTGCAAGCCACCCCGCGCCATGGCTATGTGGCCTTTTACCTGTGGCTGCGCGCCCAAGGCTTGCATGCTCTGATCCATATGGGCGCGCATGGCACGCTGGAATGGCTGCCGGGCAAATCGGTCGCCCTGTCGGCCACCTGCTGGCCCGAGGCGCTGATCGGTCCCTTGCCCGTGATCTACCCTTTCATCGTCAACGACCCGGGCGAAGCCGCCCAAGCCAAGCGCCGCATCGGGGCTGTCACCTTGGGCCATATGCCGCCGCCCTTGGCCGAGGCGGGCATTCCTGTGGCCTTAGCCCGTCTGGAACGGCTGTTGGATGAATATTCCACCGCCGACGGCATCGACCCCGCCCGCCGCGACCGCCTGATCCGCGCCATTCGCGATGAGGCGCAGGCACAGGGCGTGGAAGACGATCTGGCGATCCCCCCGCAGGCCTCTGCGGCAGAGGCGATCACGCGCATCGACCGCTTTGTCTGCGATATCAAGGAAAGCCAATATGGCGACGGATTGCATATCTTTGGCCGTGGCCCGCAGGGCCTTGGCGAAAGCGCAGGGCTGCTTGCGGCGCTGAACGGTCAGCGCGTGGCGGCTGGCCCCGCAGGCTCGCCGCACCGTGGGCGCAGTGATGTGCTGCCGACAGGGCGCAACCTGTATTCGGTTGACCCGCGCGCCGTGCCGTCCCGCGCCGCCCATGCCCAAGGGATCAAACTGGCCGAGGAACTGATCCGCCGCCATTTGCAAGATCAGGGCGATTATCCCAAGGGGCTGGTGGTGGATCTGTGGGGATCAGCCACCATGCGCACCGCTGGCGAAGATTTCGCCATGGCGCTGCATCTGGCGGGGCTGGCCCCCGTGTGGGATGAAAACGCCGCCCGCGTGTCAGGGGTAGAGGTGGTTGCGCTGGCCCTGCTGGGCCGTCCGCGCATTGATGTGACGCTGCGGGTGTCTGGCCTGTTTCGCGACATCTTCCCGGGGCTGGCGCAGATGTTTGAAACGGGGGCGGCGGCCTTGGCCGCGCGCGGTGAGGCTTTGGAAGATAACCCCTATGCCGCCCGCATCGCCCGTGTCTTTGCCCCCGAACCCGGTCGCTACGGCTTGGGGATGGACAGCGATGATTTCTCACCCGAAGCCCGCGCGGCAGCGGGCGAGGCTTGGCTGACAGCCTCAAGCTGGGCCATCGGCCAAGACGGCGAAAGCCGCCCTGACCGCGCGGGGCTAGAGGCGCGGTTGCGCGGCGCGGATAGCTTTATCCATGCGCAGGATCTGGTGGAAACCGACGTGCTGGTGGCGCAAGACTATGCCTCGCACGAGGCAGGCTTTGCCGCCGCTATGGCGCGGCTGGGGGCCGCCAAACCTGCGCTCTATCATCTGGATGCCACCCGCCCCGATGCGCCAACAGCCCGCACTCTGCCCGAAGAAATTGCCCGCGTGGTGCGTGCGCGGGCTGCCAACCCGCTGTGGGCTGATGGCATGATGCGCCACGGCTACCGCGGTGCCGCCGAGATTGCCGCGACCCTTGACCATATGGCGGCCTTTGCCCATCTGGCCCAAGTGGTCCCCGCCCATTTGTTTGACCTGTACCATGACGCAACCCTTGGCCGCGACGAGTTGCGCGCCTTTCTGGCCCGCGAAAACCCCGCTGCTTTGGCTGCGATGCAAGACACCTTCCTGCGGCTTCGCGATGCGGGCCTATGGGTGACACGGCGCAATTCGATTGCGGCAGAGTTGCAGGTGACTCTTGGCTGAGTTTGCCATCAAAGGCTGGTGCCCGGGTGCCTTGCGCCCGATGGAATCGGGCGACGGCTGGGTGGTGCGCATCCGCCCAAGGCTGGCCGAGCTGACCGCCGCACAGGCCTTTGGCTTGGCCGCGGCGGCGCTGGCCTATGGCAACGGCGTGATCGAGCTGACCGCGCGGGCCAATGTGCAACTGCGCGGCGTGACGATGCAAAGCCACCCGCCGCTGATTGCTGCGCTGGATGATCTGGGGCTGGTTGACCCGGATGCGCAGGCAGAAAGCCAGCGCAATGTGGTGATCTCTCCGTTCTGGCAGGGCGACGAGACGGCCTCTTTGGCGGCTGATTTAGGCCAAGCCTTGCGGCATGGCCCCGATCTTCCCAGCAAATTCGGTTACGGGATCGACCTTGGGCCGCAGAGGGTTTTGGCGGGGAACTCTTGCGACATCCGGCTTGAGCGCGGGGCTGCGGGCGGGCTGATCTTGCGGGCAGAAGGTTCGGCGGGCGGCCAAGCGGTCACGATGGACACGGCTGTGCCTGAAGCGATGCGGATGGCGGCATGGTTTGCAGCCTCTGGCGGGGTGACGCAGGGCAGGGGGCGGATGGCGGCGCATGCGAAGGGCGACATGCCTTTTGACACCTCGCAGACACCCGCCGCCTTGGCCCCCATAGCCGCGCCGGGAATAACTCCGCAGGGGGCTTTGGTGGGGTTTGAATTTGGCAGCTTACGGGCGGAAGTTCTGGCAGACTTGGCCAACCTTGCGCCCACCTTACGCATCACACCGTGGCGGATGGTGCTGCTGGTGGGGGGGGCTTTGCCCACCCATCCGGCGCTGATCACTGACGCCGATGACCCGCGCTTGCGTGTGGTCGCCTGCGCGGGCGCACCGGCTTGCCCGCAAGCTTGCCAAGACACCCGCACCTTGGCCCGCAGACTTGCGCCCTGTGTCCCGCAGGGCAAATTGCTGCATGTGTCGGGCTGCGGGAAGGGCTGCGCCCATCCAAGCCCCGCCGATCTGACCCTGTCTGCCACACCCCATGGCTTTGCCTTTTTGCCCAAGGCGCGGGCTGGCGGGCTGGGGCGGGTTATGCAACCGCAAGACATCACCTTTGAAACCCTAGGCAAGGCCCTGTAAATGCCGCATTTTTACGAAACCGACGGTGCTGCGATCTACCTGCAAAGCTTTGCCATGATCCGCGCCGAAGCCGACCTGCGCTGCTTATCGCCTGACGAAGAAGTGGTCGTGGTGCGCATGATCCATGCAGCGGGGATGGTGGGGCTGGAGAAGTTTGTGCGCTTCACCCCCGGCATGGCGATTGCGGCGCGCGCGGCTCTGGAAGCTGGCGCGCCGATCTTATGCGATGCGCGGATGGTGTCGGAAGGCATCACCCGCACCAGACTGCCCGCCAAGAACGAGGTGATTTGCACGCTCAACGATCCGCGCGTGCCCGATATGGCTAAGGCTATGGCCAACACCCGCAGTGCTGCGGCGTTAGAACTGTGGCGGCCCCATCTGGCGGGGGCGGTTGTGGCGATAGGAAACGCACCTACGGCGTTGTTTCATCTTCTTAATATGCTGCAAGACCCTAGCTGCCCGCGCCCTGCGGCGATCATCGGCTGTCCTGTGGGCTTTGTGGGGGCTGCGGAATCCAAAGCGGCGCTGATGGAAGACCCGCCGGTGCCTTCGGTGGTGGTTGAGGGGCGTTTAGGCGGGTCGGCGATCACGGTGGCAGCGGTCAATGCGCTGGCCAGCCGGAAGGAATAGCATGGGCAAGATCATCTGCACCGGCCTTGGCCCCGGCGACCCCGATTTGATGAGCGTGAGGGCACACCGCGCCGTCATCTCTGCCACCCAAGTCGCCTATTTTCGCAAGGCAGGGCGCGCAGGCCAAGCGCGGCGCATCGTGACGGGGCTTTTGCGCGCCGATGCGGTGGAACATGCGATGGAATATCCCGTCACCACCGAACTGCCCTTTGACGGGCCGGACTACATCGACGCCCTCGCGCGGTTTTATGATGATTGGGCGGCGCGGTTGCAGGTCTTGGCGCACAGCGGCGATGTGGTGGTTCTGTGCGAGGGCGATCCGTTCTTTTACGGCTCTTTCATGCATCTTTACAGCCGCTTATCCGGCGTTGTTGAGATAGAGGTGATCCCCGGCATCACCGGCATGTCAGGCTGCTGGACAGCCACGGGCCAGCCCATCACTTGGGGCGATGATGTGATGACCGTGCTGATGGGTACGCTGCCGGAAGGCGATCTGGTGGCGCATATGACCCAAGCCGATGCGCTGGTGGTGATGAAAACCGGCCGCAACCTGCCCAAAATTCGCCGCGCCTTGCAAGCCGCAGGGCGGCTTGATGCCGCTTGGCTGGTCGAGGCAGGCACCATGCCCAACCAGCGCATCCAGCGTTTGGATCAAGCCGCTGCCGAGGATTGCCCCTATTTCGCCATCGTGCTGGTGCACGGCCATGGCCGAAGGCCCGAGGTGGCGGAATGACGGGAAGCTTAGATATCGTCGGCCTTGGCCCGGGGGCCGAGGATATGGTGACGCCCGAGGTCCGCGCGGCGTTGGATGCCGCCAGCGATGTGGTGGGCTATATTCCCTATGTCGCGCGTGTGGCGGCAAGGGCAGG
>Ga0114958_10002288_pt1 | contig 14443 bp, 14 predicted proteins | sample C_130208_EF_Meta_FD_89577 | JGI IMG/M metagenome (GOLD analysis project Ga0114958, IMG submission 89577) | Freshwater microbial communities from Lake Croche, Canada to study carbon cycling - C_130208_EF_MetaG | ecosystem: Environmental > Aquatic > Freshwater > Lake | place: Lake Croche, Canada... | reverse complement strand
CTCTCCGGTTTTAATTAAGATCAGATCACCAACATGCAATGTGGTATTCTCAACCGGAAAAATAAGTTCTTTATGTTCCTCATCAAAAGCAATCATATTGGCCATTACTTTTTGTGCTTTTACTAAATCTTTTAAAGCGCGTTGGGTAGACTGAACTGAGGCATCTTCCAAATAATTTCCAAAAAATACAAACGTAATGATCGTAGCGGTGGTTTCATAATAAGCAAAAGCTACTCCTTGGCCAATAATGGTTCCATATAAACTATATCCAAAAGAAGCAATAGCGCCGATGGCCACGAGCACATTCATGTTGGGTATTCCTTTGGTTATACTATACCAAGCACTTTTACCAAAATAACCCATACCCACTATAAAAATAGGCGTCGTAAAAATTAATTGTACCAAGGGCTGCATCATAAAATGCCAATGAATACCAGGCAGCATTGGAATTAAAATAGGCAATGCAAATAAAAAACAGAATAAAGCACGATCTCTATTATTGTCTAGCCATTTTTTTGCAGGAGGGGCTTCTTCTTGTCCGCGCACTTTGTAGCCTAAACTTTGAATGCCCTTTATTAATGCTTCTTTGTTTTTTGTGGGGGGCATTTCAAATTGAACCTCGCCCTCCATAAAACTTACTTTGGGGTCTACAATACCATTGCTTTGCAAATATTTATGTATGGATAAGGCACAATTGGTGCAGCTCATTCCATCTACTTTCCATGCTACTTTTTCCATAGGGGCAAATTTTCTTTGTAAAGGTACGAAGACATTATGTATGCGTTCACCTATCTTTGTGCTATGGATAGGATCTACTCTTTAGCACAAATAGGAGAAATTTCTACCGCCTTGTTGATGCAATTTGGTCATAAATCGGTATGGGCTTTCCACGCGCCAATGGGTGCAGGAAAAACCACATTAATAGCAAACATAGGAAAGCAAATGGGTATTCAAGATGGGATCACTAGTCCAACTTTTGCCTTAATGAATCAATATGATGCAGTTGGTAAAATGGTGTACCATATGGATTGGTATCGTTTAGAAAATGAAACAGAAGCAGCTAGAGCAGGTATGGAAGCAGCTTTTGAAGAAGCTGATTTTTGTTTTGTAGAATGGCCGGAAAAAGCTTTGGGTTTATTACCATCAGACACACAACATTTTAAAATTGAAATTTTAGATCGGGAACATAGAAGGATTTTTATACCTTCATAGTAAATTTTTCTTATGAGTTCCATTAAGCCCCAAATTTCTTCCTCATTTAGCTATGAACCTCAGGAGGAAGTACTGGACATACCACCCAAAAGTAAACCCTTATTAATAGGTATTCCTAAAGAAATTGCTTTTCAAGAAAATAGAATCGGACTCATTCCTGAAGCAGTGAGTGTGCTTGTTGCAAATGGACACCAAGTACTCATGGAATCTAAAGCAGGAGCAGGTAGCAGATATACGGATAATGATTATTCAGAAGCAGGGGCTACGATTATTTTTGAAAAGGAAGCCGTTTATAAATGTCCCATCTTAGTTAAAACTGCCCAGCCAGTGGAAGCCGATTTGCCCTTGTTACAAATGCATCAAACCATTATATCTCCCTTACACTTGACAGCTGTAAAAAAAGAATTAATGGTTCAGTTAATGGCTAAAAAAATTACTGCATTAGCTATTGAAAATATTAAAGATGAGAATCAGAATTATCCTATATTAAGAAGCATGGGTGAAATAACAGGAAGTGCAGTGATGTTAATTGCGGGGCAGTACCTGAGTAATTTCAATCAGGGTAAGGGAATTTTATTAGGTGGCATTAGTGGCGTACCACCTACTAAAGTAGTTATTATAGGCGCAGATATTATTGGAGAATTTGCAACACGAAATGCACTCGCATTGGGGGCCAGTGTAAAAGTATTTGACAACAATGTATCCAGATTACAAAGACTTCAAAATAATTTAGGTCAAAGAGTTTGGACCAGTGTACTAGAACCTAAAATATTAGCGAAGCAATTAAAAACCTGTGAAGTGGCAGTGGGTGCTTTAAGAAATGATTTTGGTAGAGCACCTATCGTAGTTAGTGAGGAAATGGTTGCAGCTATGCGTCCGGGCAGTATCATCATAGATGTAGCCATTGATAGAGGTGGTTGTTTTGAAACCAGCGAACTAACCAATCACGAAAATCCAATTATCATTAAACACCAAGTTATTCATTATGGTGTGCCTAATATACCAAGTGGATTTGCTCGAACTGCGAGCCAAGCAATTAGCAATGTATTAATGCCTTTATTAATTCAAGTGGGAGATTTAGGAGGCTTCGCTGAAATTATTTGGCAACAAGCCCATTTAAGAGAAGGTATTTATTTGTACAAAGGGGCCTTGACGGATTACTACCTAAGTGCCAAATTTGATTTAAAATATACCGATTTGAATTTGATGATTACCAGTAGGAGTTAGTTAGTAACTTCAATTAATTTATAATCCATTAAATTTAAATGTTCACTACAAAATTGATATTCAGCAGTATCATTGCTTCCTACTATAATTAACTTATGCAAAGCATATTGTTTTATTAATTGATTGTACAATGCATAACCTTCTTGATCCAAATTGCTACAAGGTTCATCTAATAATAAAATAGGGCTGTCTGAAAAAATAGCTAAGGCCAGTTTAAGTCGCTGTTTCATTCCGCTACTGAAATACCTTATTTGTTTATCTGCAGCTTTTTTTAATCCTATTAGTTCAATAATAGTTTCCACTGTCAAGTGCTTTTGTAAGGGTTTGAATTGCGTATGAAAATCAAATTGCTCCATAGTGGTCAATTCCTCTACCAATTCAAGATAGGGGGCAGCAAAACTAATGTCTTGAAAAATGGAACTAGCATCTTGCCCTGTCCATTCTATTGTCCCTTTAGTGAGGGTAACATAGCCAGCCAAAATTTGAAGCAAAGTACTTTTGCCTGATCCGTTATTTCCTATGATTGCGTAATGGTGACCTTGATTAAAATTAAAATTTAGATTAGAAAAAATCCAATCTTTATTAAACCGCTTACTCGCTTTAGTTAGGCTAATTTTTGTCATGATTAATCTTCTTCAACGACCCCTTTCCCAAATCTTTTTATTACTCCACGACCACTTTCTCTTACAAAGCTTACAATTTCGTCCCGCTCGTCGGTGGCTGGAATTTCTTCTTCAATAAATTCAAGTGCCTGCGTCGTATTCATCCCTTTACTAAATATGTATCTGTAAATATCAAGGATGTGATTAATTTTTTCCAAATCAAAACCTCTTCTCTTTAGACCAACGCTATTAACCCCTCCGTAACTTAATGGGTTACGCACAGCTTTAATATAAGGGGGCACATCTTTACTTACCAAGCTACCTCCAGCGATGTATGCATGCTGTCCAATATTTACATATTGATGGACTGCGCTCACTCCGGCTATCCAAGCATAGTCGCCTAAGGTTACATGGCCTGCAATTTGAACACTATTGCTTAAAATACAATGATTGCCTATGATACAATCATGCGCAATATGACTGTAAGCCATGATCAAACAATTGTTACCAACTTTAGTAATCCATCTATCAGAAGTACCACGGTTAATGGTTACAAATTCTCTAATAGTTGTTCCGTCGCCAATTTCAACGGTTGTTTTTTCACCGTTAAATTTTAAATCTTGTGGATCTGCACCAATAACAGCTCCTGGAAAAATGCGGCAATTTTTTCCAATTTTGGTACCATTCATAATGGTTACACTACTTCCAATCCAAGTGCCTTCTCCAATAGTTACTTCACCATGGATCACTGTAAAGGGATCTATTTTAACATTGGGTGCAATTTTTGCATTGGGGTCTATATAAGTGAAAGGGTGGGTCATATTTTCTTTTTTGGTTCGCTTATTATTCTACTCTTTTAATTACTTGAGCTACTAAGTCAGCCTCGGTAGTTACTTTACCAGCAACATAAACGGTGCCGCGCATTTCACAAATACCTCTTCTGATTGGAGCAGTTAGTTCCATTTTTAATAGCATGGTATCGCCTGGTTTTACCATTTGTTTGAATTTGCAATTATCGATTTTTAAAAAGTAAGTATCATATTCGCCTTTAGGCATGGCATTGATGCACAATATTCCGCCTGTTTGCGCCAAGGCTTCGATTTGTAAAACTCCGGGCATTACTGGATTGCCTGGAAAGTGTCCTGGAAAAAACCATTCGTTAAAAGTAACATTTTTTACGCCCACTATAAACGTGTCTGTTAATTCAATAATTTTATCAACAAATAAAAATGGATGACGATGTGGTAAAGTTTTTTCAATTTGCTCTAAATTAAACACGGCAGGTAAGGTAGCATCGTAAACAGGAACATCTTTTACGTGTTTATTTTTTTTAATATATTGCTTAATTTTTTTTGCAAATTCTACGTTGCTACTATGTCCTGGCCTGTTGGCAATGATGCGTGCTTTTATGGGGTAGCCAATTAAAGCTAAATCTCCAACGACGTCTAATAATTTATGTCTTGCGGGTTCATTAGGGAATCGCAGTTCGAGATTATTTAAATACCCTTCGCTTTTTACTTCAATATTTTCTTTCTTAAATACTTTTGCCAATCGACTCATTTCTTCTTTAGAAACCGGCTTGTCTACTACCACAATGGCGTTATTGATATCGCCCCCCTTAATTAAATCATTTTTTAGCAAAGCTTCTAATTCATGTAAAAAACAAAAAGTTCTACAAGGTGCAATTTCTGATTTAAAATCTCTAATGGTTTTTAATGCGGCGTGTTGTGTTCCCAATACCGGACTATTAAAATCTATTAAAGTGGTAATTTGATAATCCAAAGCAGGTAAGGCAACCATTTCTACCCTTTTTTCATCATCATAGTGAAAAATATTTTCATCAATACTGTACCAAGCTTTTGCCGCGTCTTGTTCTATCACACCTGCTTGCTCAATTTTTTCAATAAAAGGAGCTGAGCTACCATCGATGATAGGTATTTCAGGCCCGTTTACTTGAATCAAAATATTGTCAATACCCAAGCCTACTAATGCAGCTAAAATATGTTCTACTGTGCTTACTTTGGCATCCCCCAATTGAAGGGTGGTGCCACGACTGGTATCTGTTACTAAGTCGCAATCTGCTTTGATAATGGGCTGATTGGGCAAATCTACTCTTTGAAACTGATAACCAAAACCAGGATTGGCAGGGTTGAGTGTCATGTCCACTAATATGCCGGTATGCAGTCCAGTACCACTAATGCTAATACTTTTACTGATGGTATGTTGCTTATCCGGATTGAAATTTTGGTCCATGCTTTATTGGTTTATTTAATCACTTTTTTAATGTGACGATTTTAAGCAAAATTAGGCTGATTTACCCTTTTGAGACAGTTGTTCAACTAATATTTCCAATTCTTTAACCCTTTTTTCAAGGTTTGGAAGATTTTTTAAATGTATTTGGGCTCTTAAAGCAGTACTATGTTCTGCAGCGGGGAATCCTGTGATGGTTGAATTGGGTTTTTCTATGCTCTTGGTGATGCCACTTCTAGCAGCTACTTTGACTCCATCCGCAATGCTTAAATGACCCGCGGCACCAGATTGCCCACCCATCATTACTCCTTTTCCTACTTTAGAACTACCACTTAAACCAACTTGTGCAGCAATTACCGTGTTTTGACCTACTTCTACATTGTGTGCTATTTGAACGAGGTTGTCCAATTTAACACCTTTTTTTATAATGGTAGATCCAATGGTGGCTCGATCTATGGTGGTGTTGGCACCTATTTCTACCTCATCTTCAATAATTACATTACCCAACTGAGGTACTTTTTGATAAGTTCCATCTGCTGTTGGTGCAAAACCAAATCCGTCACTGCCAATAATAGAACCGGCATGAATGGTAATATTATTTCCTAATATACAATCGGAATAAATAACTACACCTGGATGTATTACAACGTTGTTCCCAATAATTACATTTTCTCCAATAACCACATTGGAAAATATTTTTACGTGATCACCCAATTTTACGCCCTCACTTAAATAAGCAAAAGCAGCCACATAGTGTTCTTTACCAAGTTTTGCAGAAGGGGAAACAAAGGAAGGCGTTTGGATGCCAATTAAGTTTTGAGTTTTTAGTGCTTGGTATTTTGTAAGTAAGGTAGCAAATGCTGCATAGGCATCCTTGACTCTAATTAAAGTTGCGGAAATAGGTTTCTTAAGTTCCAATGTTTCATTGACGATAACAATAGACGCTTTGGATTGGTATAAAAAATCTTCATATTTAGGGTTGGCTAAAAAAGAAATTTCCCCAGCTTGTGCCGATTCTATTTTACCAAATTGAGTCACAATAAGAGCAGCATCACCTTCTATTTTTCCTTGAATCATCAAGGCTATCTGTTGGGCGCTAAATGATAGCATGGTTAATATATTAAATTGGTGGCGTTAATCTTTAAGTAAGCAAATGTAAAATTTTTTAACCGGTGCAGAAAGACTTTCAATGATTAATGCATTTTGAATTTGAGAAATAGAGGTAATTTCGCCTGATTTGAGTAAAATCTTAATGGTTTCATTATCATTCTTATATAACGTATTGCTAGCAGTTCCTTTAAAGCACAAAAAGGCAAGTTCTTTATCCTCAAAAGGGAATTTTGATTTTACCAATTCATAGGCCTCTTCCCATTGTTTATTTGTAATGGGATCGGATTGCATCTTACATTTAAAACCATTTCTATTCAATAATCTATTACATAACAAAGATAAAACGGGGTCTTGATGATGTTGCCATTGCTTGATAGCAAATAAGACATCGGTATCGTCTAATTGGCAATAAGCGTTTAAATTAATATTTTTTAATTCGCCATTGAATTCACTTAAAAAATAATCTAAAATACTTCCAGTTTTTACGCCTTTATCTTCTTTTTGAAACAATAGTTGAGCCCGCTCAATAATTTTCACCAAAATATTTTCGGATGCTACTACTGCTTGGTGCTGGTATACTTGCCAATACATTAACCTTCTGGACATTAAAAATTTCTCTACACTATTGATTCCTTTTTCTTCCACTACCAATTCATTATTATGAACCGTAAGCATTTTTAAAATTCGCTCATAACCTACTACGCCTTCGCTAACTCCAGTGAAAAAACTATCTCTTGATAAGTAATCCAATCTATCCACATCTAATTGGCCACTAATAAGTTGATGTAAGAATTTTTTAGGGTATTGATTGGTGAATATTTGTATGGCTAAATTTAGCTGACCTTTTATAATTCCATTGCCCCCCTTATTAAGTTCTTGAATGATGAGCAAGGACAGTTCTTCATGGCTGACTCCTTTTAATAATATATTTTCTAACGCATGAGAAAAAGGGCCATGTCCAATATCGTGTAATAGAATGGCTACTTTTGCTGCTTGCGCTTCTTCCTTAGTTATTTCAATGCCTTTTTCGGTGAGTTCATTGATAGCAATACACATTAAGTGGTAAGCACCCAAGGAATGATGTAAACGGGTATGAACGGCACCTGGATATACAAGTTGTGCCAAAGCCATTTGTTGAATTCTTCTAAGGCGTTGGTAAAACGGATGATTGATTAATTCAAAAATTAATGGATCATTGATGGTAATAAAACCATGTACAGGGTCGTTGATAATTTTTCGGTGTGTAAAAGCCATATCCTATTTGTGTTCACAAAGGTACGAAATGTGAATAACTCTGGGCTTATATTTAAATGCCCGGCACAACAAAAAACTATATTTGTAATGTTACTTACTACACTAAATATCAATGCTTCCTATGAAATTGACTCAAACTACATTAGATAAATTAGAAGACATTTTAGGAGAATCAGATTTTGTAGTTCGCTATGAAAGGGGCAATTTTCAGAGTGGTTGGTGTTTGTTAGAATCTAGGAGAATTGTAGTATTAAATAAGTTTTTAAATTTAGAGGCTCGAATTAATACTTTATTAGAATTAATCCCCATTTTAGACATTCATTTTGATAAACTTACGCATGATTCTCAAAAGTTATATACCGAAGTAAAACGACTTTCATTAACGGAAGCATAGTTCCAATTGGAGCAATAAAGGTTTCCTATAAAATTTAAATTTTGTTAGATATTACCATTTTAGGCTCAGGTACCAGCACTGGGGTCCCATTGATTGGGTGTAATTGTGCTGTTTGCACTTCGACTGATGCAAAAAATAATAGATTAAGAACAAGTATAAAAATTAAAAGTAAAACCACTACGGTAGTCATTGATACTACGCCCGATTTTAGGTACCAAATGTTGCGCACGAAAACTACCCGAATTGACGGCATTGTTTTTACCCATCCCCATAGAGACCATTATGCAGGCTTAGATGATATTAGACCGTTTAATTTTTTTTCAAAAAAGTCAATGCCTATTTATGCGAATGAAATTACACAAGTGGCAATTAAGCGTGATTTTTATTATGCCTTTGAGCAAGACAAAGACCTTGGGCTACCTGAAATGGAATTAATCACTATTGATAAGGCAATATTTACAATTGGCGACATACCGTTTCTTCCTATTCAAGTCATGCATAGAGAAATGCCCGTTTTAGGTTTTAGAATGGGCGACTTTACCTACATCACAGATGCTAACTTTATCCCGACTTCAGAAATAGAAAAAATAAAAGGATCTAAGTTACTCATATTAAATGCACTTAGAAAGGAAAAACATCCCACCCATTACAACTTAGAAGAGGCATTGGAATTAATAAAGCCTTTAGGTATTCCTCAAGTGTATTTGATTCATTTTAGTCATCAAATAGGCTTACACGAGGAAGTACAATCCGCCCTACCTAAAGGGGTTCAATTGGCCTACGATGGACTTCAGTTCTCCATATAATTACGAATTGTTTTATATCAATTCAACGTATTTCTACTTGTTTTAAAACTAAACAATAAAGCTAACTCGTGTTAAATTTTATATGCAAGATCATTGGAAAAACTATTTTTTATTTTCCGTTAAAGAACAAAAAGGGGTGATGGTATTAGGGGTCCTATTGCTTTTAAGTATTTCAATTAGTTTATTCCTACCTAAGCCAAGTCCCATTGTAAAAAAAAATAAGCTTCAAAAGGACCTTGTTTTATTTTATTTCGATCCCAATAGTCTGGACAGTGCTCATGCCCTAATGCTTGGTATTCCAGCACGCCAAATAACCACTTTATTTCACTATAGAAATAAGGGAGGGCGGTTTTATCAAAAGGAAGATTTAGCTCATTGGTATGGATTGAAACCTGATTTGATTGAAAAATTAATTCCCTATGTACTAATCCAAGCGAATAGATCAATAGCGTTAGCAAAAAGGAACAGATTTAATAGGAACAATGAGGATGGGAAATCAAATACGCATTTCTATGCCAAGGGGCATTTAACTAAAATGGATTGGACCATAGATATCAATGAGGCAACTTTTGAGGATTGGATAGCTCAAGCAAAATTGCCCAAAAAAGTGGTAGAAAGCTTGATTCAATATAAACACTATGTAGGAGGCTTTTATTCTATTTATCAAATTAGTAAAGTTTATGGGATCACCGATAGTAATTTTCAACTATTAAGGCCCCATTTAATGGTGAAAAATAAAAGGAATCAACCCTTGGCAGCCAATTCAATGACTTTTGGTCAGTGGAAAACGCTTGGTATTTTCGAGGACAAAGAAATACTGAAGTTGTTGCGCTATAAGAAGGAGCATGAAGGAAAGATAGGGTGGCGAGAATTAATTATTGAATTTGACTTAACAGAAAGTCAAGCCAAATGGATTAAAAGTAAAATTTTATTCAATGATTTAGGCCTTATAAAATAACGAGCAATTGTTTGTTTATTAAATGATGGTTATTTGTTTTTGATATGCTAAAAAAAATTATTAATATTGATGTAGGATTTAGCTCCTCAATAAACGATTGCTTGCTAAAAATCCCGTTCTTAGTAGTTTGGACGGGATTTGCATTTTAAATAACCATCCCTTATAATTATTTTCCTGCTTTAAATATTTGGTTGACTGCGCCGCCTAACATAGGAAATTTTTCTTTTACAAACGCAGCAATCGTTTCAATAGATTGTTTTGCTTGTTCAGGCGTAACATTGGCTTCTTTTACTAAACGATCAATTAGTTCTTGCATTTTTTTTATTTTAAGGAGGAAGAATTAAGTAGATAAATTAAGCAATTTTCAATTTATTAATTTTGCTTTTATTGAACATCGCTTCAGCATATTCAAGGCTAACGTTAAATTCTGAAACATTAGTACCTGGCAATTCAAACATAGCATTGGTAAATAAGGATTCACAAATACTTCTAAGCCCTCTTGCACCTAATTTATACTCCATTGCCTTCTCTACAATAAATTCAAATACTTCTGGTGCAATGTTTAAATTAATTTTCTCAATTGCAAATAATTGTGTGTATTGTTTGATAAGCGCATTTTTGGGTTCAGTTAAAATGCTTCTTAAGGTGACCGCATCTAATGGCTCCAAATGAGTAATAATGGGCAAACGTCCCAAAAGCTCAGGAATGAGCCCAAAACTTTTAATGTCTTGTGCATTTACAAAACGCAATAAATTTTTACGTTGTAATTCTTGCTCTTCTTTATTTACACTGAATCCAATCGCATTGGTATTGATGCGTCGTGCGATAATTTTATCAATGCCGTCAAAGGCACCACCGCAAATAAATAAAATATTTTTTGTATCTACTTTAATCATTTTTTGATCTGGATGTTTACGACCACCTTGTGGGGGCACTAATACATCCGTTCCTTCAAGCATTTTTAATAAGCTTTGTTGAACCCCTTCCCCGCTAACATCACGGGTAATAGAAGCATTGTCGCTTTTGCGGGCTATTTTATCGATCTCGTCAATGTAAACAATTCCTCTTTGGGCTGCTTCTACATCATAATCGCAATTTTGTAATAATCGAGTAAGCATACTTTCTACATCTTCTCCAACATATCCCGCTTCAGTGAAAACAGTAGCATCAACAATGGCAAATGGAACATTCAAAAGCTTGGCAATGGTTTTGGCCAACAAGGTTTTACCGGTTCCTGTTTCACCAATCATAATCACATTACTTTTTTCTATTTCTACTTCATTTTTGGAAGTTGATGGTAAATTGATCCGCTTAAAATGATTGTATACAGCAACACATAGAATTTTTTTAGCTTCATCTTGACCAATAATATATTGGTCCATAAAGGCTTTGATGGCAACTGGTTTTTGTACTTTCAAAGTACTTGATTTGCCTTCTGCTTTTTTCTGATGAAATTCTTTTTGAATGATATCGTGTGCGTGTTCAATGCAGTTTTCGCATATATGTCCATCTTGGCCAGCAATAAGTATTTTAACTTCATCACGTTTTTGACCACAAAAAGAACAATGTACAGCTTCTGTTTTAGGCATTTTGTATTTTTTAAAGTTGCTTGGCAATTTTATCTACAATGCCATAGGCTATCGCTTCTTTTGCGTTCATCCAATAATCTCTATCAAAGTCGCTCATAATTTGAGCAACTGTTTTATCGCAATTATCGGCTAATATTTTTGCACCTAATTCTTTTGTTTTACGAATTTGTTCCGCATGAATTTCAATATCGGCACTATTGGCTTGAAAATAACCTCCAATACTAGGCTGATGAATCATTACTTCACCATGAGGGAAAATAGTACGTTTACCTTTTTCGCCAGCACTCAATAATATAGACCCCATACTAGCAGCCAATCCCATACATATAGTATGTACCGGACTTTTAATTAACTTAATGGTGTCATACATGACCATACCGCTAGTAACGACCCCACCTGGACTGTTGATATAAAATTTTATATCAGCCCCTGGTTTGTCTGCTTCTAATAAAATAAATTTATTAACAATTTCTTTAGCAGACTTATCATCTACAGGTCCCCATAAATAAATAGCTCTTTTTTCAAAAAAAAGATGCTCCATTTTCTTATTCAAAAAGCTAGGGGTTGTTTCGTCTTTTTTATCTTCTTTGGGATCTTCTTCTTCCTCCATTAAATAGCGGTTGTTGACTATCATAAAATTTAATTAATCAGTATTATTTTTTTAATTTACGCGGGTTGGTTAAAAGCACTTCGTCTACCAATCCATATTCTTTACCTTCTGCGGCAGTCATCCAAAAATCTCTATCACAATCCTTTCCAACCGTTTCTATATCTTTATGGGTATGGTGTGCAATGACTTCATACAACTCCCCTTTTAATTTCTTTATTTCTCTTGCTGTAATTTCAATATCTGACGCTTGCCCTCCAATGCCTCCGCTAGGTTGGTGCAACATAATTCTACTATGCTTTAAAGCTGTTCTTTTACCTTCCACGCCTGCACACAATAGAATGGCCCCCATACTTGCTGCCATACCTGTACAAATAGTGGCCACGTCTGGGCTTATAAATTGCATTGTGTCGTAGATGCCTAATCCTGCATAAACACTTCCACCCGGGCTATTGTTATACATTTGTATGTCCTTGGTGCGATCGGTACTTTCTAAAAAAAGCAATTGCGCAGTTACAATATTGGCTACATAATCATTGATACCCTCTCCTAAAAATATAATGCGATCCATCATCAATCTACTAAATACATCCATGCTGGCTACATTCATTGGACGCTCCTCAATAATATAAGGAGTTAAATTGGTAACACTTTTTTTGAATTGATGTAGTGTATTACTATTTATGCCCTTATGTTTAATGGCATACTGCTCAAATTCTTGTCCTAAGTTCATAATTTCAATTTTCAGTAAGTAAAGGTAAATCCTTGTAACCAAAGGAACTACAAAAAGGGTGCCAAACTTTGACTCCCCTTAGCCAACTTTAGGCTAATTTGTATTTATCATCAATGAAAATTAGTGGTGATGGTGGTTGAGCATTTCTGCAAATTTCTCTGCGGCGATGTCCTCCTCTTTTGCTTGCACTTCTGTTTCTAAAGCAGTAAATAATTTTTCCGTACTAATTCTTTGATAACTATCGTCCACAAATTTTCTATCCTGCATCATTCTAATTGCGTAATCTTCTAACCATTGATCATTGTCGCCAAGTGCACCCATTTGTGGGCCCATGTAACTCATTAGTTGCTGTTTTGCGAAGTTTTTTAAATCTTCTGCAATCACTTCTATTTTATAATCATTGGCTAATTGACTACTAATTAGTGTCCATTTTAATTGGTCTTGAAAAACAGGATATTCTTTTTCAGTTTCTTCTTCAGTTCTTTCTTTCTCTCCACCTTTTTGTAACCATCGCTTTAAAAAAGGAGTGGGAAATTCCATTTTAGTATGCTCAATTAAATGATGATAAATTTGGTCGTGTATTTGATTTTTTGCCTGCAGCGCATAATGACTTTCAATGTCTTTTTTTAGTGCAGCTCTAAATTCATCTTCTGTTTTAATTGCGTCATTCGGGTAGGTTGCAATAAATAAAGCTTCGTCTAATGGGGCCTTCTCAATTAAGCCCACTTTGGTTATAAGTAATTTGAAATACTTATCACCATCATTTTTTGAAATACCCAAATCTCCAACTATTATATCTAATTCTTTATCATCAAAAGCTTTTTCTAATTGAATTACTACGGAGTCATCTTTTTTCTTACCTATAAATTGTTTCCTAACTTTCTCTGCAAAATATTTAATCAATAAAGAATTATTCTTACTAATTCCACCCTCAATAAGATTGCCTTCTTTATCTGATTCTGAAAAAGTTAAATTAATTACATGCTCTTCGCTTTCCACTGTTTCAGGATCGGTCATCTTGCCATTCCGTGTTTGAATTCTGTCCACTTCATTTTGAATCATTTCATCTGTTACTTTTACTTGGTAACGTTTTACTTTAATTTCTTTAATATTTAAATTAAATGTTGGTTTTAAACCAATTTCAAAAGAAAATTCATAATTGCCTGGTGCATTCACGTCCAAGTTTGCAATTTGAGCATCTAGCGGTAGCGGTTGTGCGAAAATTTCAATTTTTTCATTGGTCAAGTACTGGTTTAATTCACGCTCTACTTTTTTAAGAATTTCATCAGAAAATACCGATTGACCATACATTTTTTTGATCAATCCTGCAGGTACCATCCCTTTTCTAAAACCAGGAATATTGGCTGTTTTAGCTTGCTTTTTTAAGTTGGTTTCAAATTCACCGAAATAGTCTTCTTTGGTAAGATGAACGGTAAGCTTGTCATTTAATAATCCAATATTGTCTCTTTTTATAGTTGCCATATTTTATATTTTCTGGTAAATTCTAAGGTTTAAGGGGGGCAAAGGTAGGTTTTTACGCCTAAAAAACCCCAAAATCTACAAAAAAAGCCCCTCTAAAATTGGAGGGACTTTTTTGATTGGTGCGGATGGAGGGGGTCGAACCCACACGCCTCACGGCGCTAGATCCTAAGTCTAGTGCGTCTGCCAATTTCGCCACATCCGCTTAGGGGGTGCAAACTT
>Ga0114958_10002287_pt1 | contig 14446 bp, 3 predicted proteins | sample C_130208_EF_Meta_FD_89577 | JGI IMG/M metagenome (GOLD analysis project Ga0114958, IMG submission 89577) | Freshwater microbial communities from Lake Croche, Canada to study carbon cycling - C_130208_EF_MetaG | ecosystem: Environmental > Aquatic > Freshwater > Lake | place: Lake Croche, Canada... | reverse complement strand
TTATGAAGCTTGTCGCGCTTACATCTTTTATATCAATCGTATTTATAAGAATCGCAGTAGAATATCCAAGAATACCATTGTATATTTCATAGGCTCCAGGAGCATTGTTTGCGATACCCGATATGAAATAAAGATATTCAACCGGTGCTCCCAATGTTCCACCACCGCCCCCGCCATAATATCCACCTCCACCTCCACCTGCCCCAAGTTGAATATCAGTAAACGTTGAAATCTGTAAGTAATTACCAGTCTCTGCAGGACTACCTCCTATTAAATAGGCTCCAGGGTATCCCTCAATGCCAGGAACACCTGCATTTAATAGTGAACCACCACCACCATCTAATGGCGAAAAACCTACTTCTGTTTTCTGCATTACAGTGGATGGACCTCCAGCATAGCCTGCCACTATATTTATAGAATTTAAAATACCCTTATTGAAACAACGAAGATGATTAATAATAGGGGCTCCAGGGGTTTTCTTAGAAAACTCAAAGTATAAATTATCTAAAGGTCCAAAGGACTCAATTTGTAAATCAAAGAGATTGTAATTTAAATAATTCCGTGAGACAGGATAATCATTTGAGTATAAAATCTGCCCCTTATTTGAATCTGAGTATATATAAATTCCAGAAATTAAGTTACTTGAGCCATATACATCGTTATATAAATGAACACTGTTAATTTGTTCAACCGAGGTTGCAAACTGGTAATTTATGCGAAGTCTAGATCCTAATCCAAAACTCGCAGGGAACCATGATGTTGTTAGAGATCCGTCATATATATTTACAATAGAATTTGCAGATCCACGTGAATCTAAATCTGTTACCACTGAGGGAGTATACTGAACCTCATTAATATTGGGATCATATACCGCCTGAACCTCGTTAATTACAAGTGGACCTGGAGTAATCTTATAAAATGTCATTATAAAACTCGTTATATTTTTAAGAGGTGGGCTTATAATTACTTCTAGCATATTCATGTCATCATTCATGGTAAAATTTTTAGGAATAATTGTAAGATTCTCATAGACTATATTTTGGCTTGATATCGATGATTGTATAGTAAGCCCTGTAAATAAAGAATTTAGACTTATACCAGTATATATATAGATTTTATTAACTGTCTCTTGATTTGTAAAAGTAAAAGTGAAAGGATAATTTAGAATATCCCCTGCTTCTTCAATTGTAGGCTCAAAGATACTTTTAAAAGAACCATCATAGATTGGAGTCGTGCTGGTTGCGAGAACATTACTGCTATTGTAGGCTCTAAGTTCATAAATTAATGGCTCATACGAGACATTAGTAGTCTTCTGAATTTCTACATAAAATCCAGATAAGGAGGGTGGAATCGTTATTGGACCATATGAAACACTATTGGCAGATGAATTAAACCCACCACTTAGGCTATAAGACCACTGAATTCCATTCACACTTGTTAAAATTGACGCCTGATTATCGGCTCTTCCAGAGCCAGGTGTAGGTGCACCAACACAGATAAAGATTCCATTAACATACTGAACTTCTTTTCTTCCTGAATCACCCAGACTTGGAAAGGATGAATTCCGCCAATTAACTCCATCTAAACTATATTTTATGAAAGATGTCTCATCAGTGGTAGATCCTACCGCAACGAATGTTGAATTTCCGAAAACAATACTGGTTGCAGAAAACCCTGCCAGGTTTACAGGGCTTACTGCAGACCATGTAGTCCCAGAAATACTGTAAACTAATCCAATATGATATGGTGAAGATGTATTTATTTGAGCAACTATATACTGTCCTGCACCATACGCAATATCGTAGGTAATATTATTTACAGTTGCGGTCTGAGATAAGGGAACTATAGTCCACGTAATACCATCTACACTCTTCTTAAGAACATTTATTCCATCATTTCCAGTGGCCCAGAATGCTGAATTTATATAACGTATCTTATTTGCGCATAATGAAAATATCATGCTTGGATTCTTCGTCCAAACAGTTCCATTCGTCGTAGTATAAGAATCTCCATTTTCTACTGCGGCAACAGCATTTGTAGGTCCAAAGGCAATTGATTTAATTGTCGATGTAAGTGTAAGAGCCTGTGTCCAATTGAGACCATCACTGCTTACTATGATTCCTCCAGTTCCAGATGCATACCATGATGTAAATCCTGGAATATACTGAACCGATTGTATATTAGTAATCCCTATGTTACTTGTTAGAACAGGAACCCAATTTAATCCGTTTATACTATACTGAACTTGACTTGTTCCTCCAATAATCCAGCCAGTGGTATTTGTAGGACTTGATGCTGGAGTAGATGTAGGCATCATCTCAAAAATAAATTGATTAAATGAACCATTATTTATAATCTTGTAATCATCTGGTTTAATGCTTGTATTTGAATATAAGATTTGACTCTTATTTTCATTTGTGTATACTACAAATCCAGATGGTAAATGTAAGTAATCAGTATATTCAGGTCCATAATAACGTAACTTTAGAAGACTACCTGGATTATTATAAGTAAGATTTACTCTATATGTATTTGGTGTTGGATTATAATTATTGGAATTCATATAGGGTGTCTGTGTTGGATCCCAATAAGAGGAATATAGACTATCTATTGCATTTATTACATTTGATCCACCTATAACCGCATTTAAATCAAGATCCTGAATCGAGTTATAAGATACTTGACCGTAAAATATAGCACTTGATAGAACAGATGAAAATGACAATACACTTAGACTTAGAGGAGTTGGCTGAATACCAATACCACCAGGTCCTCCATAACTATACCCCCCTGCTGCTCCACCTCCTCCAACAATCAAAAGAGGGGTTGCTGTTAGTAAATTAGATCCAGTAAATATTCCTGTAAACCCACCTCCCTGTAGAGTTATATTATCTGAATCTAGTGAATTTTCTATAATAGATGTCCCTCCACCTCCATAACGCGGTTGCTCATAACCATGGAATACACCAGTTGTCTGTATAAATGGAACATTATCACGATTACCACCTTTTCCAACAACAATATATAAGGTCGAAACACCACCTGGGCAATCTGGCGTTATAGTTTTTAGAAGATCTGTCACATTTACTTCAGCCTTGATGTATGCACCTGCACCACCATTTATATTTAAGGTATTAGACCACGTTGAACCACCTCCACCCCAAAGCCACATCGTCAAAGTATCCATTGATCGATTTATTTCAATTGATTGTGTTGTAACATTACTATCATTTCCAGTCATAGCCTTAAATAAAAATGTGCTATAATGGTTTACATTTCCTGAAAATGTATAATTATTAACTGTGCTTGGTGTGCTTAACAAGTATGTAATACATGACGGAGTTCCTAGACCACTTGTATTTAAAAATGTACTAATAGAACTCGCATAATATCCTCCTTTAAAACTATGGCCAACATTTGATATATTTGCAAGGTTTTCTAGAGAATTCATTAAATAGAGTGAATCATTATATTCAGATACATATGTTGTTATACCCATATTTACAGGAGCAATTACACCTGCTGAATTAGAAAATACAGTATTAAATGGAAATAGAGCACTTGTATTTGTAACTAAGTATCCATATTCTTTATAACCGATTGACGTCGTAGCAATTGGTATAGATTGCTCATATTGTGACTGCGTTTCGCTTATTCCCTTAGCCGGTCCATAATTCGAATCACTTCCACCAATTGTAGAGGGTATAATATAAACAGGTTGAACTTCTGCCCCAACAACAGTTAATGTTGACTGGCCGAAATATGTACTTCCTGTGCTTACCGTTTGATATAGAGGATATGGAACTAAACTACCAGCAAGACGGCTAAATGTTATATTTGAACCTTGAGAATTAAAAGGAACCATATAATACATCGAATTATATGATAATAGATCATTGCTACCAGGTGTATAGCCGCTTATATTTACCTTATTATATGGAACAAATGATGGATCAAATCCATATTCATACCATGTTCCTAGTTCACCTCCAAAGCCTGGTGTGTTTGAAAGGGTATTTGGATTATATGAAACTGTATTTCTGAAACTAAGAACAGATAAGGCATCAGATAAATTAATAATATTTCCAGATAAATATAAGCCTGAGAATATACCGATATGGGCTATTTGTAAATTTGGATCTTCCTGTCTATTATATGCAGATATCATTGGGTATATTACAGATTTGAATGCAAATGAACTAACATTATATAATCCATCAGTAGGAGCAAAGCCTATTGCATTGATTCCTCTACCAAATTGTATATCTCCATTAGAGTTTACAGGGTAGCCTGGTAGATATTCTGTAATAGATGAACATTTAGTAGTGCTTATTGTTTGAAATGTTGTAAACGCGTCGTTTATTTGTCTAGGTATAGAATAACCATCATACCAGTGGACAATTTTTAATTGAACGGAATCAGTTCCCTTAAATGTATATGGATTATTTTTAATTGGAGTTAAGAGTTTATTCTGAGAATATGCAGCGAAATACGTATTATTATTAAAATTAAAGGGTGATAAATTCTGAAAGACATATTGTGATAATGGATCTAAGCGATAGTTAGTATTAGGTATAAATCCATTCACATTTGGAATATAACCCATGTAATCTGTTAAGTCATTACTAACACCTGAAATATCATAACCAATTGGAACTCCTCCAGTTTTAACCGTGGTCTTAAATGTGGAATTACCTGGATCAATCCCTTGTAAATTAGATGCACTTGGCAAGCGAATAAAATCTGTATTATAATTTATAACAAAAGGGTAATTAGATGCATTAGATGCATCATATGGATTTGCAGTTGGATCGAAATTTACGTAGTCTGCCTTAATTTGTGTATAACTTGAACCTGAATAATATATAAGTGGTTTTATCTGAATATTTGAAAATGCTAGGGAATCGCTGCGAAAGATTGTATAATATGTATGCCCAGCAAAGGTACTCAAATTAAAGGTAATATCTGACTTACTTGTTCCAACTACCTGTGAAGAAATATAATGCAGTGGATTTTCTTTACGGGGGAACTGAATATCTGCCATAAATGCCGCGCGATCATGATAGAGAAAGGCATTAAATTTATCAGCAAAGAGAGTGCTTACAGAATTTGTTACCATTGAAATAAATGATAAAGACGTTTTATAGACTACTAATCCAGAATTAATACCTGGTGGATAAGGTGCAGTAAATTCAAATTGTAGGTAATTATTCTGTGAATTTAAAGTTAATAAGGGACTTGTATTGAAAATACTATTAAATGACTGACCAAAACTATTATTTAATTCTAGAGTTGCATAATTAGAATTATCCATTAATGGATTATAGACATATGAATACGAAATATCAAAATATTTTTGTGGAACATTATTCTTATTAATATCAATTATACCAGTGTAAAGTCCCTTAGAATTATAATCAGAAAAACGATAATAGTAAGGCAAAGGTAAGGTCTCAACTTGAAGTGTTTGACGAGCAGAAGACTTAAATTTAAATACGGTATACTTTGATGGATTAATTGTTGTTATAATATCTACACTTCGTGTAGTCTTATTTGTTTGAATAAGATATGTATTGGGATCAATAGCAGATGTTCCAAACTGAAAATTTTTTGCTGAAACATTATATGGTATCATAGATATAGCATCATTAATATCTATATAATTAAAACCACCACCTTTTGCACCGTTAAGTGTAGATATAGCATTAAAATTAGGCCAATATCCTGGGGAATTAGAATATGTTACTGCCATCGATGAAATTGGAATCTCTCCAGATGTTAAGTAATCTGTAGTGTATCCCTGACGAATTCCAGTTGCATTCAAACCATTTTGAATAAAAAGAACATTTGTTAAGGTATTAAAATACTGTGATGCATATTTTGCATATGGAATAGCGAAATACTTTGTAAATTGTTTTTGCATAAAATTATACATGTCAGTGTAGACAACTTTTGCACGGTTAAGATTTGTATTAATATTAGTGTAATTTGTTGGACTAATTCCAAGTGTATCTAAGATACTTGCTAAATTTCTAGCAGAAACCTGGTTAATTAGATTTACAAGAGATGTATTTAATGATAAGGAAATAATATTTACTCTTAAAGTATTTGTATCATACGCTAATTGATATCGATTTACTGGAAAATAGCGAAAGGTATTGTATAAACGATATTCATCAAGGGCTATTATATTTTGATTGATTAAATATAAAATAACAGGGTCGTTTAATCCAGAGGAATTAAATATAATATGTGAATACGCTGTTTCACCACCAAGAAGTAATGAAGAGGGAATTTTTAAATTTATATAAACTCTCGTTTCAGCAGTATCAAGAACGGCTTCATACAAAACCGGATAATAGTAGGCAACCTTAACTTGATCAATGCTGTACTGTAATAATCCAGCATATCTTGATCCCCAGTAATAAGCATTTATAGAAGCGATCGTGGGATTTGTAATAAACTTTTTATTTAATCTATCATAAAACGTGTCACCTGGTTGATTAAAATTTACAGATAAATCACCATTTGTGGTAAAATTATTTACAAACCCTGAAAATGAACTTATAATAGTTCCATCTGCCTGCGTCACTTCTGGAAAATCATAAAATAAAGGTGTGATATTCATCTGAAGTTGAAGTTCACTTAACAAATCATTAATCTGATATGTCCCCTCTCTTATTGTGACTGCATACGTAAGAAAAAATCCAAGGTATGTATTAATCTCAATTCGACCAGACTCAATTAAGGGTAGAACGATATTCCCCTTATCTGATCGAAAATAGAAGAAACTACTTAGAAGTTTAATCTGCGTTATCTGGATACTAACAACATTCTTGTATACACGCGGTGGCCTTAGTGTAAATGATGTAGGTTGTGGAAAAGCACTTCTATCGCGATTTTTACTATCTATTAAAAAAAGTGAGGTTATTTCTTTATTTTTAGAAGGCTCATCTTGAGCCTTTGTTTCTGTAGGACCAGGTTCATATAAACCAAATTCCTCCTGGGTTTCATAAGTAAGATGTCTAGCAAAATTTACAAAATTGGGACCGGCTGTGTTCTGTAGTGATTCTTCTGAACCAAGGTTTGAGCCATTTTCAGATACATTATCGGATTCAAATGGCCTATATATATTGTAATACTTTCTCTCCATGTCTACGATATATGGAGGTTTGACTATAGTCAAGATTCCGGGTTTAGATAGTTGTTTTTAAAGCGCCAAATATAAAAAGAATTAATCAAGGGTTCTATAGATGGCTACAAATGCAAGTCCTTTTGTAGTAAATATTGTAGATTTACAGAATATTGCAACTGGTATAACTGGATCTTCTAAGGATTCCCTTCTCGCAAAAGCACAATCAGATATCGGAAACATTCAAGAGATGGTAAATTACCAGACAAAAACTCTATCAGCAGATATAATTACAAATTTTACAAGTGGACACGCAATTGATGTCATGGCAAATCTAAATCTGTCGAATGCTTCTCTTTATTCAAATAGTAACGTCGTTACATTAAGCACTAGCCCAGCATCGAATGTAACACTTAGCACAATTGGTGGAAAAAATACACACGTTGATATAAGTAATTTGGCAAATACCATAACATTCATAACTGCCGGGACACAGGGTCTTCAAATTAACTCCAGTGGAGTCGCAACATTCGCCAGCAACGTATATATTGGCGGGACGCTCTTTATAAATGGATTAGTTCATTCATCAGATAAAGAACTAAAGACTGATATCCGGCCATTTTCTACGTCACTTAATGACGTATTAAAATTAGAATCATGTAATTTTACATGGAAATCGAATGGTAAATCTGACATTGGTTTTGTAGCGCAAGATGTCCAGGCAGTATGGCCAGAACTTACTGAAAGAGATCCAAATGGTTCATTAGGTGTGGCGTATTCACGCTTTGTCCCCTTACTTTTAGAAAGCATTAGAGAACTTAATAAGAAAGTCACAGACTTAGAGACTATGAAAGGTATCGTAGATAATATAAATTCTAGATTGTTGCATCTAGAGAGTCTAGAAAATCTTGAATCAATTCATCAACTTGACGAAATAGTGGTGAAATTAGAAAATCACATTGGTCTGATGGATGGCCTAAGCGATAAGACAAGTAATCTAAATAATGGATCAACTGGCGGGAATGAATGAGTGTACTAAACCACCTTCAGTAAATTGTAGAGGAAATACAACTGAATGGTTACCACTTATAAATAGAAAAATTATCTTAATTGCAACGGCCACTATACAAAACGATAGTCTTTTTCAGAATGGACTCTATCAAAATATTTTTATTCTTTATAAACTATTTGATAGCATGAGATATGCTCCCATTCTTCTTGTAAATGATAAACCTAAGGATATTAATGCAGTTCCAGAAATCTTACGCCATGTCCGAATGCTAACAGTTGAAGAAGTTGCTAGGGCCCCTTTGCCTGTACATTTATATCTTGAGATTGGTATGAGTATTGATAAGACAATGCGAAAAATCTTTCGCATGAGTGGAACCAAGGTTGCCAAATTATATCTAGGAAACATCTTAAATATCGACATTGAAACACCGATTTTCTATAATGAAATGAATTTTTCTCACCATGTCACTGGAGAATTAGATGAAATCTGGGTATCTCCACATTACAAGCAACATGATGAATATGCAGCAGTAATAAATGGAGTAAAGCCTAATTCAAACACCATGAAGATTGCGCCTTATGTATGGGACCCATGTGTTTTAAATCTGAATGGTTCCAGAAATCTAAGATGGCGACCGCGTAATCTAAATGAGACTGAAACATTTTTTATCATGGAACCCAATATCAGTTTTCAGAAGGCTTCCTTGTTACCAATTCTTATTGCTGAGAGAAATTATAGAAGCAATAAGAGAGACTTATGTGTAATTGTAGGAAATGGTGAACGTTTACTAGCCAATGAATTTTTTACGAAGACAATTCTACCGACCCTCGAACTCGCTAAGGATAAGAAAATTAAGTTTTCTGGAAGACATGTTATAACAAAAGTAATGAGTGATTATCCATATGCAACAGTAATTTGTCATCAAGTAAATAACCAATATAACTATATGTCTCTTGAATTTGTTACTGCAGGATTTCCTTTAGTGCACAATGCCCCAGACTGGTATGATATGGGATATTATTATGAGGGTCATGATTTAGAACTTGCCGAGGTGGCTCTAAAGGCTGCCCTAAGTAGACACCAAGATGACCTAGAAGCATATAAGTGTGGGGCCGAATCTGTATGCTGGAGACATAATCCATATAATCCTGAAGTTCAGGCCGAATGGAAGAAACTTCTTGATTAGGTCTAAACAAAATTCTAAATAATTTCACAGAAAGGTAATGCGCATAGGAATTACCACGGATCTTCGATATTCGATATTTAGTTCAGGAAATGCGAATGCATGTCTTTCTGTTGCAGAAATTTTTAAAGGCTTTGATGATGATCATGAACTTATATTTCTCCACCAAGAAGAAGGTCGCACCTGGTGGGATGATGTTAAAAGTCTAAAGGATAATATGCCAAGATGTATTCTAGTCTCAGATTTCTTAAAAGATTCTGAACCACTTGATCTTTTAATTGAGATTGGCTTTTTTGCCAGCCCATTGATGCGCCCTAGATTAGCACGAGTCTGTATATGGTATAACAGAAAACCTGGTCTGTTTACAGATTTAGAGGCATCAGTCTATGGTTCAAGGACTGGAACTGGTCGTGATCTAGAAGGTATATCAGCAATATTTACTGCAGATTGTTTCACAACCAAAGAAGATTTAATTTACATGCAGACCTTGTATCCTTCTATACCAATTCACATTGTTCCTTTTATCTGGTCACCTGTTATAGTTGAACATCATAGAAAGGAACTACAGAGTCCTGTATGGCTCAATAATTACCAGGCTACAAGTAATAATACACCATGGTCGATTCACATAATGGAAACAAATAATACAAATACATCATCGTGCACCCTTCCCCTTACTATTATAAAACATGCAATTGAGTCAAGACTATTTCCCTTATCAAATCTTTATATACATAATTCAGATCTTCTAAAGAAAAATGCATTTTTTAATGATAATATTTTACAGCATACAAAGGTAGTCGATATTAGTTATAATCTTGTAGGACGTCAGCGGTGTATTGACTGGGTCTATGATCCAAAGTCTATTGTTCTAAGCCATAGCCGTTTTATAAATATAAAGATTGCTAATTTAGAGGCGGCCTGGGTTGGCATTCCAGTTATCCATAATAATGAAATGCTACGTGACTTAGGTCATGGACTTGAGAAACTTTATTATAAGAGCAATAGTATAACTGGAGCAGCAGATGCTATACATAAGGCCGTCTTTGAAACCAGCAGTATTCCTTATTTAAATTCTCTTGATTCCTTGACGGAACTTAGAACAACAATTATGTCACGGTTTTATCCAGGTGTTCACATAGAACCCTGGAGAAAGGCTGTGTCACTAGTATCACAAACTGAAACAAGTAATAAATTAAGAAAATTCAGCATATTATTTACAGATATGTGGTCGATGTTTAATGAGGCACATAATACATTCACACTTGCCATGGAGAATGCCATGCCAGAAGTAAAAATTAATGGGTATTCTGTAAATACCTTACCGTCAGGAGAAGAGCCAGACCTTGTAATATTTGGACCCTTTGGATCTGCGCATAGAAGGTTACCAGAGTCATGGCCAAAGGTTCACTTTACAGGAGAACAAACAAAGCCTGTAAAAGGTTCATCTATAAAACTTAATATTGGATTTGATATCACAAGTGATCCTTCTTATTTACGTATGCCTCTCTGGATGTTTTATATTGACTGGTTCGGAGCAGATTTAGAAAAGATTCAAAATCCTCTTCCTCTTCCAATAGATACATGCACAAAAGTGAACCCAGGTGAGTATTTAACCAGAAAGAAGTTCTGCGCCTTTGTTGTAAGTAATCCTGCTAATAAGATTCGTAATAGTGCATTCTTAAGTTTAAATTCGTATAAACCAGTTGATAGTGCAGGTCAACTTTATAATAATATCGGCGATCAGATTTTTGCAGGGCAAGGGGGTGGTGGAGGTGAATTAAAAAAGCATGCCTTTTTGAAGGATTATAGATTCTGTATTACTTATGAGAATAGATCAAATCCTGGTTATACAAGTGAAAAGATCTTACATGCCAAGGCGGCAGGATGTATACCAATTTACTGGGGCGATCCATCTGTAGGAAATGATTTTGATGAAAGAGGATTTATAAATGCAAATAATTTTAAGAGTGAGCGTGAATTAATTGAATCGGTGGACAAACTTAATGTAAATGAAGACTTATGGAATCAGTGTGCATCAGTTCCTGCGCTATCAAGTGAAAAATGTGACCTAGTTCGCAGAACATTCTCAGAAATGGTTTCTAGATTCTTGCAGGTTAGCGGTAAAACATATAATATACCAGAAATGATTGGTGCAAAAACAAGCGCAGAAGCAGATTTCTTAAGAAATGCGCGTAATATTCCAAAGAACGAGATTCCAAAGGACGATATTCCAAAGGACGAAATTATTCCAATCAATGATATTATACAAGCAAGTCCTGGAGTTCCAAATGATATCATTCTTGTCACGGGGGCTACACAGCGTTTCTGGCCCTATGTGATAACCTGGCTTGATTCTATTAAATCACATAAATTGTCAGTCACTGGTCTTAGTGCACGTGTATATGTCGGTGCAGATGTATCAGATGCCGCCCTTCAAAGAACATCTGAAACTTATAGTTTCGCGGAATTTATTCGCTTTCCTACTGAAACTCCACTTGGATTTTCCGATTTCTGGGATCCCAAGCACTACGCCTGGAAACTCTGGATATACAATACTGTAGTAAATGACCCCTTACTAAAAGGCCGACTTGTCTTCTATATGGATTGTGCATCTATCCTAGTTCGCTGGCCTCTCCAGTGGATTCAACAAGCCATTGCAAATGGTGTAAGTTTCCTAGATGATACAAGTCAAATAAACAAGTCATGGTGTCATTCTAAGTTTTGCCAGGCACTAAAGGTAACCGAAGAAGAACTTGCCGAAAATCAAATTGCCGCCTGTTTAATAATGTTTGTTGCTGGTCATCCCTTGGCAATGGATCTCTTTTCATCTGCCCATCTCTGGGCTCGAGTTCGCGATGTTATGGTCGGAGAAAAGTGGGAAGGACGTGACTCATCTGGTAAGCCCTATGGGCACCGTCATGATCAGAGTGTTCTTAGTATTCTAGGTCAACGTCGCAATATTAACAGAGTTCCAATTGATACAGTCTATTGTGACAAGTCAGCACGGATGACCTTTCATTCTGGAAAATCGGTCTATGTCCACCGTGGAAACTACAAGACACATGAACCCTACTTACCAGGAATTGATGAGATTTTTGCTATAAATCTTGATCGCAGGGCTGATCGGAGAAAAACCTTTATCGAACACCACCCAGATTTGAAGGGTATCTTACGCAGACTACCTGCCTATGATGGACGAGCACTTAACTTAGGCCCCTATCTTGCCAGAATGTTTAAGCCAAATGATTTCCATTGGAAGAAGGCAGTTATGGGTTGTGCCTTGAGTCATATGAAACTATTGAATATGCTAGTGAATGAACCATCCGATATTAATGCATATTGTATTCTAGAGGATGACTGTCGCTTAGAAAAGGGATGGCAGGCCAAGTGGGTAAAGATTTATCCAGATCTTCCAGATGACTGGGATTGTGTGTATTTAGGAGGAGTTCTACCACCAAATAAGCCTGGCCTTTCAACCGTTCTTGAAAGAGTTGCCCCTGGTCTGGCTCGTATTGCTCCAAATCAATTCTTTGGCCAAGCAAAGCCAACGCGCTATTTTCATTTCTGCACATACGCCTATGTTATTTCAAGAGCAGGTGCTAAGAAGATATTGCAATCCATATTTGAGAAGGATGGATATTGGACCAGTGCAGATCACATAATGTGTAATCCAGTAGACAGGATGAATAATTATCTAATGGATCCCTTAGTTGCTGGGGCATTTCAGGATGATGATCCTATTTACCAGTCAGCAGATTTCAATAATTTTAGCCGTGTTGATAATTTCGACAGTGACTTGTGGAACAACGATGACCGCTTTTCTGCAGATGAAGTTATAAGCCAATATCTTGTACCACTGGATATTAGTAGAACACTTCAGGAAGCCGATGGAAACATTATACAAGTAAATAAGAAGCCCCTACTAAGATTCGTAAGCCTCGACGTATGTAAGATTTCAGATGGCCTTTATGAAGGACCCTGGCTCCAGGAACTTTTCCAGGATATTAAGGTTTCTATTGAACCAGTTTCTGCAAATGATCCGCTTGATGACCGAGAACTTATTGTTCTTATAAGAAAACCAATGTGGTCCGAGCAATTACAGTGGCTAGATAAGTTAACAAATAAGGGAAGAACTTTTAAGATTATCCATCTTTCCGATGAGTTTCTCAATGACCCAATTCACTTCTATAATTGGCCAAATGTGACTGCTGTTTTGCGTAACTATCACCGTGATGATCTTCCAGAAAATCCTAAAATACTAGTCATACCCCTCGGATATCATTGGCCTGCTGCTTCTATAAAGAAGAACTTTATGGAACGCGAATACATGTGGTCATTTGCTGGAACAAATTGGGCAAATCGGCAATCAGAAATGGCACCACTAAATGATATTCAACCCAATAAGGCTCTATGGTATTCCAATTGGAGAGATCCACAGAATCTAGGTGAGAACGAATATATGGCTTTATTGGCGAACACCAAGTGCGTGCCTTGTCCACGTGGTAACAATGTGGAAACCTACCGATTCTATGAGGCTCTTGAATCAGGATGTATACCAGTGTTTATAGATTACCCAGATACCGCAAAATGGATGCAGCAATTTAATATGGGAGATAAATCTATGAATTTCTACAGACTTACAGACTGGACGATGGCCGCGGCCTTTATTAATGCTGTGCAAGAAGATCAATTAACGATCACTGAGTATCGCACGATGATTCTGACCGCCTGGAACCTATTCAAGGATTCTCTTAAGAAGAAAATTAAGGATTTAATGACCTGATTATACTAAAAAATTGATTTACTTTGTATGACTATGTATACTTACACAGTTATACTAAGCAAATGTTTGAAGATACTCCCATGCATCTGTCGCAAACCTCGATCTTCCAACAGTTTCTGGATGATCCTCGCACTATGAGCCTGAGAATGAAGCACAACGCGAGTCTTCATAGAGCGGTTCTAGTGAAACGCGGCAACATTATTGCCGAAGCAACGAACAACTACGGGAGCCGAAGCCGCGGATCCGGTTATTCTCGTTCGAGTATCCATGCTGAGAAGAATGTTGTCAAGGCACTTGGAGATATCCATAAGATGAAGGGGGCAGATATGTATA
>Ga0114958_10002286_pt1 | contig 14446 bp, 16 predicted proteins | sample C_130208_EF_Meta_FD_89577 | JGI IMG/M metagenome (GOLD analysis project Ga0114958, IMG submission 89577) | Freshwater microbial communities from Lake Croche, Canada to study carbon cycling - C_130208_EF_MetaG | ecosystem: Environmental > Aquatic > Freshwater > Lake | place: Lake Croche, Canada... | reverse complement strand
GCCAACGAGATCCGGGTGTGGGCCGGCATCACTAAAACCAGTGTACGTTCGTGCGCGCAAGAAATGCCTGTTGCATCGACGAATGCCAACTCAAGTTTTGATGTGCGCACCTTCTCCAACGATATTGGCGTCATCACTCTTGCAAAGCCAGTCGACATCACCGGCAAGGTTTATCCAATCGCTCTTCCCTTTGGTGTTACGCCAAACACTTGGCCGGCAAACGGAACAGCGGGAACAATTACTGGTTGGGGCGTCACGACACCAACCAGTGCAATGACCTCTGATCAACTCATGCGAGCTGAAGTGAGCGTGCTAGCCGGGCCGGCTGATGCCTGTGGGCAATACGGTCCAGATCTGGATCCAGCACAAGACGTTTGCGCCGGTTCTCCCGTGGGCGCAGTTGATGCGTGCCAAGGCGATAGCGGTGGCCCACTTGTTATCCAAGGAGCAGTACCAATTCTTGCTGGCTTGGTAAGTAGTGGGAACGAATGTGCAAAGGCTGGGTACCCAGGTTTGTACACGCGAATCACTTCGTTCCTGCCTTGGCTGCAACAGCAGGGGAGCCTTGCAACTGCAGTACCTGAAGCACCCACCGACCTCGCTGCAACAAACCTTGGAAGCAGAGTCGACGTCACCTGGAAGGCTCCAACAAATCCAGGATCGGCTTCAACTATCTGGACGGTGACCGCAGCACCAAGCGGGCAAATGTGTGTCACCACCTCTGTCACCTGCGAATTCGATGAGTTACCCAGCGGCCAAGAATTGAGTTTCACCGTTGCTGGAAGAAACGCTTTTGGGGCTGGCCCCATCGTTAGCATTTCTCCACATTTTTCCAGCATCACCAAGACCCGAAAGCTTGGAACGGTCATTCCGGTGAAACGGATCGCTAACTGGGCTGGAATTACCAATCAGACAAAACTTATAACTGTCTCCGAAAGTCCGCGGATTTGTTCAGTTAGGGCAACCAATGTTGTGCTGAAGAAGGTTGGTCCCTGTGTACTTTCACTCAGCAGAGGCAAGATTTTTCATCACGTAGCAATCACCGTCGTTTAAATCGTTAGTCATCAAGTTGGTGGCGCTCGACGCTCACCACTCGTGGTGTGCCATCTGGAGCAAAGGCCCGATGCACCACGATGAAGGATCCAGGCGCAAGTTTGGGATCCCAATACGGACGCGATGGATCGTCACCTAAGGTCTTCGCAACGGCGTCCAAGATTGTAGGCATCACTGGACGGTGCGAGCAGATGACCAATGGTTGTTGTTGCGCGGCAAGGTCTCGAATGCGATTTGTCACACGTTTCGGATTCTCCAAGAAGCGCTCTTCGCTAAGAGACGCTTCCGGAATGACTGGCACTTGAATGGACTTAGCAAACCTCTTCACGCTCTGGGTGCAGCGCTGCGCATCAGAGGAATGGACTGCTGTGATGCCGTAGGCGTCAAGTAATGGAATTAAACTTTTGGCCTGACTTCGACCTTTGCCATTAATCGGCCGGTCGTAATCGTGGCGGCCGTCGAAGTCCGAACGCTTCACGGCTTGGGTGTGCCGCAAAATAATGAGCGGTTGTGTCGGTGGCAGAGTTGCTGCCTGCTCAACCAAGGTGACGTCATGGGCGTAGGTGAGCAAATGTCGTGCGCTTTGAACGTTCACCCAGCGCAGTTCATCAACTTCGTCGTTTGGTTGGAATTCTTCTTCGGTACGTAGGTGCGCGACCCAGTAGTCGACTGTTTTTGGTTGACCAAGTGCCGTGTATTCCTGAGTTGGCAGCCGGGCACCCAGAACAGCTTGGATGCCGGTCTCTTCGTCACACTCGCGAATAGCGGCAGTAATGACATGCTCGCCCGGGTCGATCTTTCCCTTTGGCAAAGACCAGTCGCTGCGATGTGGGCGATGAACAGCCAACGTTTCATAACGTCCTTGCGTTCCGCGAAGGAGCACTACACCAGCTGCACGTACGACCCCAGCGGAAGTTGTTTCACTCATGATGAAATCAATCCCGAATTATGTGCTGCGTGGCGCGTTTTCTCCCACAGGTCAACGAACTCGAAACGCGAATCCATTTCCGCCTCGAGTTCGACGCCGTGCAGAAGACCGAGCGCATATCCGGCGCTGCCATTTGTTGAATCCTGCAGAGATAGTTCACGCAGGAACTCTTGAGCGACAAATGCATCCTGATGGTCGCCAAGAACTTCTGTAATCCCGGAAAGCGCCTTGCCAAATTTTCCGACTTTGCCGCCAAAGATGGGTGTAATGCAATCAACGGCATACCGGGCACGTTTGGCTTTTATGCGAGCAACATGCCACTCATGCGCAGCGCCACCAAGCTCCAGTGATCCGCACGACTTGCGCAGAACTCGCCAGGTCTTGGCAACGAGTTCAGGAAGAACATCTTCACAAGCTTGATAAGCATCATCAAGTAGTTGTGGCGCTCGGGAGGCTTCGATGAGATCTTGTACAAGGTAGGTATGGCGATCGCTTCGAATGGCAGCCAGCGCACCTTGTCGAGCCACGGCAATTCGTCGATCGAGTGCTTGCTTGATGCAGGCTTCAGCAGCGAGCCGAGACTCCTGCGGAATAAGCGCGACATGTGCAAGCAGGCGTTTCTCGAGAACCTCGCTATCACGAATGAGTCCCATTTCATCGGCAAGCCAAGCGAGTTCCTCGCTGAGCCCGGCCGACCAACCGCGATTCAAGAGCGGTTCGAAGGTTCGCAGCACACTACGCAGTCGGCGGGCACTGACGCGTACCTGATGCACGGCATCTGGAAGATTGCGCCGTACAGCAACATCAGCGAAAACCAGATCACGCACGTGGCTTGCGATCGTTGCTCGAATGGCATCGGCTGCCATCCCGCTTGGACTTGGCATCGGGAGCTCAGGAACATCTGCTGGTGCGGAAGCGCGCGGGCCAAGGGCCGAAGCCGCCTTACTCATGGAGCTAGGAGTGGCCCCTGCAGCGATCAGTGCATCGCGGGCAGCCGACATCACTTGATTGGCGAGTTGCGAATCAGGAGCTTGAAGTTCGACTTCGATTTCCCGAAACACGGATACCACGGCACCTGATCGGTCGAGAACCTGCACAACATCGTCGACAAGTTCGATGAGTGCGATGCCATCGTCGGAAAAGAAAACGTGCGGGGTGCGGTTCGTGCGCAGTTCAACAACAGGCACTAAAGGTTGATCTTGGATTAGCGGAGCGATGATGTCGACCAGTTCTGCAGGGACCTGGCCAACAACTCCGGCATTAAGTGGAGCGTGGAGTTCGTCGCGAGTACCTTCATGAGCATCTGGCACCGGCAACTTGAGGTGCCAGCCCGCGTCAAGGCCGCCCTCGCGCCGGCGCATGGTTACGCGCCAACGGAATAGCGACAGCTCTTCAGTGTCGTGATACACGGCGGCCAAGTTGATTGCCGGCTGCTCCTCAACTCTGGCTGCCAGGCTTGATAAGTCAGGAAGTACAAAAAGGGGGTGAACTCTGAACTTGAGTTCCACCTCACGGTGTGTGGTGGGAGTGCTCACAGTGTTCCGGCTGGGTGAGTGCGAGCAATCAAGGTTTCTTGATAGTCGAGTAGCAAGGAACCGTCATCAGCTTTGAGATGGCGAGTCCATTCGCCGTTGGCATCTAGATCCCAGGAAGCAAAATTCGGACTCATCGCCATATCGAAGAGGTCGTTGAGCCAAGCAACCTGCGAAGGTTCGACAAGGCGAACAAGCGTTTCGACTCGACGATCAAGGTTGCGATGCATCATGTCGGCAGAACCGATCCACACTTCGCGATCGCCGGCATTTTCAAAACAGAAGGCCCGGGAGTGTTCAAGGAATCGGCCCAAGATGCTAATAACTCGAATGGTTTCACTCAATCCAGGAACTCCCGGACGCAGGGCACAGATACCTCGAACGAACACCTGAATCTGAACGCCAACAGCTGAAGCTCGGTAGAGGGCATCAATAACTTGCTCATCAACAAGAGCGTTGCACTTGATGCGAATACCCGAAGGTAGTCCAGCGAGGTGGTTGCTGATTTCGCGATCGATCCGCTCGACAAGCCCGCTGCGAACTGAGTGCGGAGCCACTAATAACCGTGCATAGGTGGTGTTCATCGAGTAACCAGATAGCACATTGAAAAGATTCGAAATATCTTCGCCAACGTCAGGTGAGCAGGTCAACAGACCCATATCTTCATAGAGTCGAGCCGTTTTTGGATGGTAGTTTCCCGTGCCTAGATGGCAGTAGCGGCGAAGCTGGTCACCATCGTTTCGCACCACCATCGAGGCTTTGACGTGGGTTTTCAAACCAACGAGTCCGTAAACCACGTGCACACCGGCTTGCTCGAGTTTGCGGCTCCAGTCGATGTTGTTCTGCTCATCAAAGCGGGCTTTTATCTCCACGATGGCTAGAACTTGCTTGCCATTTTGCGCAGCAGTGATCAGTGCATCAACGATGGGTGAATCACCCGATGTGCGGTAGAGAGTCTGCTTGATCGCCAAAACCTGCGGATCGTGAGCGGCTTGTTCTAAGAAGAGTTGAACGCTGGTACTGAAGGAGTCATAGGGATGATGCAACAGCACATCTCGTTCGCGTACCACTGAAAAAATATCGGGGGGAGTCGAGGACTCCACTTCGGAAAGTTGCCGTGAAGTGCGACCGACAAACCGCGGCTGCTTCAAGTCCTGTCGATCCAGATCAACAAATGCCCACAGGCCAGTGAGGTCTAGGGGCCCAGGCAAGCTAAAGACTTCATTTGCAGTGACGTCGAGTTCACTGATTAAAAGTTCGAGAACATAAGGATCAATTGAAGCTTCGACTTCAAGACGCACAGGCGGTCCAAAGCGGCGACGCATGAGTTCACGTTCGAGTGCCAGCAGCAAATTTTCTGCATCGTCTTCTTCAACTTCGACATCTTCGTTTCGAGTTACTCGGAAACTGTGATGCTGAAGTATTTGCATGCCAGGAAAAAGTTCATTGAGGTGTTCGGCAATGAGGTCTTCTAACGGAACGAAACGCTGTGACCCCAGAGCGACAAAGCGAGGCAATGAAGGTGGCACTTTTACGCGAGCAAAGAGTTCGTTGCCAGTGATTGGGTTACGTACAACGACAGCCAGATTCAGTGAAAGCCCGCTGATGTAAGGAAATGGGTGCGAAGGGTCAACAGCCAGAGGCGTGAGAACCGGGAAAACTTGTGCATGGAAAAAAGTGTCGAGCGAGGTGCGCTCGTCTTGGGTGAGTTGCTCATAACCCAAGAGTTCAATTCCGTTTGCAAGAAGACCAGGAAGAATTTCGCCCTGGAAAACTTGGGCGTGCTCGCGCTGGAGCGAATGTGCTCGCTCCCAGATTGATTCCAGAACTTCCTTTGGATTGAATCCACTTGCTGATCGCACGGCCATGCCGGTTGCGATGCGTCGCTTGAGCCCAGCCACGCGAACCATGAAGAACTCGTCCAGGTTGCTGGCGAAAATAGCCAAGAACTTGGTGCGTTCCAGAATCGGCAGGTTCTCGTCTTCAGCAAGTTCCAGGACCCGCTGATTGAAAGCAAGCCAAGACAACTCTCGGTCGAGGAATCGATCTTTAGGAAATACAGGTGTCTCAATACTCACTTGGGCATGCTGTCATATAAAGGTGAACAATTCTAGGCTGTTAGATGGCCACTTCATGTCGATACATGACATCTGCATCCCAGCGAGCAAATCCGAGGGCCTCGTAGAGCTTAATCGCTGAAGTGTTGGTGGCATCCACATAAAGCATGCATTGCGACAAGCCACGCGAGCGTAGGTGATGCAGGCCCGCGAGTGTGAGTGCTTTGCCAAGGCCTTTGCCTTGCAAATTGGGATCTACTCCGACGACATAGACCTCGCCGATGGCATCGTGCACGTGATTGTCGCGCCCAGGTTCATCGATTAAGCCGTGAATTTTTGTCCAATGAAAACCGAGCATTTTTTTCGTATCTCGGTCCTCGGCAACGAAAAAACCAGGGATGGAAAACCAAGGTTCATCCATGCGTTGGTGCAGATCTTCGATAGTCCAGTCGCCCTGCTCGCCATGGTGTGCGAATGCGAGCGCATTAATGGCTACCCATTCCTGGTCATCTTGGCCAGGAAGAAATGTACGAAGCACAACATCGTCGCTGAAGACCGCTGGTGGGAGCGGAGCCAGTAAAGATCGACGCATTTGCCAGAGCGTGCGGATATGGCGAAAACCCATTTCTTGAGCCCAAATACCAGCCACCGACTGGTCGCCGTGCGCCCACATGCGCAGGTCACCCGAAGTGGTAGCGCCGATAATTTCGTTGATGAGTTCAGTGCCCACAGTTTGCTGGCGGTGGTCTGGCGAGAGAGCTATCTCAGTGATAGGACCTTCGACTTTGTCAGTGACATCTAGGTGCGCGTAGCCGATGAGTTCATTATTTTTCGAAAGCAAGAAGTGCAGACTTTCATCGTCACCACCGTGCCGCAAGTGTAAAAATACGTGTTCAGAGATAGGGGAAAGACCATCGTGAAGCGAGATAGCCTCAATGAGGGCAACCGCTTTTGCTATCTGATGCGCATCAAGCTTTGAGACGATTTGCAAACCATCCACAATTAGTCCAGCCCAACTTCGACTTCTCGATCTGCTTCCTCGAGAACTGCCATCGTGGCTTCGTCCATGTTTTGTGGAACGAATCGGTAGCCAACGTTTCGCACAGTTCCAATGAGCGCCTCGTATTCAGCGCCCAACTTTGCGCGCAGACGACGAACGTGCACATCAACGGTACGGGTGCCGCCGAAGTAGTCGTATCCCCAAACTTCCTGTAACAACAAAGCACGAGTAAATACTCGTCCGGGATGCTGAGCGAGGAATTTCAGGAGTTCGAATTCTTTGAAAGTGAGGTCGAGTGCTCTGCCGCGCAATTTCGCGGTGTAGGTGCCCTCATCGATCGTCAACTGACCGCTTCGGATCTCTTCACTGTCGGGCTCCTGGGAATTAATTTCAGGAGCAGAGCGAGATGCGGCTAGGCGTAGCCGAGCTTCAACTTCGGCCGGAGAAGCAGTGTCGAGAAGCACTTCATCAATGCCCCAATCCCATTGAATTGCCGACAAGCCGCCTTCGGTGGTCACCAGTACTAGTGGAGCACTGATGCCTGTTTGCTGAAGGAGTCGAGTTAAACCTCGCACTGCAGGTAAATCGCGCCGACCATCAACTAAAAGCACATCGCACTCAGGGGCGTTCAAAAGAGCGGTCGGTTCAGCAGGCAAAGTTCGCACTTGGTGGGTGAGGAGCATGAGCGCCGGCAGCACTTCCGCAGAAGATTCCAGGGCACGAGTAAGCAAAACGATTCTCAACTCGTTCACCTCCCTCAATGTTGTTGCGAGACAATGCTCCCATGAACCTTCCCACGTCAGCCATGCTGGTGGCTGCTGATGGAGTCCAGTTGGCCGTCTCGCTGACTCCAGGACCTGGATCAGTGGCATTTGTAGTGGTACACGGCTTCTCTGGGCATGGCCAACATGAGCAGGTTCGAGCCATCGCGAACCGATTGGTCAAATATGGATCGGTGATCACTTTGGACCTTCGAGGCCATGGTCGCTCAGGTGGAGAATCAACGGTGGGCATGTTGGAAGTACTTGACCTAGATGCCGCGGTCGCTTGGGCGCGTGACCTGGGATTTGGCAAAGTGATTTCGGTGGGGTTTTCGCTGGGGGCCGCGGTCGGTATCCGGCAGGCAGCCTTGGCAATTGATTCGGCCCACGGCACCGTCAATGACCCGATCTTGCATTGGCCCGTCGATGCTGTTGTGGTGGTCAGCGGTCCAGCTTTTTGGTACTACCGAGGCACGCCGGTGATGCGCGGCTTGCATTGGCTGGTGGAAACCCGAACCGGCCGAGCTTTCCTCAGGATTCGAAATACCAGAATTCGCCCTGTCGTTTGGCCGATACCTAGGCCGATTGAGCCGGTTCTGGCCGCGAGCAAGCTGGGCCGCACCCCCTTACTTGTGGTTCATGGAACTGCGGATCGGTATTTCCCGGTGGAGCATCCCAAGGCGATTCACCGCGCGGCATTGGCTGGTGGAAATCCAGATGCCGACCTTTGGCTCCTTGACGGCATCGGGCATGCTGAAGCTGCAGTAGATCTGGAAACGATCGACGAGATTGCGAAATGGGGATTGTCACGGTGCTCGGACTAGTGCTTCTCCTTGCAGTTCTCCTAGGTGCAACGGCATTTGGGCTGTGGCGAAAAAAGACCGATGGTCAAATGAAGTCGATTTCAATCGGAGCGCCAGTTCCGGTTGCCGATGATGACCCTGAGGTCGACGTGTTGACTGCTTCGGCCGGCGAACACGGCGGCGAGCGATTGACCGCTGAAATGCTTGGATCCCAGCTTGGTGAACGGGCAACCATCGTGCAGTTCTCAACTGCGTTTTGTCAGCCGTGCCGGGCCACCCGCCGCATTCTTGACGAAGTGACAACCATGATTGCGGGCACTGCCCATGTCGAAATCGACGCGGAGGCGCACCTGGACTTGGTGCGAAAGCTTGATATTCGGCGCACCCCAACTGTGCTCGTGCTCGATTCCCAAGGCCGGATTACGAAAAAGGCCGTCGGCTTGCCCCGAAAGGCCGATGTCATCGCTGCCTTAGGCGAGGTGGTGTGAGGCCCTGCTGCAAAGGCTTTGCACCATCTTTTTTTAACCTTGTTGTGGGGGATTCCCTGTGTTTTCCTTGATGCATGTCTTCCTCAGCGATATGTGATCCACAGGTAGAAGTCGATGTTCGTGGTCCACGCTTTGCCGCGGGCATCACGGTGGTCGTCCTTGCTGTTTCCTTATTGACCATCGGAACGAGTGTTGCCGCAGTACTTCTGGTCATTCAAACCATCGTTTTTGGTCTTGGTGCTTTTGTTGGACTCAAGGCCCAGCCGTACGGAATTATCTTCCGCAAAGTTGTTCAGCCTCGAATCGCGCCAGCTTCCGAATTCGAAGCTATTGCGCCTCCGCGTTTTGCCGCACTGGTTGGTTTCATCTTCACGGCAGTAGCACTGATCGGCTTGGCTACTGGAGTAACTGCAGTTGCTTACGTTGCCGTCGCATTTGCGCTGGCTGCAGCCTTTCTCAATTCGGCTTTCGGTTTCTGCCTTGGTTGCGAAATGTTCCTGCTGGGCAAGCGCGCATTTTCACGTTCCGTCAGCGCGTAATTTCCTAGTAGACCAGCGCCTGAGTTGCGGGCGCGAGGATTTCTTCCACAAACGTTGCGGCTCCCGCGATGCGTATTCCAGAAATTATTTGATCTGGAGTGATTTCTCGACGCTGTGCACATTGCGAGCACAAAGTAACTGTTCCGGTTTCTAGAATGGCAGCTAATAAGTCGTTGAGTGGAGCTGCGTGAGCCAGTTCAAAGTCGTTGGCTCGATCAGGGATCGCAAACCAGGCTGCTTCGCCCGTGAGCCACAGCGATACGTGGACGCCCGAAGCGGCTGCCGTAGCTGCAATCGTGAAGCCCTGAGCGCAGCGCTCTGCGTCGTCTTGTCCGGCGGTGATCTTCAGGACTAATTGGTTCAGGCTATTGGCACTCATGAGAGGTAGGCTGCCTTACATGCTTGAAACCGTCTACACGAGCCTCCTTATTGGAGCGCTCGCCTTGGCCACTTGGGTCTGTTTTGTCATTGTTTTTCGGCTAATGAAGAGTCAGGGCTAAATACCCATGGATCCCAACACCACTGCTGCTGAGCTTGCCCCTATTTCCTGGTTGATTGGCCGTTGGGTAGGTGTTGGCACCGGGCAGTACCCCTCAATTGACGATTTCCGCTTCGGTCAGGAAATAAGTTTCAGCACTGATGGCCGCCCATTCTTGACCTACTGGTCGCGTAGTTGGCTGCTTGATGACGAAGGCAATCGCGTTCGCCCGTTGGCCTCTGAATCCGGGTTTGTGCGTCCGCGCCCCGAGAACCACCTCGAAATGCAACTGTCACACCCCACTGGCTATTCCGAGATTTGGTACGGAAAAGTAGAAATTACTGGAATTGAACAAGCCCAAATCACGGGTGCCCGCGCCGAAATGCGCACAGATTTGGTAGCGCGTACGCAAAGTGCCAAGGAATACACAGAGGGCCATCGGCTTTACGGATTAGTTGAAGGCAAATTGCTGTGGACCTTTGATATGGCAGCAATGGGCGAGCCCATGAGTAATCACCTTGCCGCCACCTTGCATCGTTCCGAGGAACCTTCGTGAACCAAGACTGGGAGCAGCGACTGCGCACTCACGGTTTCCGCATTACGCCGCAACGACAATTGGTTCTTGAAGCTGTTGAACATTTACGTCATGGCACGCCTGAAGAAATCTTGATCGAAGTGCAGCGCACTGCATCGGGTGTAAATCTTTCAACGGTGTACCGAACTCTTGAAGTGCTTGAAGATGTAGATCTCGTTACGCATGCGCACATTGGTCACGGTGCTCCGACGTATCACGCAGTGGATGAAGATATGCATATCCACTTAGTTTGTGACACCTGCGGAAAAGTCTCAAGCGCACCAAGCGCGATTGCGGATGCATTCATTGCTGAATTACGATCAGAACATAAGTTTGTTACCGATATTTCGCACATGGCAATGCATGGCGAGTGTGAATCTTGCTTTGGAGTTCTGGGCGAAGACTTATTAAGGAACACTTGATGCGAGTTGCACCATCAGAAGCAATTTTTGATCAAGACATGCCTTGGCATTGTGGCGATCCCCTTGGCGAGCAACGCCTCCTTGCCCAAGGTGTCGGTGTTGTCGACTTAAGTAATAGAAGCGTCCTGACTGTCACGGGGCCAGATCGCTTGAGTTGGCTCAATGACCTCATCACTCAATTGGTGAACGCACTTAAGCCAGGTGAAAGTGCTTTGGGGTTGATCCTGAGTCCTAATGGCCACGTTGAATATGAACTCCACCTTATTGACGACGGTGACACCGCTTGGATTGTGACGCAGCCCGGGCAAGCCGAAACCCTCTTGGCATACCTAGACCGCATGCGCTTCATGTTGCGAGTTGAGGTCGCAGATGTCAGCGCTGACTTCGCAGTGGTGTGGGAGCCAAAGGGTGACATTGATCCTGACTTTCCAAGCTGGCTAGTGCCACAGCCATTCGCAGCACGCGGATTTGCTGGTCGCGAAGTGGTGATTCCGCGGGCCGAACTCGAGGATCGCCTGGCTTTAGCGCCTGAGGCGGGTTCGTGGGCACTAGAAGCGTTGCGGGTTTCTGCCGGAATGCCGCGAATGAATTGCGAGACCGATCACCGCACGATTCCCAATGAAGTCAATTGGTTGAACTCGGCAGTGCATCTCAATAAGGGCTGTTACCGCGGGCAGGAAACCGTGGCCAAGGTAAACAACCTTGGCCAACCGCCGCGTCGCCTGACCCTTCTTCACCTCGATGGGTCAGCTGAAGAACTTCCCGTTCATGGCGATGTGATCTCACTCAATGGCAAACCCGTGGGTTGGATTGGCACAGCAGTGCGGCATTACGAAGAGGGAATGGTTGCCCTTGCCATCCTCAAACGCAATGTTGGCGTTGGCGAAGAACTCCTTGTAGAACATGGCTCGATTGTGATTACTGCAGTGGAGGATCCAGCTCCAGCAAGATGGTGATGGGTCCGTCATTGGTGAAGTTCACTTTCATATCAGCGCCGAACTTTCCGGCATGAACTGTTGCTCCAAGGCGACGAAGTGCATCGATACATTCCTGAACAATTGGCTCGGCCAGAGGTGCAGGTGCAGCTGCGTCCCAACTTGGTCGGCGACCTTTTTTGGTGTCTGCATACAAAGTGAACTGACTTATCACGAGTAACGGTGCATCCAGGTCGCTTGCAGAGACTTCGCCGGAATCGCTGTTAAAAATTCGCAGTTGAAAGATTTTTTCTGCCAGCTTGTGGGCAGTAGGCGCATCATCGCTGTGGGTCACACCGATGAGCACCATCAGTCCGGGTCCGGCAAAGCTTCCGATAATTTCGCCGTCAACGCTGACGCTCGCCCCTAAGGCTCGTTGGACTAGCGCTCGCATGTTCCTACCCTGTCATGAATGGGCTCATCCATCAGTTACCTTGTGGTGGTGTTCTTTCAAGTGCAAAACATTGTGATCTTGGTGCTGTGGGTTCTCTTCCTTGGGTTGAAGATCTACGCATTCGCCGATTGTGTTCGCCGGCCAGCGCAGGCGTTCGCCGCCGTTGGGCGCCAATCCAAGCCGTTGTGGCTCGTCTTGACCGGGATATCTGCCCTGGCAGGTTTGATTTTCCAAGATCCATTGGGGCTCTTTGGGATAGCAGGGCTCGTAGCGTCGTTGGTCTATCTCTTTGATGTGCGACCGCGCATCCAGGAAATTTTGAACAATCGCTGGTAGTTACTTCTTCTTGCCCTGAGCAGCAACTGCTCCTGCTGCAGTGGCCGCTGCTTCTGGATCCAAATACTGCCCACCAGCGATGATTGGCTTGAGGTTCTCGTCGAGACGATAAATCAACGGGATACCCGTGGGAATATTGAGCGCAGCAATATCGGCATCGGAAATACCGTCGAGGTGTTTCACGAGTGCGCGCAGCGAATTGCCATGAGCTGCGATCAACACAGTCTTTCCAGCCCGCAGGTCTTCAGCGACAATCACGTCTTCCCAGTAGGGGATCAATCGGGTAACTACGTCTTTCAAACATTCAGTCGCGGGAACAGCCTCAGGGGGCAAGCTTGAATAGCGAGCCTCGTGGGTTTGTGCCCACTCGTTATTAGGGTCGATCGCTGGCGGTGGGGTGTCATATGAACGACGCCAAAGCATGAATTGCTCTTCACCATATTCCGCGAGGGTCTGGGCTTTGTCTTTGCCTTGGAGCGCGCCGTAGTGGCGTTCGTTTAGGCGCCAGTTACGAACCACGGGAATCCAATGGCGGTCGGCTGCTTCCAGAGCAATCTGACTCGTCTTGATGGCGCGCTTCAGTAGTGAGGTGTGCACCACGTCAGGGAAAATTCCGGCAGCCTTGAGAAGTTCGCCGCCCCGTTGCGCCTCGGCCAGACCTTTCTCGTTCAGATCAACATCGACCCCACCGGTGAAGAGGTTCTTGGCATTCCATTCGCTTTCGCCGTGGCGAAGCAGGATCAAGGTGTAAGGGGCCTGGCTCGTAGTCATGACCACATTTTGCCGGTAGCGACTTGGTTATTGCTCACTGGGATGTTCAAGGAGGTGTCGCCAGGCTTCGAGATTGAAGGTTGGTTCGCCGCGGGAAATACGCCAATCCCATTCGCGTTGCATCGCGCTGAGAAACCCAAGCTCAAGGATGGGGTTGAAAGACTCGTCTGCATATTCAAGAACTGAACCGAGAAGTCGGTCAAGTTCGTGATCATCGATAGCGCGTAGTGCAACGCGACCAGTCAAATAAATATCACCGTATTGATCGATGGAAAACGCGACGCCATACATGCGGCGATTTTTTTCAAGCAACCAGGCGTGAACCTTGTCTGCATTTTCTTCTGGGCACCGAGCAACGAAGGCACTAACCGAAACGGCGTGAGTGCCAACTCGCAGGGCGACGTTAGTTTTAAGCTTCTTCACGCCGGGAAGAGTCACGACAAAAGTAGGTCCGGCGATTTCTTCGAATTCAATTTCATTGAGTTCTAGGTAGGCGCGAATCTCTGCGCTGACTGATTCTTTTTCGCTCACGTACGCATTACCTTCACAGTGCAACACTAGTTGTGCGCTGCGCGTAGTCTGAAATTGCGAGCGAATATGAATCAAGGAGTCCACTCGCAGTTACTTGCCAACCGAAGTTTTCCGCATGTTTACGCGAGCCGATTTGCAATTTGTTCAGTTGATTTCGATCTTGCAGGAGCGAACACATCACGGCTGCGTAATCCGCCGGATTGTGTCCATCAATCAACACGCCACTTTCGTGATTCGCAATTGCGGTGCGCAATCCACCAACCGCTGCAGCAACAACCGGCGTTCCGCAGGCTTGAGACTCAATAGCGACCAGGCCAAATGATTCTGAGTACGAAGGCACCACGGTGAGGTCAGCGGCGCGGAACCAGTCGGCAAGTGTTGCCCGATCAGTTGGTGGTTCAAATCGAACAAGGTCAGTAATGCCAAGTTCATCAGCCAAATCCACGAGCGAGGTTGGGCGCTCAAGGCCAGATCCCGAAGGTCCACCAGCAATGACAACGAGCAAACGCGAACGCAATTCAGGGTGTGTTCGAACCATTTCAGCGGCTGCATGCAACAACACGTCAGGAGCCTTGAGCGGTTGAATACGTCCGACAAACATCAACAGCAGCGCGTCAGGCTTCACGCCAAATCGCGCGCGGGCACTGAGCTGGCTGCCTGGGGAGAACAACGACAGATCCACGCCTGGATGCACCACATCAACGTGAGCGGGGTTAGCGCCATAGAGCTCAATGAGCTGGCGCGCTTCATCGTTCGTGTTTGCGATGAGTCGAGTTGCTGCCTCGACTACTTGTTCTTCGCCGAT
>Ga0114958_10002285_pt1 | contig 14448 bp, 13 predicted proteins | sample C_130208_EF_Meta_FD_89577 | JGI IMG/M metagenome (GOLD analysis project Ga0114958, IMG submission 89577) | Freshwater microbial communities from Lake Croche, Canada to study carbon cycling - C_130208_EF_MetaG | ecosystem: Environmental > Aquatic > Freshwater > Lake | place: Lake Croche, Canada... | reverse complement strand
GCTGCATATTCGGGATGACTGCGCGGATAGGCTGTCTCCACGGCAGCACGAACGGCCGACTCACTCTCGCTTAACACAATGGCGCCACTGGCTCCACGGTCACCTCCTCCGAGCATCCGCTCACCAAGAACACCCGAAATGGTTCTCGTAATATCGCACATGGTTTCAAGTTCCTTGCCGGAGATTTGATAGTCGTCACGCAGTCCTATGCCGTCGGCTCGGAAGATCGATCCGACCGTAGCAATATCCCCTTTACTCCAAGCCTGAAGCATCAGTTCAAACCGCTGCTGGGCATGGTAGATGTAATCAAGACGCTTGCAGAGGTGGGGATGACTGGCGCCAAATCTTGCAAGGATCGATCGAAAGAGTTCCTCGGTGCGGACATCACCCAATGTTTTGATACCAAAGGGTTCGCGACAAAGATCTACCATCTCGCGGCATTCCGTGTGACGGATCTTGTAGGTTGACTTCTCCAGCCCAGGGCGAATCGTCCCAGTGTCCAGGCTCATAATCCGAAAATCGGGAGCACCATTACCGAGTGGCACGTGGTGGATTAAGCGGTCGGCGGGGTTGTAATGCGTCCCCATCCCCTCGCGGGCAAAGAGGATCATAATCTGGTCGAGATTTCCGCAAGGAGAGCCGATGTACTCGTTCTCCACGGCTTGGGCGAGATCGACGATTCCCATTTGCGAAGGGAATTCGATTCCATTCACTTCGGCCAGAGAGATCAGGAGATTGAGCGTCAGCGAAGCAGAGCGAGACATGCCGCCGCCGGGAATATTCCCGTATAGCACTGCGTCGAGGCCCTTGTGCAGCATGTATCCATTTTTTTTGAGGATCCAGGCGACACCCATGGGAAAACGCGACCACGAATCAGGAGCCGTCCCGGGCTCGGGAATGGCATCGAGGGCCACGTCGATCAGGCCTTCCTGTTTGAAGTTCCCGCTATAAAGACGAAGACGACCTACATCATTAGGTTTGAAAGCCATCCAGATGAAGCGGTCTGTACCAACACCGAAAAGCTCCGTTCCATTATAGTCACCATGCTCGACACCTAGACAGAACCTGGAGGAGGAGCGACGAACCTTCGTGCCGGCAAGGGAAAGGCCCGCTTTGGTAGCGAGCCCTTGAAGAATACCGCGGATCTCCCCCTCTGGGTCGTCACTCATTTTCCTTTGGCCTTGACGGCGGAACCCCACATCAGGACTCCGAAAAGAAAGAGAATGGATCCCCAGATCAGATTGATGTTGATGCCAAGGGAGAGTTTGTCGGGACTAAAGAATCCTGCACCAGACAAGAGCAGGCCGATGAGAGTGAACATCATGCCGATTGGAAAGCGGATATCGAGGCCCATGGGGATAAAATTAAAAGGTTAAAAAGTTGAAGGGAGGAAAAAGGGAATAAAAAACTTACCAGAAGATGTAATTCAGGATGACGCAGACAATTAGAAGCACAATACCAATGGTTCCGGGACGCGCGTACCAGACCTGGTCGACTGTTTGCTTCGGGGTTAGAGAGTAAACAAGACCTTTGAGTTCCTCGTCGCTTTTGGTACGGCGGGTCGACAATGAAAGTAGCACGGTGACCGCGAAACAGATCGTAAAGGCGAAACTGGCCAACCAGAAGTTCTGAGCCATATCGCTGGGAAGCGTCCAGAAGTTGTGGATGTAACCACCCTTCACTCCGGGAACATTACCCACCGAAAGGGTACAGGCGTGGAAGAGTGCCGAGGCGAGCGTGCCGCAGATGAGTCCCACAAAGGCACCGGTACCTGTCGTGCGAGACCAGAACATGCCTAGCAGGAAGGTGGCGAAGAGTGGCGCGTTAACGAATGCAAAGACAAGTTGAATGATGTCCATCGCGTTCGTCCACATACTGGCGAAGTAGGCTGCACCGATAGAGAGCAGGATACCGGCCACCGTCACCACCCTCCCCATCCAGGAATAGTGCTCGTCCGATTTGTCAGGAGCGATGTAGGCTTGGTAGAGATCGTAGGTCCAGACAGTGTTGAAGGCGGTCACATTCCCAGCCATTCCGGACATGAAGGAAGCAAGCAGGGCAGTCAGTGCCAGTCCTAGCAGACCGGTGGGGCAGTAGCGCTTCACCAGCGAGAGGATCACTCCGTCGTAGTCGTTCACCACAGCATCCTGGATCCCGATTGCCAGTTGGGCGTCGGGGGTTCCAGGATCAGCCTTGGCAGCCTTGAGCAATTCCTCCACTTTCACAGTGTTCAACGAGGTACCTGCTGCCGAGGCAATGGTCTTCGAGGCCGTGACAACATCTGCACCGGAAGCGACCGACTGGCGAACGGAGGCGATCGCCGTAGACATTTTCGCCTCGGCGATCACGGCTTTCGGGAACTGATATCCCTTTCCCTCGGTTGCCGAGAGAGCGAGCGCGATCATGCCGGGCAGGATGACCAGGAGAGGGAAAAACATCTTGGGCACCGCGGCCACGAGCGGCGTATTGCGCGCGGCCTTCATGTCCTTGGCGGCCATGGCACGCTGGACGACTAGGAAGTTCGTGCACCAGTAGCCGAAGGAAAGAACAAAGCCGAGGCCGAAGATCATCGCAAAGAGATCAATCCCCATCGGATTGGCCGATGGCCCGCCTATCAATGGCTTCCAGGCACTCGTCCATGCGTCGGAGTGGAATGTCGTGGAGGCGGAATCAGCGAGATTGTAGGCCGAAGGGTTGGTGGCCACACCGGCGAGCTTCTGCTTAATGGCCACCCATCCGCCAGCATCCCTGAGACCCAACCAGACCACCGGTGCAAATCCGAGAACGATCATGAAGAACTGGAGCACCTCCGTGTAGATCGCAGAGGTGAGCCCTCCCTTGAGCACGTAGAGGAGGACAATGAAGGAACAGATCCAGAGTGAGACATTATACTCCCAGCCCAAGAGATTGTGCAGAAGCTTGGCAAGCGCGTTCAGGGAGATGCCTGAGGCGAAGATCGTCATCACCGCAAAGGAGACGGAGTTGAAGGCGCGTGTGCGCTCGTCGAATCGAAGCTTCAAATACTCAGGAACGGAGCGGGCCTTTGAACCGTAGTAGAAAGGCATCATGAAGACCGCTAGAAAGATCATCGCTGGGATCGCCCCCACCCAGTAGAAGTGACAGGTGGCGATACCGTACTTGGCGCCGCTCGCTGCCATACCGACAAGTTCAAGCGCCCCGAGGTTAGCGGAGAGGAACGCCAGTCCGGTCACCCAGGCAGGGATATTCCGGCCGGAAAGGAAAAAGTCCGCCGAGGTCTTCATCTGCTGCTTCAGCGCGAAGCCAATGCCGATGACAAATGCGACGTAGAGGACAAGGATCGAATAATCGATCACTCCGAGATGGATGGACTGGGAGGGCATAAATGATGGGAAATGAGTGATGGGTTAAAATATCCGGTTAAAAATAAGAGACACATCGTCACTCGTGCGAGGCTTTAATGAAAGTGCATGCGCGAAGAAAGTGGTGTTTAAATCCAATGAAGATTTAAATCCCGAGAAGAGAGGGCTCTTTCACTCTCAGGACTTTAGAACCTTTTTATTGGGCAACTTTGTGGATCAACTCTCCGAGGAAAAACGGTAGATGATCGTGTTCTTGTAATTCTGACCAGGCCTCAGGACCGTGGAGGGGAAATTCTTATGGTTGGGTGAATTAGGAAAGTGTTGCGGCTCGAAGCAAAATCCATTGCGAAAGTTGTACACATGCCCCCCCTTGCCGGTCAGCGTGCCGTCGAGGAAATTTCCGGAGTAGAACTGGACGCCGGGTTCGGTCGAGATGACCTCCAGGACACGACCGGACTTGGGCTCCTCAATCTTCGCGATCAGGCCCAGATGACCCGGCCATTTGTCAGCCACCCAGTTATGATCGTATCCCTTGCCGTTTTTGAGTTGCTCATCCTTCTCTTGGATACGCGCACCGATGGACGTTGGTTTGCGAAAATCAAATGGCGTCCCCTTCACTGAAGCAAGCTTGCCAGAGGGAATCAGCACCTTGTCCACCGGGGTAAACTTATTGGCATGTATGGTCACTAAATGACCGAGGATGTCACCATTCCCCTGCCCCGCGAGATTGAAGTAGCTGTGGTGGGTAAGGTTGACGACGGTCGGCTTATCGGTCTTGGCGCTGTAAACGAGTTTCAGTTCGTTCTTGTTGGTGAGAGTGTAGGTCGCCGTGACCGAAAGCTTGCCGGGATATCCTTCCTCACCATCCTTGCTAACATAAGTGAGTTTGAGTGAAGGGCCTTGCTTTGTCTCCAGCGGAGTCGCATTCCACACCACCTTATCAAATCCCTTCAAACCACCGTGCAGCGACTGGCCGTTGTTATTAATGGGGAGATGGTACGTGTTGCCATCCAGAGTGAACTCTCCTTTGGCGATACGGTTGCCGTATCGGCCAACTAGACATCCAAAGTATGGGCTCTTCTTTTCGTAATCGGCCAACTTGTTGAATCCAAGGACAACATCCCCCATCTTTCCATTGCGATCGGGCATCATGAGACTGGTTACCGTACCGCCGTAGTTACTGATTGATGCGGAGGCTCCATTTGCATTTATCAGGGTATAAAGCGATGCTTTCTGCCCGCCAGCAGTTGTGCCGAACGATTTACAGGTAATGGAGGGTTCGACAGCTTGGATCATGGGAGCGGTGGCGAGGAGTGCAATGAGGGGAATAAGTTGATTCATCAGGATTTTGTTTTTGAAGAAACAGTCTGGAATTGCAAGCTACATAAAGTTCCACTTCTGGCTTTTGCACACTCTATCCAAGCCGTTCCCACGGCTATGTATTGAGGATCGTAGGTGTAGGTATTGCAATTCAGGTCAGAGGAGAGATTCTCATTGGCATCAGAACTCCCCAGCAGTCCACCAATCTGGGTGTACTGTTTAAACGCATTGGACGCTTTCATTGTTTTCTGTATTTATAAGATATCACAGTAAAAAGGATTGCGACAACAACGGGAATAATACTAACTGGATGAAAATAACCTGCAATTCCTATTAAAATTGAAATAAATATCCCAAAACATCAAAAAAACCATTTCGGCAGCAATGTAGCACTTTCAGAGTGCAATCCATCTCGCAGAAATCTCCATGCCATAAATAAGCAAATAAGGCCAAATGGCATAAATATAGACAATGGAATTAGGAGATCAGCTAAGTTTACATTAGGATGAGCGCTAATCCCCAAAAACAAAACCCCAAAGAAACAAAAAGAAACAAACAACATTGCTAAGCCGCTAGCAATTCTAAGAGCAGCTGTTGATTTTTTTTCTTGTACCATATTTTCTTATATAACCGATGAGTTCTTTATAAGAACTATTTAATGTATGCCAAGTTTGCTGACACCCCAGTCTGCTCCACTGTTAAAAACTTCCTGAACATAGGTTGCGGTGGTGGTTCGAGGCTCGGTCCTACTTTTGTTAAATCAGCGATTCCCTAAGTGAGCTACTCATGGGACAAACTCCCTGGCGCTGAGCCAGATCCCGTTTATCTTCCATGTTGAGGAGAAACGGATGATGTCGGCTGCTTTACCAAGAGCTAGGGAACCAACCGATTGCTCCAGACCGAGGGTTTTTGCGGGAACCAACGTCGCCATCGCCACCGCCTCCTCAAGAGGAACTCCCACTTCTGCCACCATTCTCCTGACTCCATCGAAGAGGGTTGCGGTACTTCCGGCAAGACAGCGAGCACTCCCTTCCCCAGTCCATGTCCATGCGCCCTTCTCCTCAACGATGCAGGCTAGTTCGCCGAGACGGAAGCCATCCCCCTCCCTGAGACCCGCACCGGCGGTGGCATCCGATATCAGGGCTATCTCTTTCCATCCTTTGGCAAGCCATGCCTCGCGAAGCAACTCCGTGGGGACATGCATACCATCCGCAATCAACTCGCACACGACGCCGGGAGTTTCCAGCGCGGCCTCTACCAGGCCGCGTCTCGGATCAGGTGCCGTCTTTCGCAAGGAGGACATCGCGTTGTGAAGGTGAGTCACTTGGGAGATTCCCGCATTGAACCCGGCCAGAGCCTCCTCCTCCGTGGCATCGGAGTGACCCGCACTGGCCGCAATCCCAAGCCTGCAAAGTTCACATACCAGATCCAAGGCTCCTGGCAGTTCCGGGGCAATGGTCATGCGCCGGACCACGTCTGCATAGTTGAGAAGGCGGGAGGTCTCTTCTACGGAAGGATGTCGAATCATCTCGGCCCGATGAGCACCCCGTCGATAGGACGAGAAGTAAGGGCCCTCCAGATGGATTCCGATCAGCCTGGATACCGCAAACGTACCCGCTGATCGATAGAACTTAGCACACTCCAAAACAGCCTGCATCTCAGGAAGAAATGCAGCCACCGTCGTCAGCACGGCCGAGGTCGTCCCTCGTGAGAGATGATGTCGGAGAATTTTATCAAAAGCTTCCGGAGTCGCTTCCATGGCATCGTGTCCTACAGCGCCATGGCAATGGATGTCCACCAGACCCGGAGCCAGATAATCCCCTTCGCAATCGATCACATGAGCGCCATCAACACCATGAAATGGCAAGCTCTTGGGAATCACACCGGCAATCACTCCATTCTCGACAAGCAGGGAACCGAACACAATCCCCTCGCCTGGAGGGAGAATGATCAGGGCTCTTGTGAAGAGAGTTCTCATATTAAGAACTGACACACACCCTGCGGGGCAGAAGATCCATTCCATCGATTATACTCCAAGAATGTACAAAGCAGTTCCTAGAGTATGCTTTAAGACTACTAAAATAGGATTTGCACATCGATCTCAGGCATGACCGTGTGATCTCCTGTCGCGCTCTTCGTTCGCTTTCCAGCAAGTGCTTCATTGGCAGGTTTGAGATGGATTTGGAAGTCGTGCCACAGGATGTCTGATGCTAAAAAGCTATCTGAATGACAAGAGAGCTCAACGCCAATACAGCCAGCGAGCGTCGCGAATGCTGGGGAATCGATTTGGGTGGAACCAAGATTGAGGGGGCAATTCTGGATCCTGAAAATCCTGCCCAGGCGCTTCACCGACTTCGTCTTCCCACCTGTTCAAAAGAAGGTTATGAACCCATCTTAGAGCGAATCGCCACCCTTGTTTCTATGCTCGAGTGCGAATCCGGAAACAAAAGACCGCCTATTATCGGCATCGGAACTCCGGGGGTTATATCACCGAATTCCGGACTTCTACGGAACTCCAACACCCTTTGTCTCAATCATCGCACTCTAATAAACGACCTTGCAGCAGCGCTGGGCTGCGAGGTGAGGGTGGCAAATGATGCCAATTGCTGCGCTCTAGCAGAGGCCACACTTGGAGTCGCCAAGGGATACAGTACCGTCTTTGGAATTATCCTCGGGACAGGAGTCGGAGGAGGCATCGTGGTCGATGGAAGGGCACTGACCGGTGCACACGGAATTTGCGGCGAGTGGGGGCATAATCCGATCCCTGGCGAAATCACCTCCTGTTATTGCGGTCGTGTGGGATGCGTGGAGACAGTTATTTCGGGACCGGCCCTGGAGCGATTCTACAGGAACCTGGCAAAAAGTGACATCCGCCTGCCGGCAATCGCTAAACTTGCCGAGAAAGGCGATCCGAAGGCCAAGGCCACTTTAGAGAGACTGCGGGAAAAATTCGCTGTGGCCTTAGCCGCAGTGATCAATATTCTCGATCCAGATGCCATTGTTATCGGGGGTGGTGTTGGCAATCTAGACCTACTCTATGAAGAGGAGACGCGCTCCGCTGTTCTTGGCCATCTTTTCAACGATGACTTCCGCACCCCGATCTTACGCCCAGCCTTAGGAGATAGCGCGGGAGTATTCGGTGCTGCGATGCTAACTGCTTGATTCCCCCCTGTGGTATTGGATGGCACCTTCTTTTGTAGTGAATTATCGGACAGAGGGGTCGTGGAAATGACTGCATTGGTTGTTTTTCCTTCCCACCCACAATATCTTGTGGTGTCTTCTAGAAAGACTCCCGTTTTTACACAATGCTTTGCCCCAAGTGCTCATCACAAGACGATAAGGTCATTGACTCCCGTCTCTCGAAAGATGGCACCAGTATCCGCCGTCGCAGAGAGTGTATCGCCTGCGAAAGTCGCTTTACCACCTACGAGCAAATCGAGCGGGTAGAGCTACTTGCGGTCAAGAGGGACGGAAGGCGCGAACCCTTCGACAGGCAGAAGCTCCTCTCAAGCCTTATCAAGGCCTGCGAGAAGCGCCCTATCTCCCTCGATATCATGGAGGAATCCGTTCACGCGATCATCAACGACCTGGAGTCAGGACAAGATCGTGAAGTCTCCACCAAGACCATCGGAGCCAAGGTTATGGAACGTCTGCACGCTGTGGATCCGGTGGCCTATGTGCGCTTCGCCTCGGTCTACCGGCGCTTCGAGGATATAGGAGAGTTCATCGAAGAGATCCAGTCTCTGGAACGCCGCGCCCCACTCTCCGATGACCAGAAGGAGCTCTTCAACAAGATTCCCAGCTAGCGCACCCCTTCATGATCGCACTCCTCGATGGCATGCCGCTAGTGTCCCTTCCCGATGGAAGAAGCACGACTTTCGACAAGCGCTGGATCACGGCATCGATCATGAGTGCAGCTGAACAGGCTGGCCATCATCGCTGGTGGCTTGCCGAGCATATCGCCGAAAGTGTCTCAGTTTATCTGCACCGTGATTTCGAGGCCACCACCGTGGAGATCCCGAATCTCACGGAGGCGGTTCTCCATGTCCTGGATTCGCTCGGATTCCATGATGTGGCAATGCACTTCCGCCTTCCTGATCCACCGGTCAGCCTCTCTCTCACCGAACTGGCCCGCGAGGCTGGGGATGGCTACGAGCTGGCCTTCTTTGGCCTCTTGGGAGAACGGCTGCAACGCGCCGCGAGCTCCAGGGCCGCACGGCTCGAGATCCATGATCTATCGGGATGTGTGCGTCTCATGGGAAGGCGCCGGAGCGTTCAGGGTCTCCGCGAAGAGATCGTGGGATTCATCCGTCAGCATGGGCAGGCAGCCGGTGAGTCCCGCCTTGGGGAGCCCCTCGAGATCCAACTGAGCTAGGAAGCCACTCCTACCGAAGGATCAAGAAAAATTGGTCGCCATGACCCTCTTCGAAAAGATAGCTGCGGGCGATATCCCTGCCGAGATCCTAGCAGAGGGAGAGGAGTGGATCGCCTTCCGCGACATCGCACCTCAGGCTCCAGTTCACTTCCTAGTGGTTCCGAGGCGCTGTATTCCCCGGATCAATGAAGCATCCCCCTGCGACAACGCTCTCCTGGGCATTCTCCTTGCCGCTGCTGCATCAACGGCCAGGCAGGAAGGTTTAACTGAAAACGGTTACCGTATCGTGATCAACAATGGACCTAATGGAGGGGAGACAGTCCCCCATCTGCATCTGCATGTCCTTGGCGGCCGCCGCATGGCTTGGCCTCCAGGATAGTGAATTAAGATAATCTAAGAATCATTTCCGCCGCCGGAGAAGTCCATGTTCATGTCCATCTCTTGATCCTGGCCCTGATCGAAGTCGGATGAGGTTTCGTCATTATCCGCGACAAGAGGAGCTCCCGAATCAGTTAAGCCAAAACCATCCTGGGAGGTATCCGTTGATCTGGGTTGGCTGCCGTAATAGTTATTAGTAATTTCTGTGAGCTTCTTCTGGAGTCACGAAGCACAACTAAGACCTATTCCGTGAGGTTTGCGAGTAGCCCGCTGAAACAACTTTGACTTCTTTCAGCGAAAAGTTTTGATCAGATCCGACGGATCACAGTGTCGTGCAGAAACTTCACATCATCATGCGCAGGATAGTCGAGCGTGTAGTGGAGCCCTCGGCTCTCCTTCCTGCTGATGGCGCAGTCGACAATAATAGACGCAGCCGTGGCCAGATTGCGGAGCTCGAGTAGGTCAGCTGTGATCTTGAAGTTCCAGTAGAACTCCTGGATCTCGGTCTGGAGATTGCGAAGGCGGGTGGCCGCCCTCTGGAGCCGCTTGTCGGTGCGTACAATGCCGACGTAATCCCACATGAGACGGCGGATCTCGTCCCAGTTGTGATAAATCACCACGAGTTCGTCGACATCCTGAACCTTACCAGGACGCCACTCGGGAAGGCTAATCTCGGTTTCCTGATGGTGATGGTTTCGACTCGCCTTTGCCTCGGCACGATGGGCCATAACAAGCGCCTCCAGCAGGGAGTTACTGGCTAAGCGATTGGCACCATGAAGCCCCGTACTGGCAGCCTCACCTACGGCATAAAGTCCTCGCAGCGTGGTCTCGCCGTTCATGTCGGTCTTCACCCCTCCGCATTGGTAGTGGGCAGCAGGCACAACAGGGATCGGCTGCTCCGTAATGTCGATCTCGAGGCTAAGACATGTCTCGTAAATGGTGGGGAACCGTTCTCGGATAAAGTCCGCGGGCTTGTGGGAGATGTCGAGGTAGACGCAGGGCTTGCCAGTACGCTTCATCTCGGCATCGATAGCGCGGGCCACGATGTCGCGGGGAGCCAGCTCGAGACGCTCGTCATATTTTTCCATGAAACGGTATCCCTTATTGTCCGTGAGAACTCCCCCTTCCCCACGCACTGCCTCGGTTATCAGGAAGGACTTGGCCTTCGGATGGTAGAGGCAGGTCGGGTGAAATTGCATGAACTCCATGTTCGTGATCGCCGCGCCCGCACGCCAAGCCATAGCGACGCCGTCACCGGTAGCGATATCGGGATTGGTCGTGTAGAGGTAGACGCGGCCGCAGCCTCCGGTAGCTAGGATGGTGACATCGGAGCGGAGTGTCTCCACCTCGCCCGTGGCCTCGTTCAGAACATAGAGGCCGACGCAGCTATCCTGCATGGCGTAGCCAAGCTTGCCCGTGGTGATGAGATCCACGGCCATGTGGTTCTCCAGCACAGAGATGTTCGGATGGGCCGAAACGGCTGAGAGGAGGGTCTTCTCGATCTCGAGTCCGGTAGTATCTTTGGCATGGAGGATCCGGCGCTTGGAGTGGCCTCCCTCCCGGCCTAGGTCGGGTTCCTTGATTCCCTCGGGGTTGGTACGCTCGTCGAAGTGCATGCCGAGAGACACCAGTTCGGCAATGCGCTCAGGGCCCTCACTCACGATGCTGTGCACTACCTCCTCGTTGCAAAGACCATCACCGGCGATGATGGTATCCCGGACATGAAGAGCTACAGAGTCTTCATTGCTGGTGACACAGGCAATGCCTCCCTGAGCCCATGCTGTGTTCGAGTCGGCACGCGACTTCTTGGTGACTATGGCGACAGATCCCTTCTCCGAGGCCTTGAGGGCAAAGGTGAGGCCGGCAATGCCACTGCCTATCACGATATAATCGAAGGATTTCATGAACGGCAAGGGAGTGAGATGTTATCGATCAGTCTCACGGAGCCCGTTCCTACAGAGCTAAACCGGACGGCGACTAGTGCGCGAGCTTTCACCTGAGGGGTGAGTTTGCCCAGCGGCACAAGAGTTACCTCATCCACGATCTGCACATAATCGATCTCGGCACCGGGAATGGCAGCCAAATCTTTCTTTAATCCCTGCCGGACTCGAGTCACGGAGACTTCTCCCGCCTCAGCCTCCATGGCTGAGGAAAGAAGCGCCTGATAGATGCGGGGTGCTACAAGGCGGGATTCGGGCAATAGCAGACGGTTCCGCGAACTGAGGGCCAACCCATCTTCCTCACGCACAGTAGGATGACCCTTAATCTTCACTGGGATCTTCAGATCCCGGACCATCCGACGGATCACGGCAAGCTGCTGCCAATCCTTTTCGCCGAAGGTGGCGATGTCGGGACGGATCATATTGAAGAGCATTGAGACCACGGTGCAGACCCCGTCAAAATGACCTGGGCGAGAGGCTCCGCAAAGACCTGAAGAGAGAGAGGACTCTGTGACCGAGACCGAGGAATCGGACGCATACATTTCACCCGCAGTAGGATGAAACAGCAGGTCTACCCCCTCCCTCTTACAGAGAGCGCGATCCTCGGCGAAGGGACGCGGATACTTGGAAAGATCCTCTTTGGGGCCGAACTGCTTCGGATTCACAAAAATCGAAACGACAACGTTACCTTTTTTACCACCGGCATCGGCCAGTCGCCTCGCGCGACGGATCAGTGAGGCGTGTCCCTGATGCAGGGCCCCCATCGTAGGAACAAAGACTACGGGAGATGAGGCTTTACTTCTCCACGCCGTCACGGGGCCGATCAAAGCGGCCGCTTTCATAGAAAATTACTTGGCAGGCGAGGAGACCGGGGCAGGGCCCTTCATCAACTGCTTCTGAATGGCTGTGGGACCAGCAGAGGATTTCACTTGCAGGACGGAAATCAGCAACGTCAGGAAGAAGAAAAGTCCGCCGAGCCAAACCGTAAACTTGGTCAGGACAGTAGTCGTCTGGGCGCCGAAGAGATTATCCGTGAGTCCTCCTCCGAAGGCGGCGCCGAGGCCTTCGCTCTTCGGACGCTGCATGAGGATCGTGAGGATCATCAGGAAACAGACGATCACGAGAACGGTTACAAGAAAAGGCATGAGGAGCCACATAGTCTCTAAATAAAACCGGAAGAACTTCCGCTGTAAAGCTGGATCACTTGCTTGACCTAAGAGGAGTGATCAATCCACAATTCTAGATTGTATGGCACGTACCACCAAGACCTCCAAGAAGCCTTCCGTCAAACCAACGACCAAGGCACCCATTAACAAGTCCACCGCCTCGGCCAAGGTAGCCAAAGCAATCGCTACCCAAGGGAATGGGAGTAGCGACTTCCAAGAGGTCCGCACACTGATCGACCTACTCAAGAAAAACGATCTGGCCGTCCTGGAATTCGAAAAGGGTGACTTCAAGATTACTCTGAAGACCCCAGCCGGCGCATCAAGTGGTGCGACTCTTTTTCAGGGACACCAAGGATATTCCCAGCCAATTGCCGCTGCGGCACCTGTCGCAGGCGCAGCCGCCTTGTCCTCTGAGAAATCGGCCGCTGCAGAACCCGCCAAGAGTAACTTCAAAGAGATCACCTCCCCTATGGTCGGCACTTTTTATGCCTGTCCGTCTACCGAGTCACCGGCATACGTCGAGGTCGGCAAGACCATCAATGCCGAATCCGTCGTCTGCATCATCGAGGCGATGAAGGTCATGAATGAGATCAAGGCTGAAATTGCAGGCAAGATTGTCGAGATAGTCGCCGAGAACGGCAAGCCGGTCCAGTTCGGGCAGGTCCTCTTCCGAGTCAGCTAAAGCAACCGGAACACCGGATCAACGAACCCATGTTCAAAAAAGTCCTGATTGCCAACCGTGGGGAAATCGCCCTGCGAATCATCCGTGCCTGCAAGGAGCTGGGTATCAGCACCGTGGCAGTCTATTCCGAACCCGACATCCACTCCCTGCACGTGCAGCTGGCCGACGAGGCTATCTGCATTGGTCCTGCCCCTGGTAGCGAAAGCTATCTGAGAATCGACCGAATCATTAGCGCAGCGGAGATCGCCGATGTCGATGCCATCCATCCGGGTTACGGATTCCTTGCCGAGAACGCCCATTTCGCGGAAATATGCGCCTTGGCGAATATCACCTTCGTCGGCCCCTCCCCCGAGTCCATCCGACTCATGGGTGATAAGAATAGTGCACGTGAGTGCGCCAAGAAGGCAGGCGTCCCCATTTCCCCGGGTAGCGACGGCGTCGTTCCGGACGAAAAGGAAGCAATCAAGGTCGCCCTGCAGATCGGCTACCCGGTGATGATCAAGGCGGTGGCTGGCGGCGGCGGACGCGGCATGCGCATGGCTCACGACGAGGAGAGCCTGATCGCTGGATTCCACAGTGCCCGCATGGAGGCCGACAAGGCCTTCGGCAATCCCGATGTCTACATCGAGAAGCTGATCATTAACCCTCACCACATCGAGTTTCAGGTCTTCGGTGACAAACACGGCAAGATCGTCCATCTCGGTGAACGCGACTGCTCACTTCAGAGGCGCAATCAGAAGATTCTCGAAGAGTGCCCCTCTCCACTCATGACTGAGGATCTCCGCAAGCGGATGGGTGATGCCTCAGTCCGTCTCTGCGAGACGGTTGGTTACTACAACGCCGGAACCATCGAGTACCTAGTGGACGACGACCTGAACTTCTACTTCATGGAGATGAACACCCGTATCCAGGTGGAACATCCCGTGACGGAGGAAGTCTACGGCGTGGATCTCGTGAAGCAGCAGCTTCAGGTGGCCGCCGGGGAGCACCTCTCTGAGCATTTGGTCAATGCCAAGCCCCGCCTCCACTCAATCGAGTGCCGTATCAACGCCGAGGATCCGGAAAAGAACTTCATGCCTTGCGCCGGAAAGATCGAGGCCTACTACGCCCCAGGTGGACGCGGTCTCCGCATCGACTCACATGCCTATGCGGGCTACCCTATCCCTCCCAATTACGACTCAATGATCTCGAAGATGATCGCGACTGCCTCCACGCGCGAGGCGGCTATCGCCCGCATGTCAAGGGC
>Ga0114958_10002282_pt1 | contig 14472 bp, 14 predicted proteins | sample C_130208_EF_Meta_FD_89577 | JGI IMG/M metagenome (GOLD analysis project Ga0114958, IMG submission 89577) | Freshwater microbial communities from Lake Croche, Canada to study carbon cycling - C_130208_EF_MetaG | ecosystem: Environmental > Aquatic > Freshwater > Lake | place: Lake Croche, Canada... | reverse complement strand
TGATCGCGATATCCTCAAGGTCTTCACCCCAAATCAGGCTATTGTGCCAATGACTGTGGCCATAGTCTTGATACGCGTCCCACTCGTTGGGCTCGGCTGCATCGTAAGCGCCAAAGCCTGGCGCTGGACTCGCTGCAATCAGCGTCGCACCGGCCTCGAGCTGCAAGGTGATCCGGCTCCGCAAGCGAACAGAAAAACTCAAATAATTGCCCGCTGGAAATCGTACCGTGCCTCCCCCAGCCGCGTGGGCGGCATCGACCGCGCGATTGATCGCAGCGGTATCAAGGGTCACGCCGTCGCCAGTCGCACCGAAGTGACGCACATCGAAATTAACTTGTGGCCGCAGCGATGACGGAGCCGCGTTGAGCTTGGCGGTAAAAGCAACCCAAACCAACCCAGTAGCAACCAACAGGGTAAAACGAAAAAAAGCGGAACGTGTCATGGGGAAGCTTTAAAAGACTCAACGCGGGCGCAAAGGAAATGCCCGCTTAGTTCAGACGGTCAGATTTGCATGTTCGTGCTAGGGGCGTTCCACGGGATTGCCACCCACTCTAACTCATGGCCAAAATTAAATGTCTCCACCGTTATAGCATCAAACGATGAAATCTGTCCCCTGCCCCTGGCCTCGCAACCCGCTCGATCTCACCTACCATGACACTGAGTGGGGCGTGCCGCTGCACGACGATCGTGCGCTTTTTGAACTCTTAATTCTCGAAGGTGCACAGGCCGGCCTGAGCTGGTCCACGATTTTAGCCAAACGCGAAAATTACCGTCGCGCTTTTGACGGTTTCGACGCAGAGAAAATCGCCCGTTATGATGCTAAAAAAGTCGCCGCACTACTCGCTGATGCCGGCATCGTGCGCAACCGGCTCAAAATCGCCGCCACCATCGGTAACGCTCGTGCCTATCTTCCGCTGCACCACCAGCCGGGCGGTTTTGATCGTTTCATTTGGTCCTTCGTAGGCGGAAGTCCTTTGGACAATAACCGCAACTCCATGAGCGAAATCCCTACGCGCACGCTCGAGAGCGATGCCATGAGTAAGGCTCTCCTCGCCCACGGTTTCAAATTTGTAGGTACAACGATATGCTACGCTTTCATGCAGGCCAGCGGCATGGTCAACGATCACCTCATCACGTGCCCGCGCCACGCGCCGTGCGCCGCCAAGCACTGATCGACGCAGCTGAAAGCAGCGCCACGCCGACTCAAAAACGCGCGTGCTTTAGGAGGAATTCTACGATGGGCGCTGGATCTACCAAGCTGTGCGGATGATGTTTCCCACCTGGCTTCAAGATCACCTCACACACGGCGTGGAGATCATCATATCGTTTTTTTAAAATGCCGCCATTTTCGGTGTACGGCACCGTTTCATCAGCATCGCCTGAGATCAGTAAAATCGGTACGATGGCTTTGGCCACGATGTCGATGTGATCAATAGGACTGTCTTTAAAGTTTTGGGCAGCTTCTACGCTCAGCCCGTAGCACTCGCGCAACTCGAGCCATAATTTTGCTCCCCCGGGCGTGTCTTTATTGCGACCAGGCCAGCTATGGATGTTCAGGACGGGAGCATCCAGGTACAGCGCGGCGACGCGCTCGGGGTGCGCCACCGCGTAGTTAAACGCATAAAGCCCGCCGCGACTCAGCCCCTCCAACACCACGCGCTGCGCCAAACTGTAGCGCTGCGTAACTAACTCGTAAAATGAATCAAAAATCGCTACCGCCCGCGGCGCACCGTACATATCCTGCGCATTCACGTAGGCCACATGCCAGCCACGTTCGAGCAGCGCGAGATCAGCCTGCGGCTCGTGTTCGAAAAATTCGGTGCGCCATATCCACGGCTTACCGGCGGCAGGAATTTTCGGCACCACCAGCAACGCGGGACGGCCCGCGATGACGAAATCCAGACGCTTGAAACCGCGCCACGTGGTCGAGGTCACTGCCGGAGTTTCCGCGTGGCCGACGGTGGCCGCGCCCCACATCAACCCCAAAAGCCAGATCCATAATTTTGTCTTCATGCCCGCACCTTTGGGGACGGAATCCGCGAGGCAAGCCTGCGCTCGGGGATTAGGGCTTGAGCGCCACGTCATCGCGTGGCGCACTCGGAACACCCCATGAACCCTACCCCTGTACCCCGCGACGCTGTGCATCTGCGCGAGCTCACTCCCATGCAGTGGAAATCCGGGATCGCGGCTTGGCTGGGTTGGCTTTTTGACGGACTTGAATTACATCTTTATACGTTGGTTGCGACGCCACTCGTGATGACCTTACTCATGGCGACGAGTGCCGCAGATCCCGCCGTCAAAGAAAAGAGCGCTTACATCCAAGCGGCATTTCTACTGGGTTGGGCGTTGGGTGGCGCTTTTTTTGGCCGCGTGGGTGACCGACTCGGTCGTAGTCGCGCGCTCGCTTTAACAATCATCACATATGCGTTGTGCACTGGTCTTTGTGCATTTGCACAAACGTGGTGGCAGTTAATGATTTTCCGCTTTGTCGCCGCTCTAGGCATCGGCGGCGAATGGGCGGTTGGGGCTTCACTGCTGGCAGAGACGTGGCCTAAAGCGTGGCGGCCATGGATGGCTGCTGTGCTACAGACCGGCGTCAACATCGGGGTATTGTGCGGTGCGGTGGTGGTGGGTGTATTGTCTTGGGCTTTACCGCCAGGCTCAGAGCGGTGGGTATTTCTGGTGGGCGTGCTGCCGGCGCTGCTCGTTTTCTGGATTCGGCGCCACGTGCCCGATCCCGAAACTTGGCAACGTGCCGGAGCCAGCGCCGCGCCCAAACCGGGCGCGATTGATTTGTTTCGCGGTACCGTGCGTAAAATCACCTTACACACGAGTGCGGTCTGCGCTCTGGGTTTATCGACTTGGTGGTTGATGTTGTTTTGGCAAACTCAACATCTGCGCAAGTTGCTGGTGGACGCCCACACGCCTGCAGGAGAGACGACGCAATTGGTCTCAGCGGCATTTTTTGCGTTTAATTTTGCATCGATTTTGGGCAATTTCGGTGCGGGCTGGTTAGCGCTTCGTATTGGTAACCGTCGCGCAATTTCAGGAATGTTTGTGGGCCTGACGCTCGCGATCTTTGGCGCCTTCGTCGTACCGCGGGATTTTGCCTCCCTGGCCTGGTTTTGGCTACCCTTCGGCGGATTTTTTGGCGGAGTCTTTGGACTCTTTACCATGTATCTGCCGCCACTTTTCCCGACGTTACTTCGCACCACGGGCGCAGGGTTTTGCTACAATATTGGCCGTATCGCGGCCGCGGCCGCTTCGATCATTTTCGGCTTACTAGTACCCGTCGGAGATTTCCGCATCTCATTATTATGTGTCAGTCTAGTCGGTGCAGCAGCGGCAATTTGGGCCTGGTGGCTGCCGGAAACTGAAGCGACGGATTAAAGCCGCCGAGTCCTCCTCATTCAGGAATTAAAGCCATAACAAGGCTACGGCCAACGCAGGCCCAGACTACTGCGGTGCTTGGCCTTGAAGGCCGGATAGGCGGCCTTTTTTTCAAAAAAGCGCTGGAAGGCTTTTTCTAAGTCCATGAGCGTTTGCTGCAGAGGCTGGCTCGGAACCTCGCCCAGCCATGGAAACATCGCCTTCATCGGGGGCAGTTGGGCGGCTTGATCAGGGTAATTAATCCGCACTCGGCCCTCGCTCGCTTGATACGCATCGCTGCGCTGCGCGAGCATCCAGTTCCAAAAGGAAACGTAAGGAAGGAACCCAAGCCCTCAACGCGGCGTCCTGAGCCTGGGTCGGCTCGAGGGCGAAACGGAAGGCTTTGAGGATCGTCGCCATTTATTGCGGGGGCTAGGAATTATTTCCGAAGCGACTCGTAAAGGCTGAAGTGAAGTTTTTTTCGCTTGAGCTCAAAAATCGAGGAGGGCGGCGCGAAAACCCGGCCCTAAACGACCGGGTTTTCGCGCCGTCCACTAAGATAAAAGACCCCAACATAGGTCGCACCAAGGCCGGGCTCGCCCTAGGCCAGCCGGCTAGCTCAAGCGAAGACATGCCTCCCGCTTGAACTCGCTACCCACCCGAAACCGTTCTGGCCAGCCAGCTCTAGCTCAACCAATCTGATCCACGTATGGCCAAGCTTTACTTTTATTATTCGGCGATGAACGCCGGCAAATCCACGGTTCTTTTACAATCAAGTTATAACTATCAAGAGCGCGGCATGCGCACCCTACTTTTCGTGCCCGCGATCGACACCCGCGCCGGTCTTGGTCGCGTCCGCTCCCGCATCGGCCTCGAATCACCCGCCGAAGTGCTCACGCCGACCGATAACATCCTCAATCGCGTCCGCCACGAACACGCCACTGCCCCCGTCGCCTGCGTCCTCGTCGACGAAGCCCAATTTCTCACCCGAGCCCAAGTCGAACAACTCACCGATGTAGCCGACACACTCGACATCCCTGTTCTCTGCTACGGCCTACGCACCGATTTCCAGGCACAACTCTTTCCCGGCAGCGGCGCCCTCCTCGCCCTCGCCGATGATCTCACCGAGCTGAAAACCATCTGTCACTGTGGCCGCAAAGCCACCATGAACGTACGTCTCGGAGCCGAGGGTAAAGCCGTCCGCGAAGGCGCCCAGATTGAGATTGGCGGCAACGATCGCTACGTCGCCATGTGTCGCCGCCATTTTAAGCAGGCCCTCGCGGACTGATCCAGCCATGCCCCTCGTCGCAGTCTACGATACCAAGCCCTACGACCGCGACTATCTCGGACCTGCAGCCACAACCGCGGGCTTTACCTGTCGATTTCACGAATTCCGACTCAACGCCGATAATGCCGCACTGGCTCAGGGCGCAGACGCCGTCTGCATCTTCGTTAACGACCAAGCCGACCGCCCCACCCTAGAACGCTTGGCCGCAGTCGGTGTGCGCCACATCGCCTTACGCTGCGCCGGTTACAACCAGATCGACCTCACGGCCGCCCGCGAACTCGGCCTCACCGTAACCCGCGTTCCCGCTTACTCACCCCATGCGGTCGCCGAACATAGCATCGCCCTGCTTCTAGCTCTCATCCGCAAAATTCCCCGCGCCCATAACCGTGTGCGCGAACTTAATTTTTCCCTCGCAGGCCTCGTGGGCTTTGATCTCTACGGTAAGACCGCCGGCATCATCGGAACCGGCCAAATCGGCCGCCTGACGGCGCAAATCCTCCGGGGTTTTGGCATGCAGGTGCTCGCTTGCGATCCAGCGCCCAATGTTACCTGGGCCGCAACACACGAGATAACCTACGTGGAGCTAAACGAACTCCTATCATCGAGCGACATCATCTCGCTGCACGTTCCCCTGACGCCTTCTACCCATCACTTGATCAATCCACAGACACTGGCACTGATGAAGCCCTCGAGTGTCTTGGTAAATACGAGCCGAGGTCAGCTGATAGATACCACCGCTCTGATCACCGCGCTCAAATCCGGCCAGATCGGAGGCGTGGCCCTCGACGTGTATGAAGAGGAAGCGGGCGTTTTTTTTGAAGACCTCTCCAGTGCTGTCCTAGCCGACGATGAACTTTCTCGGCTACTCACATTCCCCAACGTCCTTATCACCTCGCACCAAGCCTTCCTCACGCACGAAGCCCTCACAGAAATTGCCCGCGTTACCGCCGAAAATCTCCGACGTATTGCCGGCCGTGAGCCCGCCACCACAGGCACCAGCATCTGATCTCTCTGCCGCATGCCCATCCCTCGCCAACGCCGCTTATCGTTCTTCATTTAGCCCTATTTCTTTCTCAACTCTTATCATGTCCGCTGTGACCCCCTCCCTGCACAATCTCTACCTCGGCACCTACACGCGCACCACGAGCCGCGGCATCTACTCCGCTCAACTCGATGCCAAAACCGGCGCTCTCTCTACTCCGAGCCTAGCCGCAGAATTGACCAACCCTACCTGGCTCACCCTCCATCCCAACGGCCGCGTGCTTTACGCCATCGAAGAAATCAAACTACCCGATGGTAAAACCGGAGGCGCAGTCCGTGCTTACGCGATCGATCCCAACACCCGAGCACTCACTTTACTAAACCGAGAAATTACCGCTGATTCTCTTTGCTACGCCGCCGTCGATTCCACGGGCCGAATCCTAGTCGCAGTCAGTTATGGTGGCGGCCAAGTTAGCTCCTTCCCCCTGCTCGCCGATGGCCGCCTTGGCCCCCGCCAAAGCTTCATTCAGCACACCGGTCCAATCGGTCCTAACGCCAAACGCCAAGACAAACCCCACGCTCACTCCGCGACCTTTTCCCCCGACAACCGCTTTGTCCAAGTCTGCGACCTCGGCCAAGATCGCGTGTACCACTACGCGGTCGATGCCACCCACGGAACCCTTCAAACTGCGGCCACGCCTTTCAGTAGCTTCACGCCCGGCACCGGCCCGCGTCACGCCAAGTTCTCCGCGGACGGCCATTACTTCTACGTGATCGACGAACTCGACGGCACCGTGACCGCCAGCCGCTACGATGGCGCCGCAGGCACCCTCACGCCCTTTCAACGCGTCCCGACGCTTCCTCTCGATTACGTCGGCGACACCAACACCACCGCTGAACTACGAGTCCACCCCAACGGCCGTTTCCTGTACGGCTCCAATCGCGGCCACGACAGCCTCGCTGTCTACGCCATCACGCCACAGAGCGGCGCCCTCAACCTCATCGAAATTGTTCCCTGCGGCGGCAAAACTCCACGCAACTTCGCCCTCAGCCCCGACGGCGCCTGGCTCGTCTGCGCTCACCAAGGTTCCGACACCGTCAGCACCTTCTGCGTCGATCCGGCCAGCGGCAAACTCACCCCTCTACCAGGCGCCAGCGCCGTCGCCCAATCCGTCTGCGTGCTTTTTGCGCCCTGAGCGATCCGCCTGTTAGCCACTGCCGCAACACCGTATTACTACGGCTATTTGAATCTCGGCGCGCCCTGTGTAATCTCTTACCGTAACACCAACTGATGGCTAATTTCCTCGAAGACAAACGCCCTGAAAAAATCGAACGCGCCTTTCTAGTCGGCGTTAAGACCAAAGATATGGCCGCGGGCGAAGGCGCTGAGCTTCTCGATGAACTCTCCGAACTGGTCGAAAATCTGAAGCTCACGGTCGTCCGAACCGAGCTCGTCCAGCTCCGTACCGCTACCCCCGCCACGCTCCTTGGCAGCGGCAAAACAAAAGAGCTTATCGAACTCGCAAAAGCCGAAGGCTGCCACGTCATTGTCTTCGACGAAGCCCTCACGCCCGCCCAACAACGCAACTGGGAGAAACTCTCCGAACTGGCCGTCATCGACCGCCAGGAAGTGATCCTCCAAGTCTTCGCCGACCGCGCCCAGACGCGCGAAGCCGTCCTCCAAGTCGCCCTCGCGCGCATGGAATATTCTCTACCGCGCCTCACCCGCGCTTGGAGCCATCTCTCGCGTCAACGCGGCTCCGGCGGCATGGGCGGTGAAGGCGAAACCCAGCTCGAACAAGACCGTCGCCTCGTCAACGACCGCATCGTAGCCCTCAAACGCGAACTCATCGACGTCCGCAAACAACGCGCCACTCAACGCCAACGCCGCCAACGCGTCCCCGTCCCTACCGCGGCCATCGTAGGCTACACCAACGCCGGCAAATCATCTCTACTGAACGCTCTCACGGGGGCCTCCGTCCTCGCCGAAAATAAACTCTTTGCGACCCTCGATCCCACGACCCGCCAGCTGCATCTCCGTGGTAACCAAAAACTCCTCGTCACCGACACCGTCGGTTTTATCCGACGCCTTCCTCATGGCCTGGTCGAGGCCTTCAAAGCCACGCTCGAAGAAGTCATCCTTGCCGATTTCCTAATCCACGTTCTCGACGTTGCTAACCCCAACGCCGCCCAACACCACGAAACAACCCTCGCCGTCCTCAAAGAACTCGGTGCCGTCGACAAGCCCATCATCACCGTTTTCAATAAAGTAGACGCCGCCGATGAAGCTGCCCTCAACCGCGCCCATATCATAGCGCCGGAAGCCCTATTTATCTCAGCTCGTTCCGGAAAAAATCTCGATCAACTCATTGCTGCCTGCCTCGAGCAAATCGCTGACGCCCTCAATGCAGTGGAACTGCTCGTGCCGCACACCCGCTACGACGTCATCGCCAAACTCCACGCTACCGGCCACGTCCAATTCGAAGAAAGCCGCGACGATGGCGTCTTCATCCAAGGTCGTTTCGCCCCCGCCCAAGCCGGCCTATACAAAGCCTTTCTCGTTAAATAATCTCCGCGGACAAAGGCGCACGTTAGCTCGCAAAAGCGAACCACTCACGCGTCAACTTTCCATCGGCGCCACCCGTGCAGACATAGTAACCCTTGGCTGCAGTGCCGTCGTGATTTTTGCCCACGCGTGAGCAACAGACATTCGTCACGCACTCGATCGAGCCATGCGGGACTTTAGTGACGCCATGATAATGGCCTGAAAACACTCCGCGCAAATTAAACTCCAAAAACGGTGCTAAAACCGCCTCAGCGTTGAGCGGTCGATATTTTGCACCAGCGCCGAGCGGAAAATGCGTGAGCAACACCGTCGGTCGATGCGGATCGAGTTTCGGTAATTCTTGCTCCAATCACGCCAACGTCTCCGGCCGCACAGTGGTATCGCTCCATTTATTGCCGTCGGTCGTATCGAGCGCGACAAACTGCCAGCCCGATTCCACCCAGGAATAATTTAGCCGATTAGGAAAAACATCCGCGTACAGCCTTGTCGTTTGCTCAAGATCATTGTCGTGATTTCCGGGCACGGGGTAAAACGGCACCCGCGCCGTCGCCGCGAGACGCTTAATCGCCGCGAGACTTTCTAATTTACCTTTATTGGCGAGATCGCCCAACCCCGCGATAAACGCTACGTTCGGGTGAGCTGTGACCGTGCGAAATAACGATTCAAACCACACGTCGCATTCCGCGCTTTCGTGATGAAAATCGTTGAGCACGGCAAAACGCACACGAGTAGCACCAGCCGCGTGAGCCTGCCCGCGCAAGGCTCCCGGCCACAAACCGGCCGCCAGCAACGCCCCCAGTTGCCCGAGCGCGACACGCCGCGTCACACAGGTTGATTTCATAGCCGGCCCGACAAGGCTTATTCGGCGTCGTAGATCTGCACCCGTTCCCAGTACGCTTTGCACTTAGCAATAAAGGCGAGGTGGATGGGGTCGACTTGGTAAGCGTCGTGCGCAGCAACGTTTTTGCATACGACCGTAATCGCGACCGAGAAACTCTTGTCGATGATCGGACGATCAGGCACGCCAGCGGGGGTACCACAAAAAAACTGCGAAACGGAGGGAATCGTGCCGAGCGTCTCGACGCTGGAGCGAAACTCGGCGCGTTGCGCCGGAGTGAGATCGGATTTGAGCCAGAAGTAGACAGTGTGTACGAGCATGGTGCACAAAACAGTTCAGACTTGGCGCACGGCGTCGAGCTTTGCCCGCAGCTTGTAACGCTTTAAAAGGAGGTAGCCCACCGAGATTAAAGGGCTAAAGTTTGAAGCCGAACGTTAACGTGTGGTTAAAACGAGGTTAAATCCGCAGCCGCCGTGCTGCTTCAAAGCGGCGAGCGAAGACTTTTACCCTCATTCCAAAGACCTTCAATCATGAGCGTCGTCGCCTGAGCAGGCAGGCCCCGCTCATAACGCTCAACCAGACTGATCAAGGCATCCACCGCGGTCGCTCCGATGAGTTGGCCGTTTTGGTACACACCGCTGCACGGGTGCCCACGCCGGGTGCAAGCCAGCGAGGCCACACCGATGTCATGTGGCACGCGCCAACCTCGTCGCGTCAATAATTCCAACAAGCCTTCACCTGCGGGTGAAATTAACACATCGGGCTTTTCCTGTTTCAACCAACGAAAAATTGCCGCCTCGTCATTCAAGTCTTCGACATAGAGTGGTTGCGTCAGCTCAATGCCTGGAAACATCTCAGGCGCGATCAATGTACCCGCCTGCCACCGACCTTGAAAACGCAATTGATGCATCTTTCTGACGACTAAACCAATTCTACGATAACCCCGACGATGACACTCTCTGGCCGTTTGCAGGCTGGAAAAATAATGATCGTTGCAGACGGTCGTCACCGTAAGCGCCGGTAAGGGCACACTGAGGCTAACGGCAGAAAAATAATCCCAATTCAACATCGGTGGGGTCGCCCCGTCCGCAAGCGGGCTGATCAACACACCTTGAATTCCGCGCGCACGGAGCATTTCACTGAACCGTTCGTTCGACATACCGTCGCGATGGAGCCAGAATTCCTCAGGTCGGTAGCCTCGCAACGTAGCCCGCTCAATCGCACCGGTACGCAAGTGCTGAATCGTGAGAGCAGCATGTTTTTTCCAACCATCGACCGTGTTAAAAGCACCAACGAGGGCCAAAACCGGTTTATGAGTGAGTTCTCTCCCTTGCCGCCGCACGCGCATCAGAGTCGCCACGTATGGATTGGGTTGATAACCAAGCTTCCGCGCCAGCTCCTGAATGCGTTTCTTGGTCGCCGCTGAAATTCGCGGATGATTGGCTAGGCTCATTGAAACCGTCGCCTGCGTCACCCCAGCTTGGGCGGCGATAACTTTCATAGTGATACCTGCACTCATGAGTCCCATGCGAAGATCGAGTCACCGTCCCGTGGCAACGGAATTTTAAATCAAGCCTTCGGGCTTGCCGGCCAAATACCGCTAAGAAAAAGTATTTTTTAACTGTCGCTCACCACATCGAGCCTCAACCTTTGGTACCATGGCATCTCACGCACCTCTCGGTTTCGGCATTATCGGACTCGGCCTCATCGCCGATTTCCATGCCCGAGCTATCGCCGATGCCGCCGGAGCCAAACTCGTGGCCGTCTGCGGGCGCGACCCAAACAAAGCCAGAACCTTCGCGGCGAATTACGGGCAAGATGTTTTTAGCACGAACGATCTTACGACATTTTTAGCCCGACCCGATCTCGACGCCGTATGCATCGCTACTCCGAGTGGCGCACACCTCGAACCCACATTAGCAGCAGCCCGCGCCGGCAAACACATCGTAATTGAAAAACCGATTGAGATCACGCTCGCGCGCATGGATCAACTTCTAGGAGGCGTCGCCGCGACCGGTGTAAAATTAATGCCGATATTCCAAGCGCGCTTTGGCGAGGGCGCACGCACGGTCAAAGCCGCGGTCGCTGCCGGCCGCCTAGGTCGCCTAACGCTCGCTAGCGCCTACGTAAAATGGCAACGTACTCCTGCGTACTACACCGATAGCTGGCACGGCACGTTCGCTCTCGATGGAGGGGGCGCTCTTATTAATCAGGCTATTCACGCCATCGATTTACTTCAATGGTTCGCCGGCCTCCCCTCGGAGGTGTTTTCTTGGAATACTCGTCGCGTACACACGGGCATTGAGGTCGAAGACACCGCCGTGGCCACGCTGCGTTATCCCGATGGTGCGCTCGGCACCATTGAGGCCACCACTGCGGCTTATCCTGGTTGGGCCCGACGCATCGAACTTTGCGGTGAAAATGGCTCCATCGTGCTCGAAGACGATCGCATTATCCGTTGGGATTTCCGGACCGCCCTAGCCGGCGATGAAGCCATCCTCGCCGCCAAGGCCGATGATTCCATGCGCTCCGGTGCGGGATCGCCCGGAGCGATGAGCCATCAAGGCCATCTGCGGCAGATTGAGAATTTAGTCGCCGCCATCCGCAACGGTGACTCCCTTATGGTCGACGGTCCTGAAGCCCGGAAAGCTGTCGCCCTCATCCTTGCTCTTTATCGATCCGCCCAATCCGGCCAACCTGTCCGCCTATAATTTTTTTAACCCCAAAAACTCAACCCGATTAACCATGTCTACCTCCCCCACCCCAACATCAGGCCAACCTTGGTGGCGTTCACTTACACGCGAGCATTGGTTTGTTTTCAGCATCGCTTCGCTCGCCTGGCTTTTCGACTGCTTGGATCAACAACTATTCAACCTCGCCCGTGACGGCGCGATGGAAGATCTGGTCGGCAAAGCCGAGGCCACCGTTAAAGGCCCTTATACCACGTCGGTATTTCTACTAGGTTGGGCGACTGGTGGGCTTATTTTTGGCGCGCTTGGCGATCGCTACGGCCGCGCCAAAGTTCTCACCGCCTCAATTTTGCTCTACTCGGTTTGCACAGGCCTGAGCTGCCTATCCACGGGCTTCTTCGATTTTTGCGTTTATCGTTTCCTCACCGGAGTCGGTGTCGGTGGTGTCTTCGGTCTAGCCGTCGCACTCGTGGCTGACACGGTACCCGACAAAGTACGCGCACCTGCCCTCGGCATGCTTCAGTCGCTATCTACTGTCGGAAATATCACAGCGGGTCTCATCGGCATGGGCATTGGCGCAATGGCTGTTCTCCCGCTCGGTCTGAAGCCCTGGCAAGCCATGTTTCTGATCGGCGCTTTGCCCGCATTCCTCTGCGTGTTTGTGATGGGCCGCCTGAAAGAGCCACAAAAGTGGGTCGAGGCCCGCGATGCAGGTGCGCTCAAAGGTGTTAAGCTAGGTTCCTACGCCGTTCTCCTCAGTCACCCGCGCTGGAAACGCCACGCCTGGTACGGCCTCATCGCCTGCAGCGCTGGCATCATCGGTCTCTGGGGTATCGGTAATTTCCACCCCACAATCGTAGGCTCCATCGTCACCGAACATCTCAAAGCGACCAATGTATCCCCCGAAAAACTAGCGAGCGAAAAAGCTTTTTGGCGCTCGGTCGGCCTGTTGCTCCAAAATATCGGCGCCTTCGCCGGTATGATGACCTTCGCTCATCTCGCCCAAACCAAAGGCCGCAAATTCGCCTTCGCGCTCGCGCTCTTTGTTTCATTTTTGTCCACGGTGCTCGTCTTCAAGGGTCTGCGTGAATTTAGCCAAATGTTCTGGATGCTACCTCTCATGGGTTTTGGCCAACTCTCAGTCTTTGCCGTGTTCGCTATTTATCTGCCCGAGCTTTTCCCGACAAGTCTACGCAGCACCGGCGTGAGTTTTTGCTATAACGTTGGGCGAATCCTCGCTGCGACGGCTCCATTTACGATCAGCAAAATTACCGCAAGCCTCGGGGGTAACATCGAGAGCTTCCGCACCGCGGGCGTCTGGGTCAGTCTCGTGCTTCTGGCCGGCATTGCCGTACTCCCGCTTCTGCCCGAGACCAAAGATCAACCGCTCCCCGAGGAATAAATCCCAGGGGAACCGCGCGAAAAATCGCGCGACTACTTAATCTAAGACGACCTGCCGGCTAATGCAGGTCGTGCATTCGGCTCGCAGGGTTGCATCGCGCCAATCTGTGATTAAGTTCACTCAACTGCCGTGCAACGTCTCCACCAGAGCATCTTGCTTTTCACTAGTGCAGTTCTGACTGCAATGGGGTGCGCGCAGAGCGAGGCAGACTATGAACGGGCGCCGATTTACTATTCCGAATCTCATCCACAGGATGCGATCACGCGGCTGCAAGCTCGCCTCAACACTGGCTCTTTCACCCTGCGTGGCAGGGATCTAGAAATGTTGAGCTCCCTACTGCACGAACTCGGCGTCCCGATTGAAAGCCAAATGCTCGTCTTCTCTCGTACGAGTTTTCAACGCACCCGTATACACCCCGACCAACCCCGCGCGCTCTATTTTTCCGACTCCGTTTACGTCGGCTGGGTGCCTGGCGGCCTCGTAGAGGTTACCGCCATTGATCCCCAACTTGGTCCAGTTTTTTATACGCTCACACTTCCCAGCCCGCATCAAACAATACCGAAAATCGAACGTGAAGCCGACTGCCTACGCTGCCACGGCGGCGTGTTCGTACGTGAAATCCCCGGATTGTTCGTGCGCTCGGTCTTCCCCGATGCCGCTGGTGATCCGCTCCTGCGTCAAGGCACCCAAATCGTAGGCGACGAAACGCCCTTCGCCGAACGCTGGGGCGGTTGGTATGTGACAGGCTACATTGGCACTGCCTCCCATCGCGGCAACGCTCTCGCCTCCGAGCAAGGAGATATCCTTCGTTTTCAACCATCCGCCACGCGACCAAAAGAACTCTCCGCATTTTTTGATACCACGCGCTACCTCCGCCCCACGAGCGACATGATCGCGCTCCTGATCTGCGAACACCAAATGACGGTCCAAAACAGCCTTACGCACGCCGCGTTCGCCGTTCGCCGCATAATCGATTACCAACATGGTCTGCAAACTGCCTTCCACGAGCCTCAGACCGATAGCCCCGCATACGATAGCGTACGCAGCGTATTTAGCGGCGCCGTCCAAGACGTCGTCGATCATCTCCTCTTTCGTCAAGCTGCACCGTTGCCGACGGGTATTATCGCCGACCCGGCGTTTGTCGCCGGCTTCGCGCCCAACGCACCCCGCAGTCGCGCCGGACATGCATTGCGCGACCTCCAACTCATAGACCGTCTCTTTGCGCAGCGCTGCAGCTATCTTATTTACTCTGAAGCCTTCCGCGCTCTTCCGCTAAGTCTAAAATCACGAATCCTTGAGCGTCTCAAAACGGCACTGGTCTCGCGCGATCCCACTGAT
>Ga0114958_10002281_pt1 | contig 14472 bp, 10 predicted proteins | sample C_130208_EF_Meta_FD_89577 | JGI IMG/M metagenome (GOLD analysis project Ga0114958, IMG submission 89577) | Freshwater microbial communities from Lake Croche, Canada to study carbon cycling - C_130208_EF_MetaG | ecosystem: Environmental > Aquatic > Freshwater > Lake | place: Lake Croche, Canada... | reverse complement strand
GAACTTACAAATTGGTCAATCATGGTTTGAGCACCATTCGCAAAATCTCCAAATTGCGCCTCCCAAATCACTAAAGCATCTGGATTAGCCAGCGCATAACCAAATTCAAAACCCAATACTCCATATTCAGATAATAGGGAATTGTAAATTTGAATCTTTTCTTGGCCCTCTTTAATGTGGTTTAAAGAAACATAATTTTCATTGGTATTGGCCTCATGCAAGACGGCATGTCTATGGGAGAAAGTACCTCTCTGCACGTCCTGCCCTGATAATCGGACTGGTTTTCCCTCTAATAATAAGGAACCGTAGGCAAGTAATTCTGCCGTGGCCCAGTTCAACTGGCCTTTGGCAAAATAGCCCTTTCGGTCTGCAATCACTTTTTCAATTTGTTTTAAAGCGACAAAACCCGTTGGCAATGTCGTAATCGCCTCAGCAACTAAGTCAACCGTCTCCTTAGAAATGGACGTTTTAGGCGAACTTTCAAAATCTTTCTCGTTGGAAAATCTCAATAAAGACCAACGGTTGTCTAATTTAAGTGGGATGTATGGGGGGCGAACTTTCTGTTTCACCATGTCTAAACGTGCTTGCAATTCTGCTTTAAACTCTGCATCCATTTGCTCCGCTAATTTAGCCTCAATCTCCCCCAACTTAATTAATTTCTGTGTATATACTTCTCTAGGATTCGGATGATTTGTAATGTTTGCGTACAAAGTAGGTTGCGTAAAACGAGGCTCATCTGACTCATTATGCCCGTTTCTACGGTAGCAAACCATGTCTACAAATACATCCTTGTTGAACTCTTGTCTAAATTCAGCGGCCATTCTGGAAACAAAAACAACTGCTTCCGGATCATCGCCATTCACATGAAATACGGGAGCATCCAAAATTTTTGCTACGTCAGTGCAATATATGGCTGAACGTGCATCCTCAAAATCAGTCGTAAACCCTACTTGGTTATTGATCACAAAATGGATCGTCCCACCGGTTGAATACCCCTTTAAATTGGCCATCTGAGTCACCTCATAGACAATTCCTTGGCCTGCAACCGCAGCATCCCCGTGAATGACAATAGGCAAAACCTTATCATAATCACAATCATAATGTGCATCAGCACTGGCCCGACAGAATCCCTCGACTAGCGGATTAACCGCTTCTAGATGTGATGGATTGGGGGCAAGTTTTAAGGAAATCTCATTGCCTTTCGGCGAAATATGTTTGCTAGAATAGCCTAAATGATATTTTACGTCTCCATCGCCATGAATTTGGTCAGGTACATTTCCTTCAAAGCCATCGAAAATAGACTCATATGATTTATGCATGATATTGGCCAATACATTTAATCTACCTCGATGCGCCATGCCAATCATCGCTTCCTTCACACCTGAATCGGCAGCCACATTGATAATGGCATCTAAACCGGCAATGGTACTTTCACCTCCTTCTAAACCAAAACGCTTTTGACCTAAGTATTTAGTCCCTAAAAAATTCTCGAAAACAACCGCCTCATTGATTTTTTGAAGGATCAACTTCTTTTCATCTAAGCTCGGCTTAAAAGTCATCGCCTCCTTTTCGATCTTATTGCGCAACCATTCTTTTTGTTGGACATCTCGAATAAACGAATATTCAAATCCAACCGAACCCGCATAAATAGTATGCAAGGCATTCTGAATATTTCTCAGGGTTGTTGGGCCCAAATCCATAAAGCTACCCGCTTGGAATACCGTATCTAAATCGGCCTCCGAAAGTGAATAATCAATTAAATCCAAGCGAGGCTTGCGGTCTTTACGGACACGAACTGGGTTTGTTTGGGCCAACAAATGTCCTCGGGAACGAAAGGCCTTGATCAAACTGATGACCGACATTTCTTTTTGAACATGCTGAATATCAGGGGACTGGCTTAGTGCGGCGCCTGAACCTAAACTATTTTGAGAGGCCTCCCCTTTCCAGGATTGAGAAAAATCAAAACCTTTAAAAAAATCACGCCAAGAGGTATCTACCGAATTGGGATCTTGAATATATGCATCATACAAGTCTGAAATTACTTGTGTATCGGCATTGGCAACGTAGGAAAATGGATCCATATGTATATTTCAAAGGCTAGCTGCCTAAGAACAGTTTCAATATTTATAATTGTTTTGGCTTAAAAGGTAATCTTAAAAATTTACGCAATTTACTACATGCAATGTAATTATCCCATAAAAAATGATGGATTTTGCATTTATTGGACAAATTTGATTTGAAAAAAGTCAAATCCGAAGTGCTTTAAATTATTCTTCAATAATTTCAATTTTATCTTTCAAAAATTAAAAATATTCCAATATTATTTAATGTCTAAATTCGGCAAGTTTTCCATTTCCGGTATCAAGTTCATAGCGGAGAAAAATTTGGTGAAATCCGGAAGCTGTGGTAGAGGTCGTTGAATTTGTTGATCCACTGATTCCAGCTGGTAAAGTGGATACATTTTCACCTAAAAAATCATAGCCATAACCTACCTTGAAATTTTTTCCTAAGGGTATTTCTAAGCTTCCAATCAAAGCCGGATTGCCTAGTTCGGAGCCTGTATTTTGCCACCAAAGTCCCAAACCCAAGCGTTCTTGCCACCAAAAAACACCATATAAGTCAATTTGCGTATCTAAACCAGTAATAAATCGAACGACTGTACCTGATTTCAACGCATTGCCTGAGTTAGTTTTAACAATATATTGTCCTTTTATGTACAAGGGACGTGTTGACTTCCAATTCATTTCTTGCATTTGAACGGCTGGCTGACTAATGGCTAAGGTAAATTCATCTTGTTTGAACAAAAAACCCCAACCATAGGAACCGATTAATTCACTCGTACCGCTGCGTCCGATGACCGGGTACTGATTAATTCCTATTTGGCCGCCAACTCGAATTTCGCGCCCTCTTCCTAATGAAATGGACTTAGCCAATAGCCCCGCTAAACCTAAATTAGATGCAATGCCTCCAAAGGGCAGAGCATAGGCTTGGTCCGTATTGTAGGCCAAAAAACCCATCCCCCAAGAATTATTTTGAATCGGCTTATCAAACGAAAAATATTGTTGGGACGAGCTCGACATCCCAAATTGCTGAAACAAGGGCTTCTTCCTATAAATTCCAGTCACTGAAATAATACCATTAGCGCCCGCCTCAGCAGGATTTAAGGAAAGCGGCATAAAAGGATACACCATCCTAAGCGCTTCCTGCTGGGCTGTCGACACAAAACCTATCAGACATAAACAAAAAATAAGTATGCGATTTGACATAAATAACTGACAATATGACACCCCAATTATTTTTGGAAGGTAAATTGATAAAAGAGTCCTCAAATTTATAATTTTTAATCGCATAAAAAATGAAAGAAACTGGTAACATCTCCATTCACACTGAGAATATTTTTCCAATCATCAAAAAATTTCTCTATTCGGACCACGAGATTTTCCTTCGTGAGTTAGTTTCAAACGCAGTAGATGCCACTCAAAAAATTAAACGCCTGAGCTCCATCGGCGAATTCAATGGCGAATTAGGGGAGTTAAAGGTTAAGGTAAGTTTCGACAAAGACAAGAAGACGATTACGATTTCCGATAACGGAATCGGTATGACGGCGGAAGAAATAAAAAAATATATCAACCAAATTGCTTTTTCAGGAGCGACTGAATTTGTTGAAAAATACAAAGATAAAGGAGATGAAAAAGGAATTATTGGGCATTTTGGACTAGGGTTTTACTCTGCCTTCATGGTGGCTAAGGAAGTGGAGATTGTCTCAAAATCATATCAAGATAAATCGGAAGCCGCGAAATGGGTTTGTGACGGATCCACCGAATACACCATTTCGGCCGCAAAAAAGAAAACAAGGGGAACGGATATTATTTTACATATCGCTGAAGATTCAGAAGAGTTTTTAGAGGAATTTAAATTGAAATCAATCCTTGAAAAATATGGCAAATTCTTGCCCGTTGAGATTGAATTTAATGAAAAAATCATCAATAATCCAAATCCCATTTGGACTAAAACGCCTGCAGATTTAACGGATGAGGATTACTTGAAATTTTATGAGGAGCTTTATCCATACCAAGAGAAGCCCTTATTTTGGATCCATTTAAATGTTGATTATCCATTTAACTTGACCGGAATTTTATATTTCCCTAAGGTTAAAAATGAAATGCAGTTGCAGCGTGAAAAAATCTCCTTATATAGCCGACAAGTGTTTATTACGGATGAGGTGAAGGATATTGTTCCTGAATTTTTAATGTTGCTTCATGGGGTGATTGACTCTCCTGATATTCCGCTGAATGTTTCGAGAAGTTTCTTGCAGGCCGACTCCAACGTCAAGAAAATCAATAGCTACATTACTAAAAAAGTAGCTGATAAATTGCAAGAATTATTTAAATCTGATCGCCCTGCTTTTGAGGAGAAATTTGCCAATATAGGCCTATTTGTGAAATATGGCATGATTTCAGATGAAAAATTCATGGAAAAAGCAAAGGATTTTTGTTTAGTTCAGGATACGGCAAACAAATATTTTACGCTAGATGAGTATGCTGAGGAGGTTCAGGCAGCACAAACCGACAAAGACGGGAACAAGGTTTATTTGTATACGACAGATGTACAACAGCAAGATGCCTTTATCCAATCGGCAGACCAAAAAGGCTATTCGGTGTTGAAAATGGATAACATGATCGATAGTCATTTTATTAATACTATTGAAACCAAAATCGAAAAAACGCAGTGGAAAAGAGTCGATGCGGATGCGGTAGATAAATTGATCGACACTGGCATAAACCTAGAAGCTATTTTAACGGATGCTCAAAAGGAGTCAGTTAAGAAAGTGTTTGAAGATACCTTACAAGACAAGCAAAAGATTGTGGCAGTAGAAGCGATGTCGCCAGACGAACTTCCGGCCATTGTCACTCAAAATGAGTTTATGCGCCGCATGAGTGATATGTCGAAAACAGGTGGTGGTGGAATGGGGATGTTTGGTGCTATGCCAACTACCTATAATATTACCATCAATGCCAATCACCCATTGATCAGTAAATTGGCCGATTTAACATCGGAAGTTGAGCAAAAGGCATTAGCTAAACAAATTTCAGATTTGGCCTTACTCTCACAAAATTTATTGACTGGTTCTGATTTGACTGCGTTTATCAAACGAACTGTGGGTGGGTTTTAACAATTGATAAAAGGGAAAATAGGAGAAACCTATTTTCCCTTTTATCAATTTTACTGTTTCCTAACAATTAATTTCTTGGTAGCAACCGAACGACCGTCGATGCTCAACTGATACATGTACATTCCACTATTCAATTCTCGCAAAGAAATGTACATGCTTTTTTGGTCTTTTTCCAAAACAACCTCTTTAACTTCTTGGCCTAAGACATTATAAAAGGTCAATCTAACCTCGCGTACGGACGAAGCAATTTGAAAGTCGATGTCTACAAAATCTAAGGCTGGGTTTGGATAAACATGTGAAACCCAAACTCGATCGTTTGAAAACAAATAATTTTCCAAACTATTCCTACTTTGGACTTGCGCCACTGCGGAATTCTCTGTTAGCATTAGGCTGACAAAAAAAACAAGGCCAAAAATAAAAGTAGGTAAATTAAATTTCATACCAAAAGATGTATTTCAAAGGTAAGCCTTTCTAATAAAATAACACATTGACACGTTTCAACAAAAGCCTAAAAAGATAAATTTTAAGGTTTTTTAACAGTATTGGTGTATTTGATACGCTCCAACAAGTAGGGCAAGGTCACTTTTTCCTTGTCTCGCCATTTAAATCCATCCAAGAATTGTAACTCTTCCGTCCATTCTTTGGGCGGTATGAATTTAGCTTCGGGCTTGGTGATAAATGTAATCTTTTTCACTTTATTATCCTCAAAAAATAAATTCATCCGACTACACTCAACTCGATTCATCCCCGTTGTAATCTTCTTTTCATCCATTACATGATAAATACTTTCCCCATTACCCTCAACATTTACGCGTCTTAATTTACTATCTGGGTCAAAAAACACCCAAACTTTTCGGCCTTTGATTTGATTATAGTGGTCCGCAGAGTCCTTAGAAATAACAAAAGATTTACCTCTAAGCCGCATTTCCTTTAACTTTTGATTCGTGAGAAACAAAGAAATGGAATCCGCTAGCGATTGGGAATCATTGGTCCATAAAATAGGCCTTTGGTAAAAATGAATCACAGAATCCGTCACATCATAGGCTAGTGAATCACATTTGCCCGATAAATCGGAATTATAGAGCAGGACATTTTTATAAGCGTATAATTTACGAATGGAATCCTTCTTATTATTTAAAGAAACCAACGTATCCGCCGTCAAATATAGCGTATCCTTATCCATGATGTTCTTCATCAAGGCATGCCCATATACGCGGGTTAGCCCTGTTTTTCCTGCATACCGGCCATGATCCCCGGTTAAAATCACTTTTTCCTTTTGGCTCAAAAACTCAACGCGACCGCGCGCGACACCGATTTGCGTAGGTGAATCATAAAATAGGGTATCCGCCGACAAAATATATTCATCGGTTTTAGCGGTAGAACGACCTGTAAAATTAGAAACCTTCGTTTGCGTATTATAAAAGCCAGCAGAGGTTAAGACGGTATCTTTTTTACTGATAATTTCCGTGGGGCAAATAAAATAAGCCTCTTTTGAAGCTGTATTGTAGCGCAAAGAATCGGCTCGAACGGCACCGCCATCCTTGTCGATCACGCGAACTTTTTCCTTAAATAAAAAATTCTTGGTCACTGTATTATAAAAACCTTCTTTGGACGTCAATGTGGATTTTTTGTCAATAATCTTGGCTCCCGTATGGTAAATGGCCATTTTTGAGTTCAAATCATAATCCAGTTTATTGGTATTTAAGATAATAGTATGGTCATCGAGTTTCACTCGGCCCGACATAAAAGCCTGGCGCATATCCCCATTGTACAAGGCGGTATCACCTGTTATAGTAACGGTATCTGCCTGAATAATTTTCACATGTCCATAGGCCTCTACATTATTTGTTGTCGAGTTTAGAACCGCCTGATCGCAACTTAACGTGGTCGTACCCTGGCGCAACATGACGTGCCCCAAAAGCTCCTTTCGCATCACTAAATCTTGTTGGTACCCCTTCAAGCTATCGGCCTTAATTAATTCTACTTGGCTTTGACCCTGGCTAATCCAAGGCAAAACCAAAAAGATACACATTAAAATTCTAATTAAGTAGGGCATCTTAAAAGCGAATCGTTAATTTCGCTAATTGTTTTGAACGCGCAATTTACCAATTTTATGCTGGAAGATTTTATCAATTTTGTCCAAAAAGAGAATTTATTCAAGCCAGATCAAAAAATACTGATTGCAGTCAGTGGTGGAATTGATTCAATCATCTTATCCAAATTATTTTCTTTGGCCAAATTCAATTTTGGCATTGCTCATGTAAATTTCAGTTTACGTGGCGAAGAGTCTTTGGCCGATGAGGTGTTTGTAAAAAAGTTTGCTAAAACATTAAAAGTCCCCTATCACACCATATGTTTTGATACGAATGCATTTGCTGAAAAGGAAAAGCTGTCGATCCAAGTGGCGGCAAGAATTCTTCGCTATACTTGGTTTGAAGAAGTCAGAGCTAAAAACCAGTATGATTTTATAGCAACTGCACATCATCAATTGGACAGTGCCGAGACCATGTTGATCAACCTCACCAGAGGAACAGGCTTAGCAGGATTCCATGGGATACCTATAAAGAACGGACACATCATCAGGCCCCTTTCTTTTGCAAGTCAGGAGATCATTTATGATTTTGTGGTTGAACAAAAATTAGCGTGGCGCGAGGATTCTAGCAATGGAACAACTAAATACCAAAGGAATTTTATTCGGCATGAAATTATGCCAAAATTCCAAGAGCTAAACCCTCAGTTTGAGCAAACGCTCGCAGATACGAGTGAGAAAATTCGAAATATTGAATATTGGATTTCAGCGGAATTAACTGAACTTAAAGGAAAACACGTTACAAATGATGTGAATGGAAATATTTTCCTATCGCTAAGCACCTTAGGAATCTCAACCGAAAAATGGACGGTCATCGCCCAACAATATCTACAGGAATTCAATTTTTCCTTTGGCGTGATCAATCAAATTATAGCTCATCCAGCGGACAAGGTGGGTAAGCTCTTTGAATCGCCGAGTCACATACTAAATATAGATCGGAGCCAATGGGTTATTAGCCCCAAAGATCAGGCAGCATTCAAACCCATTTTAATCCAAGAGGAAGATGAAATCGTAGACTTTGGGTCGAGTGACTTATATGTTTTTATCGAGGAAAACAATGATTCCTATGTTCCTTCTACGTCACCCAATATCGCTTGCCTTGATGCAGATAGCCTAGAATTTCCATTGGAAATTAGAAAATATCAAGAAGGTGATTGGTTTTGTCCTTTGGGAATGAACACAAAAAAACTGATTTCAGATTTTTTGACGGATAAAAAAGTACCCTTGAACATCAAAAAAAATACGCAAATTTTGCTAAGTAAAGGATCCGTTGTTTGGGTGATGGGACATAGAATCGACAACCGAAATAAAGTAAGTGAAAAAACGGAGACAGTAATGATTTTAGAAATACGAGCTAGGGAATAAATGTAGTAAGGAAGGTGTAAGGGCGGCCACTGAGCCAAGTAATGGCCACTGCACCATGTAAGGGCAACCCTTGCGGTTGCCCACCCCCAGCCCCACCCTATCGTATCAACTTTCGATACTGCTCCGTACGAATCGGGTCCAATAAACTCAAATACGCGAATGCTTGTTGGCGCTCCGAAACCGTCGCCTCATCCATGATCGAAAAAATCTCATCCGATTTGGCATCAAAAAACACACGAATATTAGCCGCCCCAGGCCTTAACTGGTTGACCGTCCTAATCTGATTAAGCAAATCCAAAATACCTTTCCTGGTCTCATCAGGCTTTTCTTTAAATGAATCCAACAAAATCCGATGATACGTATAATTAACTTCACGCATACCCTGCACCTGTTGATTGATTAAATTTTCAGCAATCGACAAGCGAGAACGAACGTCGGTAACTAAACCCCAACCCGACCCTGAGGTCTGAGCTAGATTAGTCAAATTATTTAATTTTTGGACAAAGAAATCACCGCCATATTTGCCGAATGAATCATAGTGATATGCACAAGATAAATAGGCATAATAAGCCAATAAAGAGCTCAAATTATCAATGAACGTATTGTCGTTGTAGGTTATGGGTGTCCCCGTTTGAAACTTAAAATTAAAGCTCTTGTCAATCATATTTAGAATCACCGTCTCATAGGAAGTGCCATAAACGGGTCTTACTACTTGGACACGGGCATTAGCTTCAAAATCCCCTTGGGCAGAGGCCTTTGTCAACAATAAATTAATGCTTAACTTGATTTTTTCTTCAGGCGCAAAATTGTCCATGGACCAACGACGACCCGATAAAAAATCTTGGGCAGTACGCTGCAATTCTGAATAAATTTGGGATGATCCTCGTTGTTGATCGAGCTGCAATTGCTCGGTATTAATAGTCACCGATGCTTGCAGCTCCTGAGCATGTAAGCCTAGGGAGCCTAGTAAGCATAGCCATACAAGTAAAGTAGATTTCATCGTGAAATCATTCAGAAAATATTATTTCTCTTCGTTGCCTTCCTCACGAACACGATAATCAACTTTATCAGTTAAAAAATCGTCAATCGCTAAAGCAGAAGGCTTAGGCATACGCTCATAATATTTTGAAATCTCAATCTGCTCACGATTTTCGAAAATTTCTTCCAAATTATCCACAGAAGAAGCGAATTCTGACAATTTGCCCGATAATTCTTCCTTCATTTTGCTTGAGATTTGACGCGCTCTTTGGCCTATAATGGACACAGACTCATATACATTTCCTGTCTTTACAGCAATTTTATCAACATCACGTGTAATAATGGATGGATTTGTTTGGATCTTAGACATCTGTTTGTTTTTTAAATTAAGATTGCAAAATTAACAATTTTTTGGGATAAAAACTACTGAGGTCCAGTAGCCACTTTGGACGTATTAGACTTCTCTTTTTCTAGCATCAACTTATATTCAGCCTCCAATTTAGCGATTCGATCCACTTCCTTATTGCTCAAATCATACATTTTCTCCCCTTCTTTTAAGTAGGCGCTTTGCGGATATTTATCAATCAATTCCAAATAAAATTTAGACGCTTCCGTGAAACGCTCTTTTTGCTTAGATTCAATCGTACTCTTAGCCAAATCAAACTGGGCCAATACTTTCATATAGGCCATCTCCTCACTAAAATCAGAATCAGGAAAATCACGTTGGAAATTGGTAATCTCTATTACCGATGATTTCAATGACGCAATGTTAAATGGAGAAGTTTTATAATAAAGCTTGGCTTTTTCATAAGCCTTTTTCTCTAATTTTTTTCTTAATTCCTTAATGATATTCGTACAATCGTCTTTAAACTTGGTCTCAGGATAATTATTCAAATAAGACTGGATTTCATTAATTGCCGACAATGTTCCGGTTTGATCCAAATTAAAATTAGGTGAATCTTTGTACAATGAGTAGGCCGACATGTATATCGCCTCCTCAGCAAACTCAGAACGAGAAAAAACCTCCGCAAATTTCTTGAAATGTGTGCTTGCTAAGGTATAACTGCCTAAATTAAAGTCACAATAAGCTTGATAGAATGTGGCTAATTCCTGGGTAGAATCTCCTTTCATCAAAGGCATAATCTCGTCAAAAAGGATACCTGCCTTAGAAAAATCTTTCTTTTTATAGTAATTGACCGCCGCCTTATACTTGGTAGGCAAATCAGCACTTTTTCTGAATTTCTCAAATTTACCGCATGAACTCAAGCCCAATGCAGCAACAAATCCCACTAAAATATATTTTTTCAAATTCATAAGAACGCAAAGATAATCATATTTATTTTTTCTTCCGAATTAAACTGACTTACTAAATTGCAAATGATACAATTGGGCATATAAACCATTTAATTTTAATAATTTTTCATGCGTTCCTCGCTCTTTTATTTCGCCTTTATCCATCACCAAAATCTGATGGGCGTGACGGATAGTAGACAAACGATGCGCAATAACCACCGAAGTTCTCCCTTTCATCAAGGTCGAAATGGCCGACTGAATCAGCAATTCAGATTCTGTATCCACGGAACTTGTCGCCTCATCCAACACAATGATTTTAGGATTATGCACCAGCGCCCGAACAAAAGAAATTAATTGGCGCTGACCCACACTCAACGTAGCCCCTCGCTCCATCACCTCATACTCATATCCACCCGGCAAGCTTAAAATAAAATCATGTACGCCAACGGCCTTAGCTGCCTCCACAATTTGCTCCTGTGTAATTTGAGTATCACCTAAATGAATATTATAGGCTATGGATGAACTAAAAAGAAACACATCTTGCAAGACCACCGATATATGCCTCCGCAAACTTCCTATTTCATAATCAGGCAAGGCCACTCCGTCAATTTCAATGATACCTGACTGAACATCATACATTCTACTCAATAACCCAATAATGGAGGACTTTCCAGCACCCGTCGCGCCAACAATCGCCACCGTAGTACCAGTTTTGACTTCAAAACTCACATTTTTAACCACATACTCTGGTTCAATATAGGCAAAACTAACCTCCTTGAATTGAATGTGTCCCTTCAATTGGTTTGCTAAAACAAGTCCATTATTTTGAATGTAATCCTTAGAATCCAACAAAGTTAAAATCCTCTCCGTACTAACAATCCCCATTTGCAAGGTATTAAAGCGATCCGCCAACATGCGAATGGGTCTAAAAAACAAATTGATAAACATAATAAAAGCCGTCAATGTACCTACTGTAATTTGCTCTTTTAAAATGTAGGTTGACGCCATCCAAACAATTAAACCCGAACCCACAGCTGCGATGACATCAGCCACAGGAAAATATAAAGAATAGGCCAAAATACCATTAATGTTGGCATCTCGATGGGCCACATTAATCTGATCAAACTTCTTTAATTCTCGCTCCTCCGCATGAAAAAGCTGAACCACCATCATACCTGATATATGTTCTTGAACAAAAGAATTCAGGTTGGCCACAGCCAATCGAACCTCATTGAACGATTTTTTAATGTATTCTTTAAACACATAGGTGGAAAATACCATGAAAGGTACCGTGGCCAAAATTACCAATGTCAAGCGCCAATCCGTATAAAACATGACTCCTACAATCAAAATCAACTGCAATAAATCACCGGCAATTGAAGCCAAACCTTCCGAAAAAACATCATTTAAGGTCTCAATATCTGAAACCGTTCTTGTGACCAATCGGCCAATGGGCGTGTGGTCAAAAAAGGCTAATTTGAGATGGACAATTTTATGGTATAGTTGAACGCGGATGTCTTTAATGACTGTTTGCCCCAAATAACCCGCTAGATAACTGGTAGAAAACTGCAAGCCTGTATGCAAAAACAACACAACAAGCATATAAAAAAACATCCGAAAAAGATTTGAAATTTGATCCGCAGAAACATAATGATCTAAGGTATAGCGAATCAATAAGGGCACGACTGGAGAAACAGCAGCCATGCAAAGAATTAAAAAAACCAACAGCCAAAAACTACCCTGATAAGGTTTTAAAAAACCATAAATTCGGCGAATAATGCGTAAGTCAACAATCTTACCTTGAGTGGAATCTTTCAAGACTTAGTAATGGGTTGGGGTAAATCATCAGAAAATGTGGGCAAGGAAGTTTGGCAAGCACCACAGCCTTTTGCGCAACCCGCATTTGAATGGTCAAAAAACGCCTTATACACCATCCTGCATACATAAAAGACAGCCGCAGTAAAAACGATAAAAATAAATACTCCTTCCATCAATTATCTAAAAACCATTTGTGTTGCAAAGTTGATAAAAATTCGTCAAATATAGCCCCTGCACCAATAATTTCTCCACTAAAAATTACCTCATCTCCTCCCCTGAAATTGGTGACGCGCCCACCCGCCTCCTCAATAATTATTTTACCTGCTGCCACATCCCAAGGCTTCAAATTAGCCTCGAAAAATCCTTCAAAGCGACCACAGGCGGTATAGGCTAAATCAATGGAAGCCGCACCCATTCTTCGAAGTCCATGCGATTTTTGCATTAATTCTTTCAATAAATCGAGGTAACGATCCTGATAAGAAAAATCATAATACGGAAATCCCGTGGCAAGCAAACTAGAAGCTAAGGTTTGAGCACTAGAAACTTGAATGGGCACATCGTTCAAAAATGCTCCGTTTCCTTTGGATGCATAAAACATTTCATCCCGATTAGGCTCATAAATTATGCCTAAAATAGGTTGCTTATTATAAATCAAACCCACTGAAACCGCATAAACAGGTAATCCATGTAAGAAATTCGTCGTCCCATCTAAAGGGTCAATGACCCAATAATACCCATCGCCAACCTCATCGTAATTGGCATCACTCTCCTCAGCAATAAATTGTGCGGCTGGAAAAATGGCTGACAAACCCTCCTTTAGTTTCGATTCGGCTTGTTGGTCTACAAACGAAACCAAGTCATTCGTCCCCTTGTAAATAATATCACCCGATTTTACTTGGCTAATTGCCGACTGAATCCAATGACCCGTTTCTTTAATGCAAGGCAAAGCCTTCATTAATAAAGCTGCTGAATCCATGAGGTAACCTATTTAGGAGCGTTTAACTTGGCTACTTTAGGACTAATTGCTTGCAACCAATCGGCTATAATTTGCTGCGTTTCCTTTAAATAAACATCTTTTGCATGTTTATCGGCCGTCGATTTTGCTTTCTTATCCGCATCCGTTTCCGTAGTCGCAGGCCCATTCGCACCTGACAGAGCATCTTCCACTGCTTGTGCCTCATCCGGTTTTTTCTTTTGATCATCCAATTCCTTTTTACGCTTAGTTAAATTCAAGGAAATGGAATTGGTTTCTTTTATTTTTTTCCAACGATTAAAGTCATCTCTTAATTTCACCAAATCAGGTTTCGTCTTTAGGCGAACATTAAAACCGGACTGGACTTTGGCGAGTGCGGTTGGATTAACATTCAAAGTGGGTGTAAAGACCGTAGAAGCAATCATGTCCCATGGTAAGGCACTTGGCTGAGAACTTTCCCCAAACTCCTCCGCAGAAAAAGCAGAAGGCATCGCAAAATCAGGACTCACTCCTTTGTGCTGGGTTGAACTTCCATTAATACGGTAAAATTTCTCTAAGGTAATTTTGAGTTGGCCCACAGGCTCTTTTTCGTTGGCCATGTAATTATCTAAATCAACCACCGATTGAACCGTACCTTTTCCATAAGATTGCTCACCTACAATAATGCCTCGCTTGTAATCTTGAATAGCAGCCGCAAAAATCTCCGAAGCTGATGCAGAAAAACGATTGATCATAATCGCCAAAGGTCCGTCATAGGATTGTTCCGGATCACGGTCTAATTCT
>Ga0114958_10002280_pt1 | contig 14479 bp, 7 predicted proteins | sample C_130208_EF_Meta_FD_89577 | JGI IMG/M metagenome (GOLD analysis project Ga0114958, IMG submission 89577) | Freshwater microbial communities from Lake Croche, Canada to study carbon cycling - C_130208_EF_MetaG | ecosystem: Environmental > Aquatic > Freshwater > Lake | place: Lake Croche, Canada... | reverse complement strand
TTCCAATCCAGCCATGAAACTTTGGGGCGAGAATGACAATGTAGAATGGACTCCTCGTTCACCGGTTCATTTGATTGGCATCCTGCAGGATGAACTGGTTCCGTTTGCGGCATCCACGTATCCGGTCCCCCTGGCATGGAGTAAGTTGAATCCTGCTCAAGCTCCCTATGCAGTTGGCAACGCACAAAATGTGATTGCAGCAATGAGGCAGAAAGGCATAAAAAATGATCGTGTGAGCTGGACCGCCCTCGATGGTGCTATCAAATCGGCGACATCGCCCATATTGATCAGCCATGCGGATGGCTCGATGCCCTGCAGCATCTTGGCGCAGGCGTATTTTTACGGTCGTGGGTCCGCAATTCCTCAGTTGAATGATCCATTACAATAATCACACGTCCAGGTATTGGGGTCGGACATGTAAAGTCCCTTGGCAATCCCGATAAATAAATGCCCTACATGATCTGAAATGTAGCGCGAACCTATATCATTGCCAATTGGGCTAATGGCAAAGCTGATAAGGGCGTAATGCCCGATAATCTTTTACCCATAATATTTAAGGAGGTATGGCATGAGGAGATTTTTATTACAGTCACTTATCATATCCGTGGGATTTTACGCCCATTCAGGAGACGTTTTGTCTGCAGGAACAAGTGGCAGCGTTGCCCCAGGCTATCTTACGGGGACGGTCTATGTAGCAAAGCCACAAGTTGGCGCATACGTTGTGGTCAAGAGTGTGGATGGAGTCGTGATTGGCACTGCCATAACAGATAGTACGGGACAGTATCAGGTTCCATCCGATTACACGGGGCTTGTTTTAGCTCAGGCGAAGTCAGTATCCGGTCAGAAGTACTATGGAATAGGGCGGTCTGGTCTGGTTAATGTCACGCCTTTAAGTAGTATCGTCCTGACGGAATGGTTCAAGGCAAAGAAGCAAAAGGTCGGCACGATCTTTTCAAAGTTTTCTGCATCAACACCTCTCCCCTCAGACTATGATCTTGAAGCCTTGGGGGAGGATTTGTTTATCGGTGCGATCGGATATACCGGTGCAACATACGTAGATCTGATTCATGACACAATCGGACCCGAAGCGCAGCAGATGCTTTCGAATGCGAGGTTTAATGTGACGACGGCTAAATTTGCCATCCGTGTAGGCAATCAGTTCAAGGAATCCGGAACGATTACGGCGAAGGCTTTGGGTGATGATGTTGTCTTCAGTAATAAGTCAGTTGAGATTCACCACAACGATAACAACAAGCCCCAATCAACCCGGGATGTTTTTTCTGCTAGGGTATCTGCTGCAGGCGATTCAGGTTCAAATGAGTCTTGGATGGGGGCCGATATGCCCTTTATCGCGAACAAGAGGCTGGCGGATATTGCGATACCTGGCACCCATGATGCGGGAACGGCAAATATCAAGTCCAGCATGGAGAGAGTATCGCGCACCCAAGATAATTCTGTTCTGCAACAGCTCAAGGATGGAATTAGGTACCTTGATCTAAGGATCTACAACAACAGGGACAGTGGCAAAGCATGTCCAATACCGTCAGACTACTATATATATCATAACTCAGAGTATAACTGGTATGACCAGATGGTAAGCTATAGACTGAATGAAGTTCTGGATCAAATCAAGAGCTTTGTAAATAACCCAGCCAATTCAAACGAGATTCTGATATTGGATTTCCAAAATATAGATACCCAAAGCGATGGATCAGACGCCCAGTTATTCACTATTATTCAGTCGAATTTGAAGGGTAGCGTCATACCGAATACAGTAAGCACTGATTGGGGTACTCATACAGTGGCGCAGCTCAGTTACATGCAGACTGGCAAAGTGGGAACTGCAAAGGTGATCTTATTGGTCGATGATAAATTCATTGATCAGGGAAGATCCGGATGTGGTGTAAGTATGGAGACAGGTCTTTGGTACAAGCGTCTTCAGCGAGTTAATGGAAGATATAGAGAGAGCCGTGAATATTTGGCTTATGATACGCTTGGCGAAAAAAGTAAGGCGCTTAAAGATGTAATCCTTGAACAGCTCAGCAAGGTTTATGCTAGCAAGACTTGGATTTCAGAGCCAGATGATACTGTCAATCCATTTGATAAATATAGGGATCAACAAAAGAAAGGCTGGCTGAATGTATTAAATTTCGCACCAAGGCCAAACACCCCATGGTATATCTACAATTCCCCTGCTGGCCTTGCGAAATGGATTATTCCTGTTGCCGGTGCTGCATCCCCTTCACGAGAGTATCTGACTGATTATAGTGAAAGATTAGTTAATAAGCCTTTCAATATTAATGGATACTGCAACTCCGGAACCATCGGTAAATACTCATGGGTTGGTGGCCACGCAAACAAGAATAGTCCAGTCGGTGAATTCAATAAGCCAAATGTATTTATGGTTGATAAATACAATAGTAGCTCGCCATTTTGGGTCAGTGTTGACTATGACCCGGTTCAAGGAAAATGGGTTCAGACCGCTGTAACTGACTTCACAACATTTATTCGCAACTTGAATAAACCGCAAAGAAACGAAGGTGCTACGGTGGCATCAATGGATGATGAGGCCTGCCTAAGCAAATAAATCATTAAGTCTCTTGATAGTTAGGGGATAATTTGAGATGGAATCGACCCGCCTCCCCTGAGTATGAAGAGACAATGACCAAAAAGATCGTATTAGTGTATGGCCCACCAATTGAGTGAGCAGCTTAAGAAATCCTTGTGGGATAATTAATATGAAGTTTAAAACTACTACCGCCTTTCTCTTGCTTGCATTATTTGGGAGCAACTCACATGCGTATGATGAAGATGGGCATTATTATGCTTTGGCTATGATGGCGCTCGACGTGAATGGTGGAAAACCATTGACTCCTGATCTTTTGAAGATTATTCGTGCCGTTCAGTATGTTGATGATAACCCCCTAACCCTGCCTGAAAGCAATCCATTTAAAGGCTCTCTTAGTGAGACACAAATACAAAGTAGGCGGACGTTCCACTTTTCAGGTTATTTAAAAGCTACATCGTTCGGATACTTATATGGAACCACCAAGCGAGATTCGCCATTTGCGCGTCACAATGTCAACAAAGCATTATCAACTAATGACCCGTACTTGTTAGGTACAGCACTTCACACATATCTAGATTCCTTTGCGCATGAAGGATACACCGCACCTCTAGGTCAGGTGTCTGGTGGGCATGATGCAGATCGTCCTCACCTTGCAACTGATAAGTTTGAACAAATGGTCACAATGGTCTATACCATCCTGCAAAAGTGGCAGGATAATAATGGGAGGCCTTCAAATCTCAATAGGGTTGACCCGAGTCGATACAAGACCTTGGCCGCATTTGTTCCTGCAGCCTATAAACCTTGTGCAGGTGGCCTTAGTGCCGTAAACCCGAGTGCCGGATGTCGTGATTATGCATATCAAGCATCCGAAATAGCGCCAAGAACAAAATGGTGGTTTGATAACATCAATACCATTTTCCCTGTGGGATACCTGCCTCAATACTCACAGTTTGTTGGTGAAGAGAAATCTGAAGTGAATTCAGTAGTAACGAACTACCAAATGCCTATAGATGAAAGTTTGGCCGATAATGACCAATGGGATGGGATTTCTACATCAAGTTACGCAGCTAAGCTAAAGACTAGGTCTATTCAGCTTGAACAAGGCGAATTAATGTTAGCTACAAATGGTATGACCATAAATGAGCTTGCAAGGTTCTCGCTTGCGAATGTGGATCTCTATGTCAATGGCCTGGATCCTAGGCTATATAATGAGGCTGGGTTTCTTGCATTGCTGAAGGCGGCTAATAGAATACCAAGTGGATGGTTCCTGCTATCAGGACTATCGGGAGCCGGAGACTCAAGACACTTATTTCCTGTAAGTCAACGAGTTTATAATCAGCTGTTATCTGGTATCAAGCCGAATAATATCGATAAGGCATTGTTCTCCCTCGCCGCGATTAATAGCGGCGACAATGGGATGGTAAAGTCAAACCCAGTTCAGATCTGCAATAAGACAAAGTATCTCTATAATGAGCTGGGGAGACGGAAGCTAACAGACAAGCAAAGACAACTCCTTATATCATCGATTGGTTCTAACTCAATCAGGCTATCTGAATGTGGCCAGTCTGCAATACCTACATTAGTTTCTCTTCTCTCTGATCCTCGTTTAGCAGAAACTATGGCCGCTAGATTCTATTTGGTCTCGAGCGATGAGGAACGTGAATCAGTACTCGCAGGTGACTCAAGCAAACAAACTGCCGTACGAAGCCTGAGAAAAACTCTTTCAGATACGCTTTGGAACATTGCTTTCGAGGGAAACCAACTTGATGCCGTTGACCCAGTTATAAATGAGAATGTTAAGTACTGGGCAATTATGTCCAGAGAAGACTTTGACGATAATGATCACGGTAGCTCAAGCGACAAGAGACACCTTCAAGAGCTAGGTGACCAACTCCGAGCCAGTCTTATCGCAGGTAACACCGGTCTTGCCTCTGCAGTTCTAAACTCACTTGCAACATATACACCTGCTGACGGTGTTCCAAAAATTTTAGGTTCTGACCTGCAAATGATTATCTCGGATAATCGTTTCGTAGATCTTAGGGTTACTGCCGCATATGCATTGAAAAAGATAAGCGGTGATAATAGTAAAAGTCTTAGCGAATACTTTAACCAATAAAAACTAATATTATTCAAGGTATATTGCCAATGAAATACATTTCCTTGTGTGCACTGGGCCTACTCCTAATAGCCACCACTGGTTTTCGGGCTATAGCCGCTGACACCACTAGCACGTTTCTTGCCTCTGAGTTCATTCTAGATCAATCAGCACAAGTTATCACGATTGACAACAATGGGTCTGAGTTATATCTCTACTATCGTGGACCCAGTCGGTCGCCAGAAGTCATTAACATATCTATCGATGATCCTTCCATTAAACTTTCTGGTAGCACATGCACAATATCTAAGAGCAATGATCGATGTAAAATTGTACTGAGGTATTCTAACCTAGCTAAACCGGCCTATACTGACAAAACTATTAAAGTAAAGGATTCTGGTAATAGCCTGATCTCGGAATATGTCGTTTGGGTGAAGCCAACCTATGGCCCATTTCCACTTGTGTGGAGAACCCGAGGCGGAGCTGGCGCGCGTGGTGCTGGACCAATCATCATACAAAACGCTAATCAGACCTCAAGAACCTATCATATAGATATTGATAAGAACCCGTACACTGGATTCTTCACGGATGACGTTAGTATTGAGCCATCATATTCGTTCACTCTTCCCGCAAAATCGGTATGTAAGGCTGATGAATTGCTCATTATTAATAGGAGCGCAGAGTTTGAATATACATACGCTACCCCGATGAATGGCGCTGCGTGGGGTTCGGACCGAAATATCAAAGATATTACAGACGCATCGCAAGGACGCACCACATATAACTCACCATACGTGACTGGAAATAACAACATTTCTACCTGTGCAGCAAATGGTGCTCGTTCCTGCTCAAGTCTCTGGGGATCTTGGACCGTTGGACTTATGAACATTAGTGGAAAGGATCTCAATTCATCATTTCTCAATGGAGACGAACTTCTCCTTAAGAATGGATCGTGGGAATCTAATGACAGCATCTACTATGAAAGTGGTTGGGTAAGTAATGGAAATGAGCAGATCGCCTTGATTGCCATCAATGGAGCGACGAATGGTAATGGATTTGATGCATCTTCCTTGAGGCTTCCGATGGCTGCGGTGGTGACTGCTCCTCCCTGTTCAAAATTTAAAAACTAACTTTTCCCCCAGAAGTAGTAATACTCTCGATTTACCCTATTCGGAGGGGATGCCCATATGCACATAACCTCCGGTTATCGGTGAAACTTACTTCATGGCCTATGGTTGAATCCAGACGGGATCAGATTCTTGTCGAGTGGCACAACCAGTCCTTTCGCCACAAGTGATTAATTCATGAAGCAGGTTATCTGCTGTTAATCTTATAACTATATTGATCACTGCACCCCTCCTATTCATGCCTCCATCCGTTAACGCTGGAATACAACCCAGCGACTTTTGCGTGCATGAAGATGGCGGCACAACGTTCATAGACGGAGTCTGCGGAGCACCCATACACATCGACTACATTGGCTCCGACTTATCTCATTCTCTCAGCGTAACAATTCGATTTACAAATCCTAGACTAAAGACTTCGACTTCTTCCTGCACATTTACTCATGCTCGCCATAACTGCTGCGCCTCTGTCAAATTGCGAAATCAGGTGCATAAAGTCTTCGATGTGAATCAGTTTGAATTCACCCCATTAACCATCGGGGGCGAGGATCATCAAAGTCACGCATTGAGGCGTAATGCTGCAACTGAATCTAGATCGAGTCGATTCTGATGGGAGTCTCGGCTGGGACTCAAGGGCAGCCGCACCTAACGTGCAAAAGCTAGAGTCAGCGGTTCCTTTTTCCTATTATCTAAAGCCAGGCCAGAGTGCTCCTGTCGCCCAGTTTTTCTGATGTGAGTGGTTACAATATAATTGGATAATACATTGGAGCCGCATTGAAATGACTCGTAGCATGGATTCCACTAGCGCTTTACGGCGCTGAATAGGGCGAGTATCATCCTTGAACGGATGCCGAAATAAACTGTACGCCAAGGAGCAAGAAATCCCGTAGACGAGAAAACCAACAGTCAGATTCAGGCAGTAGTCGTAATGGCCGATGGTACAAGTCATTAAATCCTACGCGGCCTGTAATATACATCTTTACGACGACAGGAAAGTGTTCGAAGATTCCAGATATTCGCTTACAAATTGCGCAATTGGCATTAAGTCTGCTTGGAATAAAAAAACTTATAGAGGAAAAAATGCGGTACTATAAAATTATTATAATCAGCCTGACATTCTCTGGATACGCCCATGCATTCGGAAGTGCCTCTACTGTCTGCATCGAAAACAAATCAAGCTTAACCTACTATATCAACGGTGCCATTACTAAAGCCTCGGATTGGCAGGATAAAGATGCCAGCACCAGCCTCAATCGTCCGGATTTAACCTGGGTACGAGAGCAAGTTGAACCCGGTGAAATTATCTGTGAAAGAACTGATTGGAATATCCCTTGGGCTGGCTCACCAAATCCCAAATTTCTGCTCACGGCCAGTACACAGTCTGACGATTCTTTTATGATCACTCCCCTAAACACATCCACCTTTAGCCGGGAATGCAAACAGCAGGAAGCAAGGCTGGGCCAGATCTATTGCAGCATCGAAGCATGGAAATCTTCTGGAGGTCTCATCAAAGGTTTGGCCTCCGGATTTGGCTCAGCATGTGTTGATAAGAAAATGCCATATTATTCGCAATGCAATCTATTCCAGATCCTACGCTGAGAATCTAACGAGGAATCCTCTAGTGGACCGCAGAGCTGGTATTCGCTCTGTGGTCGACTAGAGGCGCCTTAATTCTACTGTTATATCCATCCCAGAGTACCGAACAGATCTCTTCTTAATTATTAGAGATACCAATATGCTACGCCACATAACTTCGATTGCCACGATCTTATCGGCACTTGCTCAAACCGGCTATTCATAAAAGTGACTTTTGGTTTCATGATGATGGTGATACCGTGCTGAAAACCAAAGGTCAGCCGCGTAGCGGCGAGACCGGGATGATTTTCATGCCCCCCAGAAGGGCCGGGTGTGGGCGGCTCACCGAAGCAGAGCTGCAAGGTTTCCCGGATGCCCGTAGAGTCATCTGCGAGTCGCGTGAAGCGACCTTGTTGTCGCTAAACGGATCGAGCGGGGACGCCTGGGGCGCCGAAGGCATTAACCGTTCTGCGCAATGCGGCCGTTCAGCGCTGGGAGCGCTGTAGGCTTAGCATTTCGTGGAACTACCTTAGTTTCACCTGTCCGGCGGGGAGATCTCCAGCGCGGAAAGCTTCAAGACCGTGCTCCAGAACCAAGCGATTAGATACCCGAGTCACGACCAAAGACTGGACCACCGAACAAACGACCGATATGCATGGGTTGCAGTGCTCGAGCCTCGAGACGGCCAGAGCGTGGCGGATGAAACAAAGGTTCAAGGCGATCCACCTGATATGTCGCGCTGGGGCAGACCCTGAGCCGCTGTAGCGATCCTGAATCTCTTGGGCTAAGCGCAGGCGAACCTGCCGGCTAACCCCTTCCAAAATACGGTGACGGTTTGAACCGGCACCCCAGAGTTCAACAGTTCGTGACGTAACTATATGATATGTCTAATAGTGGCATATCAAACGTGCCACCACAAGAGCCTAATTCTGAGTAGACGAGGGCTTTTTTACATCAAGGGCCTTGAATAAATCGGTTTGCTGCTGGGTCATGGTTGAAAGACCCGTGAGGGGCTTGCTGCCGGCACCTAGCGTCACCTGATGGCGCTGGATGCTTCTGAGAACTTCGAGGGCCCGCTCTGGTGATGTCTTGGTGTCAGAGTCCCTGAGCCTCATTCGCATGACGCGATGAATGATCAGCGCCATAAAGCAGATCGCGGCATGGGCTTTGATTCTTTCCGGCAGTCGGTGGTAGACCGGCCCAATCTCAAGCTCCGACTTCAGGACCCGAAAGCCTCGCTCAATATCCGCAAGGGACTTGTACCGGATGATGACCTCTTCAGGCCGAAGGTCCTGGGTGTTGGTAACCAGGAGCAGCTTACCGTCCATGGCCTCGGCCAGCTTGATCGCATGCTGATTGATTTCGTAGGCGAAGGTTTCAGATTCGAGGTCCACCTGGATGATTTTGCTGAGACGGGCTTCACAGACATCGCGGTATAACCGGGCCTTGGCCCCGCTATCTGAAAGCTTGCGGCCACGGTGTTTTTTACCCTCGTCCTGAGCATCGAGCTTGGAGACCCGTTGCGCTGCTTCTGCCGTCAACGTCTTGATCTTCTCGTCGCGCTTGAGCTTCTGCTCGGCCGCACGCAGGGGGTCATGAGCCACGACGAGGCGGAGATCCTTCCAGGCCATCTCACCGATTGATTCATCCGTTTTCGATCCGCCCTCACGGGCATGGAAACCCTCCAGAAGGTCTGCAAAGTCAGAATAGCGACGACCCGGCACGGCAATGATGAATTCCAGTGGCTCTCCGCTCGAAAGCACGATCTCCTGAAGAGCGCTGATGTTTTCAAGGCTGAGTAACCCCCGATCAGCGATCAGGATGAGGCGCTTAATGAAGGGGTATCGCTTCAGGATCTTCTCAAGGGTCGGCAGCAGGGTTTTGGTTTCTGCGGTGTTGCCGTCGAAGACCTCATGGTAGATCGGGAGACCATCAGCCGTCTGCACGACGCCCAGCATGAACTGACGCGCAATCAGTCCTTCCTTGCTCATGCCGTAGTGCCGGACATCACCCGTCTGTTCAGATTTTCCCTCGGCACGAATGGTCGTGAGGTCGTAGAAAACGATCGACATATCCTGATCAATCAAGGGGCGCAGCAAAGTGGCCGTGACCTGATCAACCGCTTCCTGATGATCGACGAGGGCATCCATGCTTCTCAGAAGCTGTTGATGGGTGATTCCCTGATCTGGAATCCCCGGCATGACAACCGTTTCAAGCCAGCGAAGAACCCCCAGCTTGGAGTCAGGATCGCAAAGCCGATTGAAGACCATCGCGCGAATACAGCTCTCGATGTCGATAGTGTGTCGGGTGGTTCTGAAAACCTTGCGGAGACCATCAAAGCCCAGCGTATTCCAGAGCTCTGTTAGCACCCAGAGGTCGCCAAAGGCCCTGGCGGTTTCAAAGGCCACCTCAGGCGCTTCCGGTGGGACGATGTTTTGACCGGAGACTTTCATCAGTCCGCGAATGACGGCTTCAAGGTCTCCGCTGATTTGATCGACTCGACCGAGATTGGCTACGGTCCGTTTTTTGACCAATCCGCCATCGTCCCGGTAGGACTCGACGAGCTGGACATACTGGCGGGCGCCTGAAGAGGTGATCTTGACGTGCATGCCACTACTTTACATGGCTATTATGGCCTGTCAATAGGGGGCTCAACCAAGTTTAGTGTGCCACCACAATAAATCCACGGCCTGGGCACCTAAGTGACTGATTTCTCATGGCGAAGAAGCTTAAAATCCGACATTTTTAGGCGCAAACTGTCGAACTCCTGGGCACCGCACTAAACGGAAAAGAACCGAAAAGTGGGACCTTGGATCCGAGGGATGGCAGCGTCATATCCGGTTACATCCCTCTTCTCCACCCCTTGAAAAATTACTTTATGGAGCAGGTAAAGGTCTCAGATTTGTGTTCTTCGGATCTAGTGTTTTTGAGAGTGACGTTGCTGCCATATCCCTGGAACTCAGCGGAGCCAGACCAAAGCGCTCTTCCAAGGTGGCAAGAATGGACGTCGTATCGTATTGCGTGCTGTCCACCGCGGCATTGAAGGCCAGAAGCGGGGAAATGACGAGAGATGGCACACGCGTTCCAGGTCCCCATTCATCAAATACACCGGGCATGTTTTGGCCAGGCGGGGGGACATGGTCAAACTCACCCCCGTTCTCATCGTAGGTCACGATGATCATGGTATTCGCAGCACATGAACTGGACTCGACGGCCTCAACGAGTTCGGCCAGATGCTGATCTCCTATAAGATCATTGCCACCCCGGGAATGCGAGGTGTTTCCCCAAATGGGCTTCACGAAACTGACTGCTCTCAGCTTGCACTTATTCCGAGAGTTCGTTACGAGATTTCTAAATTCAACCTCATCACGGAGATGTCTCTTTCGGTTCGACATGCCAGATGGAGTCTTTCTGTCAAACTTTTTGAAGAAGTTCAGAGGGTTGTGATGAAAGGAATAATCATCATTCACGCAATAGGGAAAAACGGCCTTTGGATCTGTGTGGGTATCAGTACATTTTCTATCCGATGACTTTCCGTTAGTCCAACCGGGGGAGCGGTACTCTCCATTCGCATTGGACCAACCGCCACCATACCAAGCCCATGAAACGCCTTTGCTCGATAGTCGATCGGCAATAGTGGCATGAGTCTGTAATGGAACCTGCTTGTAGGCCTCCTCTCCCGGCTTAAAGGGCTGTTGCGCGGGCTGGCTGGTATTGACCACATAGTCTCCACAGAGCGTTCCTGGGTATGTGGTACCGCGGTTGCTTGCGGGGTTGCAGGATGCGGTTAGATTTGTATCCTGCACATTCGGCAGATCATGCGAGGGGGATTCATAGTACTCTGGATTGTATTTTCCGTTGTTTTTAGAACCCTTGCTACTCGGCATTCCGTTGATGTCAACAACCGAGTGAAGATCCTTCGTACTGCCGTCATTCACGGCATTGGGCCAGACTGGCGTTCTAGCCGCAACCAACCACTGGTGATTGAGGAAAGAGCCACCAAATGCTGCATGGAAGAAGTTATCCATGATGGCGTACCTTACTGTCGAATTTTGTCTGTGGAGGTATTGATATATCGGCAAGGTTCTCGTTTCCGTATAACTAGCCACGGACCCCCCCGTGTAATTGGCAATGACATACCGGTTCATCAGGCCGTAGTTCATTTGGAACTGTTCCTGATAAAACTGATGCGTTATCTTGTCCTCTTCGTAACAGAATTCCGGGCTGTCAGGGCACTTATCGGTTTTCTGATAATCGGCCAGATTGAAGGCGGCATTCTGGAATCCGCTGGTAAATCCATTGACCGTGTCTGTGCAGGTCTGGGAGACATTGAAGAGATCGCTATAGCCTGAGTACTGGGGCAGACACTGAAAATCGTTTCCACTTTGGTTGACCTGTTTTATGTAGGTTCCAATCCTTCCATTAACGCCTTCCCAGGAACCAAAGCGGTTGTCAAAACTGTGGTTCTCCATGTAGATCACAACGAAGTGCTTAACATCCTTGATGGAGGATGACGCAGGTGCAGCTTCTGCCGTGCCCGTGTGGAGGGACATTGTTGCTACTAACATTCCTACTGAAATTGCGGTGAGACGGGCACTCAATATCGGATAGCATTTAGTCATGATCTTAAGGCGAGTAATGATTGTCTTGGATAATGCCATTAGGTCCTTATCAGTTGATGATCATGTCATCTTCAGTCACGATGAACAACTCTGGCCATCAACGACAGTGGGCAACGGACGGCTTGCAGTTTACGCAATGTAGGTTTTGTAAGTAGCCGTCCGGTGACCCTGGGTTGTTGCTGTCGTCTGATCAGGGGATAAGCCCACCGGCAACCATGTAAGCCGCCGATCCCAAAGTCCAGGTGACGGCCTTTCCATCAATAGTGTCCTCTACCTTCAGACTCTGTGTCGGTGGGAACCACGTCCTGATCATTTCAGAAATCAACTGAGCGGTGTAGACCTTACTAAACTCATAAGAGTTCGTGGTGTTCACATCGTAAGGTTGCTTTGCAAAAACGCTCGCAGCCTGATCAATACTGGTCGACGAGATAGACGTACCCAGATTAAGGTCCACAGCAACCTGTTCATAAAGCCCAACACCTATGAACGAAGAAAGCGGGGGCATTTTTGCCTGAGGCGGAATGCTAACGGGCTTTGCGCGAATGATCTTTCGTGCAGACAGTTTTCCTTTGTAGTAATCCCCGGTTCCGACAGCCCCACTCGCAAGTTGAAACCCGACCTGGAAGGCATTTGGATCATCGGTGGCGTCTTCACGAGAGAAATTGCCTCCAAGCCCTGTGTAGCTCCTTGAAAACAGAGAATAGGATTTTCCGCCGAATGGAATGCTGATGAAATCGAGGGTCTGTAGCTTTCCGGGAGACTCGAAGGTCATCTGGTAGGAACCTCCGCCGACTTCCAATACACCAACGGTTTTTTGCCCTGAACTCAGATTTCCCTTCAGGTAATTGATCGTCATCCACTGGAACGCACCTTCGTAACGGCCCTGAATGGTTTTGATCGGTCCAACCACCACATTGGATAATTGCTTGTTTAGTTCACTCTGGACGGCGCCGTAACATTTGGTCTGGTCTAAGGGTGAAATAACCCTCATTCCTGCAGTGGCCTGGAGCGAAACCGTCACACTTGTCTGGGGTATGTTCTGCGTGGCCAAATAGTTGTTCAGCAAGGTGAATAGAGGCGCGATATAGGCATCACAATTTTTGAGATCGGTTGATATCCCCGGTGTTACCTTGTTCACTCCCGGCAATACCAGCTGTGTCAAGGTGGGAGCGGTTGGAACGGAGTTATCCACCTGATACAGGTAAAGTCGCGAACCTCCACTTCCAGCGTCGATGATCGCATAGTAAGGCGTTGACGCCTCCGACGCGATCGACCAGAAGGAAAAAAACGCCATGGCGAAAAAAAGAGGTGAACTTAGTTGACTTTTTGATCCCATTTGCACTCCTTTGATTTTTGTTGGTCGGTTTCAAGTACCAGCCGCAACACTTGGTTAGTGACATCCCTGCGTCGGCATTTGAGCCAACTGCAGCATTTCATTGTAGGGGTTGCAGTTGATTTTTGAGCCCGCCCTACGGCGCTGGGCAGTTCTGTCGGTTAGGTTGTTTGAGGGCATTAGCAGAATTCTGGATTGCAAGATCCACCCAATTTCCCACCGTGTCATTCCATGTAATCGCCATGTTTATCGGACGAGAAGGTTTAGCATTTTTTGAAATGTAAACGCTATGTGTACCCCCCTCGTAGAGATAGCACGTACGATGATTAATCACACCATCAGGGACATCCTGGGCTAGCGCACTCGAAACATTTACGATCCCATCGTTAGGCCATATAGATTGATTACCTCCAGCCTTTGTAAAGGCGTTCCCCGCAATAAGCGTAACGGGAATGTTGGCGAGGGCACCTTGATTGAAGGTGTTGAGCGCGTCAATTTGGTCCCTTCTGTTCTCAATCAACAAAATAGGTGCAATTGCACCGAATACTTTCAATAGATCAACGCAATCTTGTTGGCCATCACATCCCGACCGCTGGTCAGCGGGATCTGTTGGATTGGCGAAAGGCGCCCCTCTCCATGGCGTCCCAAGAGTTGTCAAGGACCTAATTTTTATTTTTGACTTTGTATCCTGGAGATATTTGATGGCCGAACGGGAAAATAATCCCCCCATCGAGTGCGCAACAAGATCCACCTGCCTGACATGGTATTTCTTGTCGAGGAAGTTAAGAAAGTTGGCCAGGCTAACACCAGCTAACTGGATGTCGCCCACAGCGTTTACAGTCATAAATGGATCCAGGGCCGCAGGGCAGTCACCGTAAGGGCCAATAATGTCATCACCAATGGTTGGCACAGATCCATTGCCAATCGCAGCAGGTGATGTGAAGACCCGATAGCCATGACTGATGAGATAGTCTCGCATATAAGAATCCGTACTACCCGCTACGTATCCTGTCTTACAGCCCTCCTTAGGCGTTGTGAAAGGACTGACCGCTGCCCCGCCGGATACGATGACAACCGCGCGATTGGATGACTGTGCACCAACTGCATGCGCCTGAGATGCAGGGACAAAAGCGGCAAGTAAAATTAGGGTTTCGATTTTAA
>Ga0114958_10002279_pt1 | contig 14480 bp, 10 predicted proteins | sample C_130208_EF_Meta_FD_89577 | JGI IMG/M metagenome (GOLD analysis project Ga0114958, IMG submission 89577) | Freshwater microbial communities from Lake Croche, Canada to study carbon cycling - C_130208_EF_MetaG | ecosystem: Environmental > Aquatic > Freshwater > Lake | place: Lake Croche, Canada... | reverse complement strand
ATGAGCCCAGCGAGCTACCGAGCTGCTCCACCCCGCGTCGGTAGTGCAATCTTAGGAGATAACTCCCAATTACCCAAAACGAGGTAATTATTTGCCTTGCGCAGCGATTGCAGCAGCGATTGCTGCCTTTAATTGATTTTGTGCCACACCATATGCAGCAAAATCACCATTCTTCAAAGCTTGATTAGAAGCAGAAATTGCAGATTGTGCATTTGCAAGTGCTTGCTTCAGCGTTGATGAGCCACCAGTTGTTGGCGTTGATCCACTTGCACTTGGGCTGTTATTAATAACCACACCAGATGAACCACCTAATACTTGGTTGAGAGCATCTTGAAGAGTGTTTCCAAATCCAATTTGATCACCAAAAGAGACCAAGACTTTTTGTAAGAGTGGGAAGGATGAAACGTTTGATGTGGCGCGAACATAAACAGGCTGGACATAGAGAAGTCCGCCGCCAACAGGAAGCGTCAACATATTTCCAAGTACAACATCTGAGCCACCTTGACGGAGCAATGAAAGCGTCTGGGCAACATCTGGTTTTGCTTCAAAGTTTGAAGCTACTTGAGAAGGACCGGAAATATTTGTTGATCTCGGCAATTCAAGAACGGTCATCTTTCCGTAGTCCGGGCCAGGATCTGAATTGACCTGAACGAATGCGGTGAGATTCTGTCTGCCACCACGTGGAACAAATGATGCTGAAAGGGTAAAGGCGGTAGAGGTAGTTCCAGGCAACTGCATTGTTTGGTAGGTAGGTGGCTGATTTCCTGCGTTAGCACCAATGGTTGAGGGGTCAGATGGCACGCGCCAGAAATCTTGTCCACCGTAATAAGCAGTTGGATTATTCACGTGATAGGTCGCCAAGATACTGCGCTGAATTTCAAACATTCCCTCTGGATAGCGAATATGTTGAAGCAGAGCAGGAGAGATAGCGCTCTTTGGCTGAACAGTTCCTGGATATGCCTTACTCCAAGTTTTTAGCACTGGGTCTGTGGCATCCCATTGATACAAATTAACTTGACCTGTAAATGCATCAACGGTCGCTTTCACAGAGTTTCGAATGTAATTAATATTTTGATTAGGAAGAGTTTGAACAGCTGCTGCGCTTTGTGTCACAGAGTTTTGGCTTGCAGTAGCCATATTCACAACTGCTGAATACGGATACCCAGCGCTTGTCGTATATCCATCAAGGATCCACAGGACGTGTCCATTAACAATTGCTGGATACACATCGCCATCCAAAGTAAGCCAAGGAGCTGCTTTTTGAACGCGAGTAAAAGGAGCGCGGTTATACAAAATCTTTGAATCTTTATTTACCAGATTCGAAAGCAGGATCTGTTGATCTTTATATTTAATAGCAAAAAGTACACGATCAAAGAGGCTTCCCATTGGGACGCCCCCGCCACCTTGGTAGGTGTAGTTATGTTGCCCAGTTGCTTGGGTGTCATCTGGATAATCAAGTTCAGTTGGAGTGCTCTTTGCAGTTCCGCCAACAATGGAATATCCGGGAACATTTTCACCAAAGTAAATACGTGGTTGGAAGACACCTAAGCCATTTGATGATGGAATATTGCCAACCGTAAAGCTTGGCTTTCCATCGGCATCAACGACATTTGTAGGTGAAGACACAAATCCAAATCCATGTGTGTAAACCAGATGATCATTAATCCAGTTCTGTGCAGGGCTACCTGCAATATTTAATTCTCGGACCGCAACGACCATGTCCTGCTTCTTGCCTTTAACGTTATAACGATCAATATCCAGCGCATCTGGGAATGTGTAATACGGCTTGATCTGCTGCAGCTGGCGGAATGTCGCTGGCAATACATTCGGATCAAGTAAACGTGCATTAGCAATATTGGATGTGTCTTTAGCGAACTGCCCAGGCTGAGCCGAGATCACTGCTGGGTAATTTTTAACAGTCACTGTTGAGCTTGTTAGTCCATAAGCGGCTTGAGTTGCCTCGATATTGCGCGAAATATATGGGGCTTCTTTATTGGATTCACTTGGCTTTACGGTAAAGGTTTGAATCGCGGCTGGGTACACCCCTGCGATCAAAACTGCAGAGATAACAAGAAGAGCAATTCCGGCAGCTGGCAACACCCATGAGCGGCGAATGATGTTTGCAAAAAAGAGCAGCGCACAGATAACAGATATTCCGGCCAAGATTGCTTTGGCAGGAAGCACTGCGTTGACATCGGTGAAAGAAAGTCCTGTCAGCAAACTTCCTTTATGAAGTGCTAAATCAAAACGATCAAACCAATAAGCAGCGGCTTTGATCAGAACAAGTACACCCAGCAGTACAGAGAGCTGCACACGCGCAGTCACAGTTGTTCGATCTTGAGAAACTTGAGGGCGAATTCCTCCATAGAGGTAATGCACGGCAAGTGTGGCAAGAATCGTTAGAACAAGAGTCGAGATTCCCCAGGAAATAAGTGATTTCCACATGGGCAGGCGGAAGACGAAGAAGGAAATGTCCATGTGAAATTGAGGATCTTTCACACCAAAGTTTGTTGAGTTCTTAAACGGTAGCCATATCTGCCAAAGCTTGGTTCCGGTCATTCCTGCAAAGTAAAAAATCACAATCCCGATACCTGCAAGGACATAACGCTTTACCGAGTCAATTTGCCCCCGGTATCTTTCAAAATTATCTGGCTCCACCGCAATCGGCACATAAATGGGGCGCTTTCTATAAGCGATGAAAATGTTACTCGTGATCACAGCCGACGTTGCTAACCCAAAGGCTAGGAAGAGCTCAATCTTGGTCGTAAGGGTGGTGCTCCAGACCTTTGTGAAATTTACTGAGCGAAACCATAAGAGGTCTGTATAAAAACCAGTGAGTGATACCAAGATTCCAATGATGATGGCAAGGGCGATAAGTGTGTAAGCAAGTGGACCAGGCTTACCGGATCCTGGAGTTCTTGGTGGACGAGGGGTTCTTCCATTGCCGAAGGGGTTATTTGGAAATTGAAATGAACTCATGGCTCAACTCTACTCGGGTGGGGGCTGGCGCAGTGTCTTCTGAAATTTCTGGAAGCTGCCCACGGAGCGATTTGTCTCGTTATCGAACTTTTCTTTGAACTTTGTTGTCCAAATCACGTAACCAATAGCGACAGAGACAGCAACGATGGGCACGACCCACCAAATCAAGGCAGCGAAGGCTGTCGAGCTTGCATGAATTTGAGTTGCTTGCTGCAAGGAGCCAAGAGCGCTGAACATGTCCCTAACCTTAGCCCACCCCTTATTAGATTTTCGCTGAGAAGAACCCGCGCGGAAAAGATGTGGATAAGGTGAATTCGCGGGATGATTTAGGGGCAAGAATTTGTTTCATCTCTATGAGAAAAGTGAAAGGGAGTACGTGGTGAGTGGTTTTGGCTTCACCCCGAATGAGGGCTTCTTTGGATCTGGTTTACCTAATTTCCAAAGTGCGCCTGGTACTCCTATGTTGCAAAACCAAATTCTCCGAGAGAGTGCTCGGAACTACCTGAGTACACATAGTGACTTGCCCGTGGGTAAAAGTGATGCGATAAAAATTCAAGAAGCAGTTGATATTGCTGGTAACTGGATTCAAGAGCGCACAACTTTCCCCATGAGCGTTGCAAACGCCGATATCACGTGGACCCGAAAAGAATGGTTGGAGTTTTCTATCCCCGGTTGGCAAAAGCTCGTTGAGCCTCTTGCTGAAGGAATGGCGGGAGCTCTTGCCAAGGTCATGACAGATATGACAGGAGCCGGCGCTGATGAGAATGGAAATATTGGACTACCTGAAGGTTTAGAGGGAATGCCCGGTTTGCCACCTGGAATGTCCTTCAACGTCAACGCCTTTTTGCCAATGATGCGCGGGTTTATGGGGCAATTAATCGCCAACCAACTAGGCCAATCAATAGGCGCCCTGGCAGTTGGGGTAACTGGATCAAACGATGTAGCAGTGCCCCTCTTTGAAAAATCAGGCATCCATATGATTCCCACAAACATCACCGCATGGGCCGAAGGCTTAGATATTCCTGAGCAAGAAGTTGCCATTTACTTAGCGTTGCGTGAGATTGCAGCAGAACGTTTGTTCTCTCACACTCCTTGGCTTGCTACCTACCTTCAAGGTTTGATCACTGCCTATGGCAAGGGAATCACAGTTGATGTTCGCGCAATTCAAGACCAGGCGCAGAGCGCCATGGACTCAGGTGAGTTAGATATCTCTAATCCTCAATCAATTTCTCTGGCAATTAACCAAGGAATGTTCCAACCAGAACAAAGTCCTGCGCAAAGCGCCGCACTTGAACGACTTGAAATGGCGCTAGCACTCATCGAAGGGTGGATTGATCACATCACTGCAATCTCAGCCCAAGATCGCCTTCCATCTCTGGCGCAACTGACTGAAACCCATAGACGTAAGAGAATATCTGCGAGTCCAACACAACAACTCTTTGCAACACTTCTTGGATTAGAAGTTAGCCCAAGAAAAATGCGCGAGTGCGCAAACTTCTGGAATGAAATTTATTCTTTGGGTGGCGGCGTCAATGGTGGAGCTGAAGTTCGTGACCACCGTTGGGAGGATGCAACTTTGCTTCCAACAGCTTCTGACTTGGCTGACCCGGCCGGCTTCTTGGCGAGTACTACAGTTCCCGACGATCTCTCAGGATTGATTTAACTTTCAAGCACTTCTGCTCGGGGCATTAAAAAGCCAAATCTCCGGGCGCACGATTTGTTGCCAGCCTTCCCCTTGCCGACACCAAACGGTTATCCGAAGATTTGGTGTGTGAAACTTATGGCAATTTCCCACGATAATCAAAGAGAAATGCCACAATTAATGCAACGTGTTGTTGATAAGTCTGTGGAGAAACAGGGGATAACTTCGTGCAATCGGTGGAGAACTTTATTCAAGAATCCATCTTTGAAGATACCTTCACGCCCGTGAAGAGTGAGCGTTTTCAACGTAAATCGCCGAAAATCAATCCACTTCCAGATAATTTGCCCGAATTTCGCGTAATAAGAAGCACTCGGCGTAAAAGAAGCATCAGCGCATACAGGCAAAACGGGATTATTGAGATCCATATCCCAGATCGCATGTCTCGCAAGGATGAATTTGCCATGATTCCAGAGATGATTGCGATTGTTTTGAAGCGTGAAGCTAAAAATCGCAGCAGTAATGATCAACTTGAGACTTTGGCCCATGAATTGATCACAAAATTCCTCCCTGAATTCCATGAACGGCCATCTTCGATCACGTGGCGGACAATGCGCGAGCGCTGGGGCTCGTGCACAACAGGAGATGGCACCATTCGCATCTCTCACCGCCTCAATGGCGTGCCTGAATACGTCATTTCACATGTTCTTTTCCACGAGCTGATCCACTTGCGCGTTCCAGGACATGGTGATGAGTTCACCCATTACCTAGATCGAGATCCAGATAAGCATCGCGCAGAGGCCTTTCTGGAAGGTTTTGAGGCGGGCCTAGCCGCTAGCCCTGAGCCAACCTTTGATCTGGAGTAATTCCTGACCTAAATCGGACATTTCGGGTGGGATCTCCCTCTTTCTCTAAAGATTACGCACAGATGAGCGTGAAATCCCATTCTTTACGCGTGATCAGGGGTAATGTATTTCTTGTTCGTACGCTTGGCCTTGAGATCCTCTCTTGGCACGTGCGGCGATGGGAGGGTCATTATGGCCGAGGAATATAAGGGCGAGGCCTACTGCGTTAAGTGCAAAGAGAAGCGTGCCTTTGAAGGTCACGTAAAAGTCTCTGATTCTGGTCGTCGTATGGCACAGGGCATCTGCCCAGTGTGCGGCACCAAGGTCAACCGCATTTTGGGTAAGGCTTAACCACTACGCGTTAGTTCATCATTGCAAGCTGACCTCGCATAACGCGGGGTCAGTTTTTTTATCCCCAGATATTTGATTCACGCACTTATTGATCAACCAAAAACCGCCATCCTTCGCAGATGCCCCCACTGTCTTATCCCCGATTAAAGCCTGGTGTTGAAAGTCGCACACGTGGCGATGAAATACTTTTCACACTTCCCTACTTTGCCATTGCCCTTCCACTTGAACCAGCACGAACAATCACGCGCTACTTTGATGGCACACATGAGCTTGCTGAAATAACGCAGGGCACAGGGATGAGTTATGAGAACGTAGTCAGGCTACAAAGTGTTCTCACGCAAAACGGTTTGGTAGAAAATCTGCGCACTCCTCTTTCGCATATATTTCATGGCCCCCATGCTGATCCAAGCGCCGTACTTACGCAGATCAAATTGCAAAGTGAATTAGATTTAATTACCCACCGGCCAGATAACAATGATGGGGGTGTTAAAGAGCTCTCACTACGAGGCGCCTTTACTATTTTGATCTCTGGTGAAAACCGCTTAGCTAGAAACCTGCTCGCAACGCTGCAATCTATGGGCTTTAACAACACAAGAATTATTACCCGTGCGCATTTATCTGCGCATATTGGCCCAGATGATGTGTGTGGGCTCACAACAAGAATGAGTGATATTGGAAAAAAGAGAAATGAATTCGCGCAAGAAATCATGCGCAATTCCCAGTTCATTCCAACAGATCAGGTGGCTAAAGCCGACCCCGATTTAATTATTTCTACCATTCCGATTGAATGGGATTATGTGCAGAGATGGATGAGTGAGGGAACAACTCACTTACATATCAATCCACTCATTGGCCAACATTGCGAGATTGGCCCACTAGTTATTCCAGGTCTTACTCCATGCCTTCGTTGTGTGGCGCTTACAAAGAAGAGCACCGATCTTTCTTTGCTGCATGAATCCTTGCGAACAGAGTTGCCGACGCAAGTGATCGCAACCCTTGTGGGCATGGTGGCCACACTTGTTGGCCAATATGCCGCGACAGGGCTCTCACCGCTGACCGCCGCATCGCACTGGGTTGATCTCTTATCCCCGTTTGAAAAATCTGAAAAACGGTATTGGGAATTCAACGCATCGTGCGGATGCAGCAATTAGCTCGCTAGCGCCTCATCCATCTCTAGAGCGCTTTCTGGCAACTCTGTTACAGCGGCAACTTCGCGGTTAATCCGAGGACGACCCACTGTGCGCTTTGCAGCAACCACTTGGCCATCATCAAATAACTGTCCGCCCCATACACCGCATGGCTCCTTACGAGAGAGTGCTCCCTCAAGGCATGCAGCAATCATTGGGCAACCTGCGCAGAGCGACTTTGCAAGTGAAATCTGATCTGAAGTTTCAGAGAAGAAAACTTCAGGATCACTGTTATGGCATGGCAGAGATAGATCTGCCCCTGTGACATCGGCTAGGCCGACCATCTCATCGGCCCACCCGGGGACCAATAGCTCGCTGAAGAGAACAGTCATTGTTCTCACCTCCACTTTCCTTTTTTCCTCATAGCTCTTTCTGTATGGGTTTATTTCTTTTGGGAAAAGAAAAAGGACCGCTCATCCTTTTGGATGTGCGGCCCCTGGTGGGTCTTTTCGGTCTGTTAACCGATAGAACTCCAGGATCCGCGCAGTCCATAGGCTGCAAAATTCTTGGTTGCCCAGAACTTGGCTGCATATGAATGAGCATGTGTGGTTGTTGTTGATTTTGGAGCAGCAAAAATCGCGGCCGCAACTGCTTGGCCGTTCTTTCTTGCTAGTGCCTGTGACACGTATGCCTCCAATAACGATCTTTTAGGATCATTTATCAACTGTGGATAAAGGGTAAAGCATCGATGCAGGTGGATGCAAACGGATTAAATTTAGGAGCTAATCCCGCTCAAAAACTGGGATGGCTCCCCCGCATAGGACAAGTGCACGGTCTTCTTCGCCCGCGTGAGGCCCACATAGAAAAGTCTGCGCTCCTCTTCGATTTCAGGGCCCATCGGCAAGACGCCCTCATTGATCCCAACAAGGAAGACATGCTCCCATTCAAGCCCTTTTGCCGCGTGGAGAGTGGAAAGTACAACGCCAGGCAGGGTCGGCGGATTGTTCTGCTCGGCCCGGTCTTCTAGTTCACGCAAAAAAGCACGAAGGTTTGATGTGCCGTTCTCTTTCATCTCCTGGGCTAAGGCAATAAACGCGCGCACATAGTCTGTGGAGCCAAATGGCTTAAGAACGGAGGTCAGATCATGAACCCAATCTCCCCCTTCACCCGGAATAACAGATGCGCTGCGGATGATGCGCATCGCGTCTCGTACTTCGATGCGATCGAAGAAGCGCTCGCTATTTTTAAGCTGAGTCTCAATATTCTTTGTTTTGAGCGCAGCTTCAAATGGATCAAGCTGCGAGTTAGTTCTGGCCAATATTGCAATATCTGAATGAGTTTTACCAAGAGCAACGATTTGTTCTACAACATCATTTACCTCAGTATGAGTTGCAGCAAACTTTCGTATCGCAAGCTTCTCTCCCCGCTCATTCATAGAGACGAGCTCATGATCTTGATGTGATGAACCGCTTTTGAGTACTTGATTAGCCATCTCAATAATTTCAGGGGTGCTTCGATATCCGCGAGTCAATCGAATAACAGCAGCTTTAGGAAAGCGCTGGGTAAAGCCCATGAGAAACGATGAGGTAGCGCCAGCGAATGAATAAATAGTTTGGGCAGCATCTCCAACAACGCAAATGTCATCGCGGTTACCCAGCCAAAGATTAAGGAGTCTTTGCTGTAGAGGCGATACATCCTGATATTCATCGACAGTGAAATATCTATATTGGTCCCTGATCCGCTCTCTGACATCACGATCTTCTTCTAACATTCCAACCGTAAGCAAGAGCACATCTTCAAAATCAATCACACGCTCTTGGTGTTTCAAAGTTTCATATGCCTCGTATACCTTTGCAACTTCTGCAAAGTTTTCTTTATCGCCTCGCCCATTAGGTATACGAAGAGTGCGTCCAATGCTCAGCGCCTCTTCCACGTAGTCAGCTGGCGCGGTCTGCAAGGATTTAGCCCACTCAATTTCGCCACTAATCTCTCGAAGTGTTTGAGCGCCTGGCGCTAGTGAAGTATCAGTACGTCCCATTGCTTCTGAGAGAAAACTTGCTTTTGTTGTTAATAACTTAGGAAATGAACCACCAAAGGAGTAAGGCCAAAAATACATAAGCTGCTTAAGCGCGGCTGAGTGAAAGGTACGCGCAGCAGCGTTTGGCACATCTAGGGCGCGAAGCCTGGCGCGCATTTCTCCTGCCGCTCTTGCTGTAAACGTGAGCGCAAGTGTTTTTGTTGGATCCGTTACTCCTGCAGCAACTGCATATGCAATTCTGTGTGTAATAACGCGGGTCTTTCCTGTTCCTGCTCCTGCAATTACGCAAACAGGTCCTCTGATATTTGTTACAACCTCGCGCTGCTCAGGATCAAGCCCGGCGAGAATCGCTTCCAACTCCATTTAACGCCAAGTTTCTGCGCCAGGAAGGGATGGGCGCTTGACTCCGTCGTGCGCATACCAAGCCTGAATCATTGCTCTGGCAACGCTAATCACAGGTGGCAGTAGCAAGGTTCCATCTTGCGTTGCCGCGTATAGCGAATCACGATCAAACCAGCGGATATCAACAATCTCTTGTCCATCTGGTTTTGCATTTTCTGGATCAAGAATTGTGGCTTCAAAAGCAATCATGAGCGATTGCGGAAATGGCCAAGGCTGTGAGCCCAGATAGTTGATATCTGCGACTTTTACATTTGCCTCTTCAAAGACTTCTCTCACAACACACTGCTCAAAAGATTCACCTGCTTCAACAAAGCCCGCAAAAGTTGAGTAGCGATGTTCTGGCCAGACACTTTGGCGACCAAGAAGAATTCGATCTTTAGAATCTTTTACTAAGACAATAATTGCTGGATCATTACGAGGGTAGAGCTCATGACTATTTGCACTACACCTACGAACAGATCCACCTAATTCGGCGGATGTTGAACTTCCACACATGGGACAGATCGGATTGCGGTGATGCCAATGAGCTACTGCTTGGGCGTGCACTGCAAGGCCGATATCTAAATCTGAAAGTAGATGTCCGATCTCGCGCAAAGTTTTATATGCATCTTCTGCGCCGATATGAACTTCAGAACACCAGAGAAAATATGCGATATCGCCATCTACACCGAGAAATATTTTTTCCCCAGTACCAGTGACATCTTTCGCAGATAAATACTTCAACCCTTGATCATCAGATAAAAATGCTTCACCATTGAAATGAAGAATCCGTCCATTTACCCAAAGTTTGGCAAGGCTCGCCTCATCCATGCGCACATGGGCCGCTCGATCAACGGCTGATCGTGAAAGAGGGAGTTTAAGAATTTTCATCAGGAGGCGACCCTACTAGCCTGTACTTATGAAGGTCATCTCGTGGAATCTGCTCCACGGTCAACCCCCGTTGCCCCAAGGGCCAAACACTGACCTTGGAAGTATTTTTAGCGACCTTGATTTTGATCTACTCGGGGTCCAAGAAGTGGATGAAAACCAGCCGCGTACAGATGGCGCGAGGCAGGTGGAAGCAATAGCTCAAGCAAGCGGTGCCAAAGATTGGGCATATGCACGAACACTTATTGGAACTCCAGGAGGCGTCTGGAGAAAACCTGTCGAGAATGAAGCAGAACTTCAATCATCACAGAGTTCACCAAGTTATGGCATTGGGATGATTTCAAAACTTCCTGTAAAAAGATGGCACAGACTAGAGCTTGGTAAAGCCTGGATCGGTATGCCGTTGGCCGTCGGTGGCAAAAAAGGAATGCGGCTGTTGTATATAAAAGATGAACCACGGGTATGCATCATTGCCGAGCTTGAAAATGGTTTTACAGTGGCAACAACACACCTATCTTTTGTTCCATTTGTGAACTACTTCCAACTACGAAAAATCCAAAGGTTCATGGCAAAGCTTCCTGGTACCCATCTTCTGCTTGGAGATCTCAATCTTGGATGGAACCTGCCCGAAAAACTCACCTCATGGAAAACCCTAGGAATCAGAAAAACTTATCCATCATGGAAACCAGCAATTCAATTTGATTACATTATGGGTAAAGAAGAATTAGATTATTCGCAAATTTCACTAGCAAAAATGACTATCAGCGACCACCTACCACTAGCAGTTGAGATCAAGAAGCTAGGTCAATAGCAGCGATAAGTGCAGCGATCTCATCTTCCCCAGATAAATTCTCTCTATAGATCGTCTTCTCATCTGCAACGTAATAAAAAGCAGCTTTGATTTTCTCTATCGGGATATTGTGAAGTTTTGCATATGCCAAGCGATACATCGCAAGTTGGATAGAAGCACTCTCTAAATCTTCGCCCTCTTTAACCCGGCCAGTCTTCCAATCCACAACCTCATACTCATCACCATGTTTATAAACAGCATCAATTCGACCTCGGAGCACAACACCTGCAATCACTGTTTCAAATCCCGCTTCAACCTCATGAGGTATGCGCTTTGCCCAACTACTTGCTAGCCAGCGCTCTTGAAGCTCTTTGAGTGGAACATCGCTTTTAACCATCGGATCAAAAACATCTTCATCAAAGAGCGTGCTACTTTCAAAGTGACGTTCAAGCCACAGATGAAATTCCGTACCCCTCTTTGCAAAAGGATCGGTGTGTCTTGGCATTGGGCGACGAATATTGAGCGCAAGTTCCTCTGGATTTTTCTCGAGAGTTATAAGTGATGAAACTGATAAGCGCTGAGGCAGGTAGATGTTTTCAATACTGCCTCTCTCTTTTACCTGCGCGATAAGAGATTGAGCATCTGAGAGAAGTGAGGCTCTCTGAATATCTTTTTCTGCAGTAAGTAGCGCTGCTATATCCATTCGCTTAGCGGCAAGAACTTTCTCTGCTGATTCTTGTATAAGTGCAGCGCGTGAGCGTGGCTCTGGCCACTGCGCGCTTCGTGGATTAATTAGATCTGGATTCTCATCAGCCTTTTCTGCCTGACTGATAATCGATGCTGGGTCATTCTTTTCACAAAATTCATAAGCTAGATTAAATAGAGCACTTGCATCAACTGCTCGTTTGCCGTCTCTAAACCAAGTAGCGGTGCAGAATAGATGCGTCTTTGCTCTTGTAAATGCAACATACCCAAGTCTGAACTCTTCTTGAATTTTACGCTCTTGCCAATGATGACTGAACTTATCAAGTGATTTCTTTACCTCACTAGCCTTCACATTATTGCTATGAGGAAATTCAAAGTCTTCAAATTGAAGGTAATCACCCCTAAATTGCAGTGGCAATGAACCTGAATATTTAGTCCAAGCCGATGAGCTGCGTTCCTTTCCAGGAAATACACCATCGATAAGTCCGGGCACGCAAACAACATCCCACTCTGCGCCTTTTGCGCTGTGAACTGTGAGAAGTTGAACCGCGCGATTATTCACCGTAATTGTTGCTGGCTTAAGTCCACCCTCACGTACTTCAGCAGCATCTAACCACTGCAAGAATGTTGAAAGACTTCCACCAGCACGTTGGAAAGTTGCCGCTTCATCAAGGAATTTATCTAGGTGTCTTCGTCCTTTGTCCCATCCATCACGCACTAAGACTTCTGTATCAAGATTTAAGAAACGTTCTGCTTCGATAATCATGTCGGTAATAGAACCGTGTAATTCCCGCCTGAGTTGGGTGATCTCTGCTTTAAATTCCTTTAATCGCTTAAGGCCCTCTGCAGAAAAAGATCCTTTGGGGGCGTCATCAATGTATTCAAGTGCCTCGATGATGGAACCAATAGCAAAATCATCAGCTTCAAGAAGAGTGCCATCTCCAGTCTCTAAAATTTCCTCTAACCGATCACTTCTTCTGATCTGAGATTTCTTAGCGATATCTCTGGAATATGAGCCAAGCGCTGCAAGATCTTTAGGTCCAAGTGCTAGTCGTGGGCCAACAAGCAGGCGCGCTAGTGCGGTTCCAGCATCCGGAAATGTCACAGTGCGAAGAAGAGCGATGATGTCTGCAATTTCAGGGATGTGGACAAGGCCTCCCACGCCAACAACTTCTGTTGGAAGTCCCGCGCTTTGCAGCGCCATTTCAATTTGAGGAATGTAGCTCTTTGTTCGAACTAAAACGGCAAAGCTACTGCGTGCATCTTCTGGTAACTCCAAACGCTTTGGGTCATTCCACAACTGAGCCATGTACTTTGCGATCGCCTCTGCTTCATCACCAAGTGTGAGATAAAGACCGCACTTAACTTCACCTTCACCCGCAGTTGATCTGGGAACTAACGGTTTTACGGATGCCGAGCTGCTGCCAATAACATTGTTGGCAAATTCCAGAATTCTCTTGTCATTGCGCCATGTAGTCAGCAAGTCAAAGGTTTTACAATCATTACCAAAGTGCTCTGCAAATGTTTCAAGTGTTTGAGTTGAAGCACCGCGCCACCCATAGATTGCCTGATTGGGATCTCCCACAGCAGTTACTGCGTGTCCATTTCCAAAAAGTGATGATAAGAAGCGCACCTGGCTATATGAAGTATCTTGATATTCATCAAGTAAGACAACTTTATATTTAGTCTTCTCAATTACTCCGATTTCAGGGACTTGTTCTACAAGTTTTGCCGCATATGACATCTGATCATTAAAGGTTAGATCCCCATGCTCAAGGCGGTGGGCATCAATTCTCTCGACCATTGGCAAAATTGCCAGACGTTCTTTCATCACCTCGATAGCAGACCTAGTCTCATCATTTGAGCCAGATGCGATCTTTTGGAAATCTTCTAGGTGCGAGAGGAGCCCCACGCGAATAGATTCAACGCTCTGGTTATGTTCTGCAATCTCACTTGATAAGTTCAAGACCGCTTCGACAATATGTGTTGGCTTATGGAAAATCCCATAGTCGACTTCGGCAAAGCTGTTGACCACTTGATTAGCTAGTTGCCAGGCAGCTGCTTCACCTAACGGTTCAATATCTGCATCAATACCAATTCTGATTCCGTGTTCAACCAAAATACGACCGGCATATGAATGATAGGTGGAAACATCTACGGTGATATCAGGAGCAATATTTACCTCACCGCTAAGAGGGATAAGTCCAGCTTTGCGTAGTTGCTTCAGACGCTTTCTGATGCGCTGAGAAAGTTCACCTGCGGCTTTTCGCGTAAAGGTAAGCCCCAAAATTTCACTTGGGGAGATGATTCCATTTGCCACAAGCCAGAGCACGCGCTGTGACATCGTCTCCGTCTTTCCAGAACCTGCGCCAGCAATAATTACCGTCGGACCCATGTGAGTAGATTCAATAATTGCTCGTTGCTCATCGGTTGGAAGAATGAGTTTGCCACCGTTACTTGCAAGTGCTTGGGCAATTTCTATAGCGCTAATCATTACTCAATCACACTCCGCCCCTGTGTTTGAAGGGGACATAAACTTTTGACAGCGCATGTCCGACAGCGTTTATTGATTACTGCCTTGAATGTCGAAGCTGCCATTCCCTCCGCAGTAGCTTTAATTTCTTCTTTCATGAGTTCTGGATCGATAGCTGGTTGATCAATCGTTTCATTCTTATCTGTTGTCTTTGATAGATAAAGAAGCCCTGCCCCAGTTGTCTCTGACCCCGCATCAACGCCT
>Ga0114958_10002277_pt1 | contig 14485 bp, 14 predicted proteins | sample C_130208_EF_Meta_FD_89577 | JGI IMG/M metagenome (GOLD analysis project Ga0114958, IMG submission 89577) | Freshwater microbial communities from Lake Croche, Canada to study carbon cycling - C_130208_EF_MetaG | ecosystem: Environmental > Aquatic > Freshwater > Lake | place: Lake Croche, Canada... | reverse complement strand
GGGCTGCCACGGCGGGCGCGGCTGCTTTGGGGGCCACGGCTGGCGCTGTTGCGCCTTCGGTCACAATGGCCAGACGTGCGCCTGCGGGCACGGTGGTGCCTTCGGGGGCTATGATCTCGGCCAAGACCCCTGCAGCGGGGCTGGGCACTTCGACAGACACCTTATCGGTTTCCAATTCGCACAGCATCTCGTCCAGCTTGACCACATCGCCGGGCTTTTTGAACCAGGTCGAAACGGTGGCTTCGGTGACGCTTTCGCCCAAGGCGGGTACCATTACATCGGTCATAACCATCTCCTCCTCAGGCCAACGCGTCGTTGACGAGGGCTGTTTGTTCGGCTTTGTGTTTGCTCGCCAGTCCCGTCGCGGGTGAGGCCGAGGCGATGCGCCCGGCATAGCGTGGGCGGCTGAATTTCGCGCCAACCTTGACAAGCAAGGCTTCGATCTCGGGCTCGATAAAAGACCAAGCGCCGGCGTTTTTGGGTTCTTCCTGACACCAGACGAATTCGGCGTTTTTGAAGCGGCCCAGTTCTTCGGTCAAGGGCACGGTGGGCACGGGGTAAAGCTGTTCGACGCGCATAAGGTAAGTATCGGTCAGCCCGCGTGCATCGCGTTCGGCCAGAAGGTCGTAGTAAACCTTGCCCGAGCACATCACCACGCGCTTGATCTTGTCATCGGCACTCAGCGTCAAGGCCGAATGGCCCTTTTGCGCATCATCCCACAGCACGCGGTGGAAGGTGGACCCGTTGGTGAAATCGGCGGCATCCGAGACGCACATCGGGTGGCGCAGCAGCGATTTGGGCGTCATCAAGATCAGCGGTTTGCGGAAATCGCGGTGCATCTGGCGGCGCAGGATGTGGAAATAGTTGGCCGGTGTGGTGCAATTGGCCACGATCCAGTTGTCATGCGCGGATGATTGCAAGAAGCGTTCCAGACGGGCCGAGGAATGCTCTGGCCCTTGGCCTTCAAAGCCATGCGGCAGCAGGCACACAAGGCCCGACATGCGCAGCCATTTGCTTTCGCCCGAACAGACGAACTGGTCAAACATGATCTGCGCGCCATTGGCAAAATCGCCAAACTGCGCTTCCCACATGGTCAAGGCATTGGGTTCGGCCAAGGAATAGCCGTATTCAAAGCCCAAAACCGCATATTCCGACAGCATGGAATCGATGACTTCGTAGCGCGCTTGGCCCGGGCGGATGTGGTTGAGCGGGTAGTGCCGCGCTTCGGTGATTTGGTCAACAAAGGCCGAATGGCGCTGGCTAAAGGTGCCGCGCGTGCAATCTTGGCCAGACAGGCGCACCGGGAACCCTTCGGTCACAAGGCTGCCAAAGGCCAGTGCTTCAGCCGTGGCCCAATCAAAGCCCTTGCCTGTGGCGAACATCTCTTTTTTGCCGTCCAACTGGCGGGCCACGGTTTTGTGCAGATCAAAGGCTTCGGGCACGCGGGTCAGGGCTGCGCCAACTTCGGCCATGGTTTCCGGTTTGATCCAGGTTTCGCCGCGCTGGTAATGCTCGAGATCCTTGGGCTGCATGTTTTTCCAGCGCCCATCCAGCCAATCGGCCTTGTTGGGTTTATAGGCTTTGCCCGCTTCGAATTCTTCGTTCAGCTTGGCCTGAAAGGCGGCTTTCAAATCCTCGATCTCGCCTTCGGGCATCAGGCCGTCTTTGACCAAACGCTCGGCATAAAGCTGCAAGGTGGTCTTTTGCTTGCGAATGCGGGTGTACATCGCCGGATTGGTGAACATGGGCTCGTCGCCCTCGTTATGGCCAAAGCGGCGGTAGCAGAAGATGTCGATGACCACGTCTTTGTGGAACTTCTGGCGGAATTCGGTGGCGACTTTGGCGGCATGCACCACGGCTTCGGGATCATCGCCGTTGACGTGGAAGATCGGCGCTTCGACCATCAAGGCGATGTCGGTCGGATAGGGCGACGAGCGCGAATAAGAGGGTGCTGTGGTAAAGCCGATCTGGTTGTTAACCACGATGTGGATCGTCCCACCCGTGCGGTGGCCTTTCAGCCCTGACAGACCAAAGCATTCGGCCACAACGCCTTGTCCGGCAAAGGCCGCATCGCCGTGCAGCAGCACGGGCATGGCTTGGTGACGGTCGGCATCGCCGATCTGGTCTTGCTTGGCGCGGACCTTGCCCAGCACCACGGGGTTGACGGCCTCGAGGTGCGAGGGGTTGGCGGTCAGCGACAGGTGCACCGAATTGCCATCAAAGATCCGGTCAGAGGACGCGCCAAGGTGGTATTTCACATCACCTGACCCGTCGACATCTTCGGGCTTATAGCTGCCGCCTTGGAATTCGTGGAAGATCGCCTTGTAGGGCTTTTGCAGCACATTGGCCAAAACGTTCAGACGGCCCCGGTGGGGCATGCCAAAATTGATCTCGCGCAGACCCAGGCTGCCGCCGCGCTTGATGATCTGCTCCATCGCGGGAATAAGCGCCTCGGCCCCGTCAAGGCCGAAGCGTTTGGTGCCCATGTATTTGATTTGCAGGAATTTTTCGTAGCCCTCAGCCTCGACCAGCTTGTTGAGGATGGCTTTGCGCCCTTCGCGGGTGAAGCCGATTTCCTTGCCATAGCCTTCGATACGCTCTTTCAGCCAGCCCGCCTGATCGGGGTCTGAAATATGCATATATTGCAACGCAAAGGTGCCGCAGTAGGTGCGCTTTACGATCTCGACGATCTGGCGCATCGAGGCCATTTCCAGCCCCAGAACCATGTCGATAAAGATCGGGCGGTCCATATCACCGTCGGTGAAGCCGTAAGAGGCGGGGTCAAGTTCGGGGTGGTTGCCGCGTTCGACAATGCCCAATGGGTCAAGGTCGGCGGCAAGGTGGCCGCGAATACGGTAGGCGCGGATCAGCATGATGGCGCGCACCGAATCCAGCACGGCGCGGCGCACTTGGGCGTCGGTCAGGGAAATGCCTTGTTCCGCCGCTTTTTCGGTGATTTTCTTGCCCGCAGATTTGGCCTCGGCGGGGTATTCGCCCGTCATGGCCAAGGTCAGATCATCATTGGGCTGCGGTGGCCAATCCGCCCGTGCCCACGACGGGCCTGCCGCTTGGCGCTTTTGTTCCAGCCCTGAATCGCCTAAAAGCCGGAAGAATTCGGCCCATTGACCATCGACCAAGGCAGGGTCTGTCGCATAGCGCGCGGCCAGTTGGTCGACGTAATCGGCATTGGTGCCTTGCAAAAAGGACGAGGCGTGGAAGGCGGCGTTCGGGGTCTGTTCGGTCATGATCAGGGCCTTTTGAAAATGCGCGCAAGGGGGGCGGACCCCCCCCTTGTGAAAAGCTTAATGTCCCAAGGCTTTCATCACGGCTTCGCCCAAGGTCGCGGGGCTGTCGGCCACGATGATGCCGGCGGATTTCATCGCCTCGATCTTGCTGTCGGCATCGCCTTTGCCGCCGGCCACGATGGCACCGGCATGGCCCATGCGCCGACCTGTCGGCGCGGTGCGCCCTGCGATAAAGCCAGCCGTGGGTTTCCAGCGGCCGCGCTTTTTTTCGTCTTTCAGGAACTGGGCGGCGTCTTCTTCGGCAGCGCCACCGATTTCGCCGATCATGATCATGGAATGGGTGTCAGGGTCGGCCAAGAACATCTCAAGAATGTCGATATGCTCGCTGCCCTTGATCGGATCGCCGCCAATGCCCACGGCCGAGGATTGGCCAAGCCCCACATCGGTGGTCTGCTTGACCGCTTCATAAGTCAGCGTACCCGAGCGTGACACAACCCCGACCGAGCCGCGCGAGAAGATCGAGCCGGGCATGATGCCGATCTTGCATTCGCCCGGTGTCATAACGCCGGGGCAGTTCGGGCCGATCAGGCGGGATTTGGAATTGATCAAGGCGCGCTTGACCTTCATCATATCCAGTACCGGAATGCCTTCGGTGATGCAAACGATCAGCTCCATCTCGGCGTCGATGGCTTCGAGGATCGAGTCAGCGGCAAAGGGCGGAGGCACATAGATGACCGAGGCATTGGCCTGCGTGGCCTGACGGGCATCGTGCACGCTGTCATAGACCGGCAAGCCAAGGTGGCTGGTGCCGCCCTTGCCCGGGGTGACACCGCCCACCATCTGGGTGCCATAAGCGATGGCCTGTTCGGAATGGAACGTGCCTTGCGATCCGGTGAAGCCTTGGCAGATGACGCGGGTGGCTTTGTTGACGAGAACGGACATGTGATTAACCCTTCACCGCTGTGACGATCTTCTTGGCCGCATCCGACAGGTTGTCAGCGGCGATGACGTTCAGGCCAGAGCTGCGGATGATGTCTTTGCCCAGTTCCACATTGGTGCCTTCCAGCCGCACGACCAGCGGCACTTTCAGGCCCACTTCCTTGACCGCAGCAATCACGCCTTCGGCGATGATGTCACAGCGCATGATACCACCGAAGATATTGACCAAGATGCCTTTGACATTGGGGTCAGAGGTGATGATCTTGAACGCCTCGGTGACCTTTTCTTTGGTCGCCCCACCGCCCACATCCAGAAAGTTGGCCGGTTCTGCGCCGTACAGCTTGATGATATCCATCGTGGCCATAGCCAGACCCGCGCCGTTGACCATGCAGCCGATCTCGCCCTCTAGCGCGATATAGTTCAGATCGAATTTCGATGCGGCCAGTTCCTTGGCGTCTTCTTCCGTCTCGTCGCGCAGGGCGGCGATTTCGGGGTGGCGAAACATGGCGTTGCCGTCAAAGCTCATCTTGGCATCCAACAGCTTCAACCCGCCGTCTTTGAGCACGACGAAGGGGTTAATCTCCAGCATATCCATGTCTTTTTCGACAAACAGACGGTAGAGGTTCTTCACAATGCCCACGCATTGCTTGACTTGGCCCCCCGACAGCCCCAGCGCAAAGGCCACGCGGCGGCCGTGGTATTCGGAAAAGCCAGCGGCGGGATCGACCGAGAAGGACAGGATCTTTTCGGGCGTGTTATGCGCCACCTCTTCAATGCTCATCCCGCCTTCGGTCGAGCAGACGATGGAAATGCGCGAAGTAGAGCGGTCGATCAGCAAGGCCAGATAGAATTCGCGGGCAATGTCGGAACCGTCTTCGATGTAGATGCGGTTAACCTGTTTGCCATGCGGCCCCGTTTGCAGCGTCACAAGAGTGCGCCCCAGCATCTGGCGGGTGAATTCCGCCGCCTCTTCGACCGAGCGCGCCAGACGCACGCCGCCTTTTTCACCGGCCTCAGCCTCGACAAAATGGCCCTTGCCACGGCCACCGGCGTGGATTTGCGCTTTGACGACCCACAGCGGGCCATCCAGCTCGCCTGCGGCGGATTTGGCATCTTCGGCCCGCGTCACAAAGCGCCCGTCCGACACCGGAATGCCGTAACTGCGCAGCAGGGCCTTGGCCTGATATTCGTGAATGTTCATCTTGCGCCCCGCATATGGTGGTTTTGTGGGCTTTTGGCACAGATTTGCGCCTGTTCAAATTGCCAAATGCGAGAGGGGTCGGGAAAAGCGACAATTGTGATCACAGGAAAATTTTCTGTGATCACAATTCATATTTTGGTTGGAAATCTGTCAGGGATCAGACCGGCAGGGCGGTGCACAGCCGCTGGCCGCGCGGCAGATAGGGGTCGGAGAGTTGGGCTGCAAAGCCTGCGGCTTGGGTGGCGGCCAGAACATCTGCCGCCAGATGGTGATACGGCGCGCGGTCAGGGTGGGTCACCACGCCGTCAGGCTGGCGCAGGGGTGCACGGGCTTGGGTGGCATCGGGGGCCAGAAAGACGGTGAAGAGCAGCTTTTGCAGTTTAGGAAAGTTGCGGCGAATTTTGGGGAGCGCCGCTTGCAGAAAGGTCAGGGGCAGGTGGGTGAAGACGGCGAATGCTATGGCATAGTCGATATCATCCGGCAGGCCGTTGAAGTCGAAATTGGCATCTTCAATCAGGTGATCGGGATTTAGACGGGCCTTATCGGCGAGTTCTTCTTGATAGCCGCGCCGCATCAAGGCCCCTGACAGGTCGGTCGCCCAGTAGTGATCGGGCAACAGATAGGGCACCGCACGGCAGCCAAGGCGCAGCGATCCGGCCCCGATGTCTAACAAACGGTGGTGCGGATCAAGCCCAGCGGCGAGAAGCAGTTGCATCTGGACCAGCCCCGTCTCTTCCCACCGGCCGCCCACGATGTCGCGGTGGCGACCTTGCGCGAGGGCTTGATCGTAAAAGCCCGGCGCATGGTAGGGAGAGATGGGGCGCATCAGGTGCAGGCGAGTTCGGCGATGGCCAGACACAGCGTGGTGGCAACGGCCATGTCTTGCACCGACACCCATTCGAGCGGCCCATGGATTTCCTGCATACCGGTGAACAAATTGGGCGTGGGCAGTCCCATTTCGGTCAGCCGCGACCCATCGGTGCCGCCGCGAATGGGCTTTGAGACGGGCTCGATGCCCAAGGTCCGGCAGGCTTTTTGGGCCAATGTGACAGGCCGCATGTCATTTTCCAGCCAGTAGCGCATGTTGCGGTATTGCGGGTGGATCGTCACCTCGACCGTGGCACGCGGTTCGCTCGCGGCGATATCGGCGCAAACTTGGCGTAAAAGCGCGCCTTTTTCGGCCAGATCACGGCGTTCAAAATCCCGCAAAATGAAGCGCAGGGTGGCTTCGGCGGCGGTGCCGGACATGTCGGTCAGATGGATAAACCCCTCGCGGCCTTGGGTGACTTCGGGGGTCATCGTGGTCAGCGGCAGGGCGGTGATAAGCTCAGCGGCCAGATGCAACGCGTTCACCAGCTTGCCCTTGGCCCAGCCAGGATGGGCCGAGACGCCGGTTATTTTGACCTGCGCACCGTCGGCTGAGAAGCTTTCATATTCAATCTCGCCCACGCTTGACCCATCGAAGGTATAGGCAAACTCGGCCCCGATATCGGCGGGCAAGCGTTTGTCAACGCCGCGACCGATTTCCTCATCGGGGGTGAAGGCGAGGCGGATTTTGGGGTGTTTGATGTGGGGATGGGTCAGCATATGGCGGGCTGCGGTCATCAAAATGGCAACACCAGCCTTGTCATCGCCGCCAAGCAGCGTGGTGCCCGAGGCGGTGATGATCGTATGGCCCAGTTTCTTGCCCAGTTCGGCCGAGGTTTCGGGCGACAGGATCAAAGAAGGGGCATCGGGAAAGCTGATGGCCCCGCCGTTATAGCCGCGGTGGACGCGGGGTTTGACACCGCTGGCGGCAAAGGCAGGGGCGGTGTCGACATGGGCCAGAAAGCCAAGAGTCGGGCCTTGGGCGGTGGCGGGGATAGTGGCCAGCACCACGCCGTAGTCGGTGATTGTGACATCTTGGGCCCCCATCGCGGTGAGGTCATCGCGCAGCAGCGTCAACATGCCAAACTGCGCTTGGGTCGAGGGGGCGGTGGGGCTGTCTTGGTCGCTTTGGCTGTCTATGGCCGCATAGCGCGTCAGGCGGGTTTCAAGTTCGGTGTCAAATTGGGTCATGGGGCCTCCGGATCAAGGCAGACTGTCGCGGGGGGGCGCGGGGAAGTCAACGGAGTGTCAGTTTGGGCGTGGGAACGATTTTTCTGCGAAAAATCGGTTTGCTTAGGGACGGTTTGCGCCGAAGGGGCTGTCTTGGCGATAGGTTGGAGGAAACGATTTTTCGCAGAAAAATCGGCGCTGGGCACAAGGCGCAGCGCCGATGGGTCAGGCTTAGGCCAGGGTCGGGTCGATGGCTTTGCAAGCGGCAACCAAACCTTTGACGGCATCGACCGATTTTTGGAACATGGCGTTTTCGTCCTCGGTCATCTGGATTTCCACCAGACGCTCGACCCCGCCTGCGCCCAGAATGACAGGGACGCCGACATACATGCTGGTCAGGCCAAAGGCCCCGTCGACATAGGCCGCACAGGGCAGCAGGCGCTTTTGGTCTTTCAGGTAAGCTTCAGCCATCTCGATTGCCGAAGCGGCAGGGGCGTAGAAGGCCGAGCCGGTTTTCAACAGGCCCACAATCTCGGCCCCGCCATCGCGGGTGCGCTGGATAATGGCGTCCAGCTTGTCTTGGGTTGTCCAGCCCATCTTGACCAGATCGGGCAAAGGAATGCCTGCCACGGTGGAATAGCGCGCCAAAGGCACCATCGTGTCGCCGTGGCCGCCCAAAACAAAGGCCGTCACATCGCGCATCGAGACATTGAATTCAACACTGAGGAAATGGCGGAAGCGGCCGGCATCCAGCACGCCTGCCATGCCCACCACCATATGGTGCGGCAGGCCGGAGAATTCGCGCAAGGCCCAGACCATCGCATCCAGCGGGTTGGTGATGCAGATCACAAAGGCCCCCGGCGCATGGGCTTTAAGACCTTCGCCCACGGCTTTCATCACCTTCAGGTTGATGCCCAACAGGTCATCGCGGCTCATCCCCGGTTTGCGTGGCACGCCGGCGGTGACGATGCAGACATCGGCCCCTGCGATATCCGCATAAGAATTGGCCCCTTTGAGTGCAGCGTCAAACCCTTCGATCGGGCCAGATTGCGCGATATCCAGCGCCTTGCCTTGCGGGGTGCCTTCGGCGATGTCAAACAAGATGACGTCGCCCAATTCTTTCAGAGCAGCGAGATGGGCAAGCGTGCCCCCGATTTGCCCGGCGCCGATCAGCGCGATCTTCGGTCTGGCCATGTGCGAATCCCCTTTTGGGTTGCAAGCGGAAATGGATGGGCTTGGCATAATCCCAAATCTTTGCGCAGCACAAGAGTGCCGCAGTGCGGCATCGCTGTGCGGGATGGTCAGGCGGCTGGGATTGGGCTAGCAGGGGGGCGAACTGCGCCTGTCGCCAAGGCCGGGGGGCCTGCTGCCCCCCGGGACCCCCCGCGAGTATTTGGGCCAAGATGAAGGAGCAGGCGGATGCAGGGCTGGGACTTTTGGACAGTGGCGGTGATTGCGGCCATTTTGACCGGGGTCAGCAAGGGCGGTTTGCCTTTGGTGGGGGCTTTGGTGGTGCCGGTGATGTCGCTTGCCATCTCGCCTGTGGCGGCGGCGGGGTTGATGTTGCCGGTCTATGTCGTCTCGGACTGGTTCGGGCTTTATGCCTACCGCAAGGAATTTGACAAACGGGTGCTGGCGATTGCCTGCGCGGGCATGACCATCGGGGTGGGCGTGGGCTGGTCAATTGCGCAGTATATCTCGGAGGATTGGGTGACGGCTTTGGTCGGCACCATTGCCGTGGCCTTTTCGCTGAATGTTTTGCTGCGCAAACCCGTGGTTGCCAGCCCGCGGGTTGCATCGCTGGGCAAGGGGATGTTTTGGTGCACCATTGCCGGGTTTACCAGCTTTGTCAGCCACACCGGCGGGCCGCCCTATCAGGTTTGGACCCTGCCTTTGGGGCTGCGTAAGGCGGTTTTTGCGGGCACGTCGACCATTGCCTTTGCGTATATCAACGCGGTCAAACTGGTGCCCTATTACTTTTTGGGCCAGATCACCCCGAGCAGCCTGAAGACGGCGGCGGTTTTGATGCCGGTGGCTGCGGCATCGGTTTACGTCGGGGTTTGGGCCGTGCGCCGCTTGCCGGAGGCCATGTTCTTTCGCATCGTCACTTGGGCGCTGTTGGTGATTGGTGCGGATTTGATCGGGCGGGGGTTGACCGGGGTTGAGCCGATCATGGCGCTGTTTGCACGGTTTGCCTAAAGCCGAAGGGGAAGGGGGTTGGGCTTTGTCCAAGGCCAGTGATCAGGATAAGGCCAGCGATGCCCAAGGACAGGGCGAACAGAGGGCGGATCATGCGGGGGCTTTCTTAAGGCGACGTCGATGGACGCGATCTGGCATGCTTTGAACAAAGGCGGCGTTAACGGCGCGTGCGGCGGTGCTGTTGCGTCTTGAGTCTGGTGCCGCAGGCAAATGGTCACGATGGTGCGGTTGTGGGTGGAAAGATCGCCACAAACCTGCCTATCATAGCCCCAAAGGCTTTGATCGCCAAAGCCCGCGCCATCGCAACGCTGCAGGAGTGAGCATGCTGTCTTTGATCTTGGGGGTCCTGATCTGGGCCTATTCGCATTTGATGAAACGGGTCACACCGGGCCTGCGTGCCACGTTGGGCGCTGGGCCGGGCAAGGGGGTGGCGACGCTTTTGTCGGTGCTCGCGTTGTATTTGATGATCACGGGCTACCGCGCGGCGGATGTGATCGTGGTCTGGTCGCCGCCGGACTTTTTGAAGCATATCAACAATCTGCTGATGCTGATTGCGGTGATCTTGGTGTTCATGCAGGCCAATCGCGGCACGTTGCGCACCTATCTGCGCCACCCGATGCTAACGGCGGTGAAAACCTGGGCCTTGGCGCATTTGCTGGTGAATGGCGATCTGGCCTCGATCATCTTGTTTGGCGGGATGATGGCTTGGGCGGTGGTGGATGTGATTTTCATCAACAAGATGGAAGCCCCGTGGCAGCGTCCGGCCAAGGGGCCGGTGGTGAATGACGTGATTTATGTGGTGATTTGCGCCGTGGTCTATGCGGGCATTGTTTGGCTGCACACGTGGCTGGGCTATCCGCCGGTGGGCTAAGCGATGCAGTTGTATCGATTCTTAAGCGACGATGACACCTCGGCCTTTTGTCACAAAGTATCAAACGCTTTGTCCAAGGGCTGGGCGCTGCACGGTGGCCCGACCTATGCCTTTGATGCCGCGCGTGGCGTGATGCGCTGTGGGCAGGCGGTGGTTAAGGACGTGCCGGGGGAGTATCACCCCGATCTGAAACTGGGTGAGCAATAGGGCGGGGCGCAACCGCCCCCCCCCCAACGCAGGCGATGCTATGAAGACCAATCCGGGCCGATTTTTCGAAGACTACCGCGTGGGCGAGGTGATCTTGCACGCCGTGCCGCGCACCTTGTCGGGGGGCGAGCGGGCATTGTACCATGCGCTTTATCCTGCACGGGGCGCTTTACATTCCTCCGATGCGTTTGCGCGGGCCTGCGGGCTGGCGCAAAGCCCGATGGATGATTTGATCACCTTTCACACGGTCTTTGGCAAAACCGTGCCCGATATCAGCCTGAATGCCGTGGCCAATCTGGGCTATGCCGAGGGGCGCTGGCTTGCCCCTGTCTGGCCGGGCGATACGCTGCAATCGCAAAGCACGGTGATCGGGGTCAAGCAAAACTCTAACGGGGCGTCGGGTGTGGTTTGGGTGCGCACGACGGGGGTGAACCAGCACGGGGTGGCGGTGCTGGACTATGTGCGCTGGGTGATGGTCAAAACCCGTGGCACGGGGCCTGCGCCTGCGCCAGTGGTGCCCGAACTTGCCAAGTCGGTCGCGGCGGCCGATCTGGTCATACCGCAAGGCTTGGATTTCACCCGCTACGATTTCACCCGTGCGGGCGAACCTCACCGCTGGGGCGATTATGCCGTGGGCGAGGTGATCGACCACGTCGACGGGGTGACGATCGAAGAGGCCGAGCATATGCTGGCCACCCGTCTGTGGCAAAACACCGCCAAGGTGCATTTCGATGCGACCCAAAGGGCTGATGGCAAACGGCTGATTTACGGCGGCCATGTGATCAGTCTGGCGCGGGCCTTGTCGTTCAACGGCTTGGCCAATGCACAACTGATGGTGGCGCTGAACAGCGGGGCGCATGTGAACCCCTGTTTTGCGGGCGACACTCTGCGGGCGTGGTCGCAGGTGCTGGACAAGGCGCAAACGTCTGCGCCGGGCGTGGGGGCTTTGCGGCTGCGCTTGGTGGCCGTGAGGCACGGTGCTGCCCCGTTTGAATTGCGCGACGGCGAGGGAAAATATAAGTCCGACATCTTGCTGGATCTGGATTACTGGGCGTTGATCCCTCTCTAAAGCTGTGGCAAGGTTAATCCAAAGTGTTGGGGGGGATGATGCGGCGCTTTATAATGGCGATTTGCTGTCTGATGGGAATGATCGGCCCAGTCGCGGCGGATGCGGTTTTCCAGTTCCCCGAAGATCCGGACGAGGCGGATTTCATCGCCAACGAGGTCATTGCCACATTTTACCACGAAGTTGGGCACGGTCTGATCAATGTGCTGAACATCCCTGTTCTGGGGAAAGAAGAAGACGCTGCGGATACCTTGTCGGTTATCTTAATGAACGACATCTGGGACGAACCGTCGGCTTCCGCCATCTTGGCCAGCGATGCATTGACCTATAAGCTGCGGGCCGGAAATGCCATAACAGATCCGGACCCGAGCGTCTTTGCTGATGTGCATTCGTTGGACATCCAGCGCTATTACGCCGTGGTTTGCCTGTTTTACGGGGCCAATCCCGACGCGCGCAAGCAATTGGCCACCGATTTGGAACTGCCTGACCATAAGCTGGACTCTTGCCCCGATGAATACCAATACGCGCGGGCGGCTTGGGATGCGGTTCTTGCAGGCGCTGAACCTGGGCCCGATCGCCACGGGTTGGTCATGGCGGAAGGCCAAGAGGGCATGCCCTTGGCCGATCTTTTGGCGGCCGAGGTGGTGTCGATCAACGAACATTTTGGCCTGCCCGAAGAGATCACGGTCAAAGTGGCCGATTGTGGCGAGGCGAATGCCTTTTACACTTCGGACGACAAGACCATCACGATGTGCAACGAATATGCCCAAGACCTGCAGCAGTTGTGGGGCGCCCAACCGTAGAACTGACGGCGGGTTTGGGCGGGCAAAGACCGCTTGGATCACGCGACTGGGAAGGCCAAGCTGCCGTCATTCTTGTGCAATCTGGCGTTTGTGCTAAGATAGTCCTCCGACCACTATGTCGGGCCGCCCTGTTTTGCCCTTAGGAAGGATGCCTCTTATGCGCCGTATTTTGCTGTCGTCTGCTTTGCTTTTGGCTTTGCCGATCGGGTCTGCCCTTGCGGGTGGCATTTCGGTTTCGGGGGGGGCCGCGCTTAGCTATGCAACCGCCGGGGAGGATGGTCAAAAGACCGATGTCAATGGCTATGTTGAAGGCGGTTTGGCGAATTTCTATCTGGGGGCTTCGATCGATGCCTATCGTGACAGCAACGCGGATGAAATTGATCTGGGTCTGGGCTATCGCAACGCTTTGGCCAGTGGCCTAGGCTATGATCTGTCGTACACGCGTAATTTCTTTCCCAATGACGGCGGCGATTGTTGCGGCGATGTGGCCCTGTCTTTAAGCCTGCCGGTGAATGATAAGCTGACAGCCACGGTGGATTCGAATTATTATCCCGAAGACAAGACCACCGATGCCCATCTGACGCTTGATTTTGCCCTGTCCGACAAGATCACGCTGACGGGTAAGGGCGGTCGGGTTGGCAATATTGGGGCGGGCGATACAGGGGAATGGGAATTGGCAACGACCTATGCTTTGGGCAAGGAAACCGCCATGACGCTGCATTATTACGACAGCTCGGCCGAAAAGGGCTACTTTGGTCTGGACCTGACGTGGGACACCGAGGCGCTTGGCGGCTGAAGGCGCAGGCCCGGATCACAGCCGCATAAATTTCACCTGTCAGCTTAAATGGCACCCCTCTGCCGCGACAAGAGGGGTGACTTCGCCGATTTCGGCGCTATGTGTTTGTCAAATCTGCGCGCGCCACCTCTGGCGCGCACAGCTATAAACGTAACGGGAAAGGGCGCCCAATGGCAAAAGCAACGGGGTCTTCCAAGCGGGTCGAACGGCCTTTGTCGCCGCACCTGCAAATTTACCGTATCCAGATGACCTCGGTCTCGTCCATCCTGACGCGGATCACGGGTCATGCTTTGATGGCCGGCGTGATCTTGGGCGTGTGGTGGCTTCTGGCGGCGGCGGTGTCAGAACCTTATTTTGCTGTGGCGAATGCGGTGATGACATCGTGGTTTGGCAAATTGGTCATGACAGGCTCGCTTTGGGCGGTGTGGTATCACTATCTGGCGGGCCTGCGGCATGTTCTGTTTGACGCGAGGCTGGGGCTAGAGATCAAGACAGCCGAGATGCTGGGCTGGGTCTGTATCCTAGGCTCGGTCGGGCTGACGGTTTTGACCATTGTGATCGTGTGAGGGTGCCATGCAATATATGACCGACCGCAAACGCGCCGCAGGCGCAGGGGCCGCCCATACGGGCACGTTGCAGCACTGGTTCATGACCGTCTCGGGCGTCGCCTTGGCCGTGATGCTGCCCGTCTGGCTGTATCTGTTCGGCGCAGCCATCGGCGGCACCCGCGACCAAGTGGTCGCAGCCTTTGCCAACCCCTTTACCGCCATCCTGACCGCCTTGGTGCTGGTCGTTTCCATGCGCCACTTTGCCAAAGGCTCTGCCGTGATGGTCGAAGACTACGCCCATGGCACCGCCCGCAAGGCTGGCTTGATCTTTGTTTCGTCGCTGGCCGCCGTGATTGCGACCACCGGGCTTTACGCCCTGATCCGCATCGCGTTGTGAGGTTAAAATGAACGCTTACGCCTATGAAGTGCATGATTATGACGTGGTGGTTGTGGGGGCTGGCGGCGCAGGCTTGCGCGCCACCTTGGGCATGGCCGAACAAGGCTTGCGCACGGCCTGCGTGACAAAGGTTTTCCCCACCCGCTCGCATACCGTGGCGGCACAGGGGGGGATTG
>Ga0114958_10002276_pt1 | contig 14489 bp, 10 predicted proteins | sample C_130208_EF_Meta_FD_89577 | JGI IMG/M metagenome (GOLD analysis project Ga0114958, IMG submission 89577) | Freshwater microbial communities from Lake Croche, Canada to study carbon cycling - C_130208_EF_MetaG | ecosystem: Environmental > Aquatic > Freshwater > Lake | place: Lake Croche, Canada... | reverse complement strand
CGTCTTGCCTCGAAAGACAGGTTGTATCTTAATGACTAAAACCCCCTTTGCAAAAGAGTTCACTGAAAACAAGGCCATGCAAAGACAAAGTAAGAAAGAACGGTAAGTACGTTTCATGATAAATCTTTTAGAGAAGAAAAGTGAAAGATCCTGACAAGGATTAACTAATCGCGTTGTCATCAGAAGCTTCCTCTCATCGAAAGTACATTGTTTTTTTACGTAAGCAAAATTTTCATCTTCTCGTGCAGAACGACTATAGGTACTGATAGCTGGTCTTAGGAGTCAGCTTCAACAAGACTTCATACATCAACTTAATACATTCTTCCACATCATTCTTATGTACAGTCTCGACAGTAGTGTGCATATAACGAAGCGGCAATGAGATCAGTGCACTAGGCACACCGCCGTTACTGAAGGCAAACGCATCGGTATCGGTGCCGGTGAAACGGGAGGAGGCTTGTAATTGATGAGGGATCTTATTTTTTTTAGCCGTATCAAGAATGATATCGAGTAAAATAGTATGAACCGCAGGTGCATAACTGATAACTGGTCCTTCGCCACAAGTTGCTTCACCTTGAGCTGGTTTGCTCATCATCGGTGTGGTGGTGTCGTGTGTTACATCAGTGCATATAGCCACGTTAGGTTTGATACGCTGGGCTATCATGGTGGCACCGTTTAGGCCAACTTCTTCTTGCACAGAGTTTACAATGTATAATCCGAATGGAAGTTTCTTCTTGTTTTCACTTAGCAAGCGTGCTACTTCGGCAATGATTACACCTCCCATGCGATTATCATGTGCACGTGCTATCCAATAACCATGATTACCTTCTTCAAAACCTTCTGTGAATGTACATACACAACCGACATGAATACCTAAGGCTTCTACTTCTTTTTTATTTTTACAATGCACATCAATCCAGATGGTTTCGATTTCAGGTTTTTTTTCATTTTGTGGCGTACGAACGTGAATGGCAGGCCATCCGAACACACCGCGAACAATCCCTTTTTTTGTATGAATATTCACACGCTTTGATGGCGCAATTTGATGGTCGCTTCCGCCATTGCGACAAACGTGAATGAAACCGTCGTTTGTAATATACTTTACATACCAACTTATCTCATCCGCATGGGCTTCAATAACCACCTTGTAAGGAGCATCCGGATTGATAACCCCAACGGCAGTGCCGTAAGTGTCTATAAAATGAGTATCGATATAAGGTTTGAGATAGTCAAGCCATATTTTTTGTCCGCTGGCTTCATACCCCGTCGGAGAAGCGTTGTTGAGATAGGTTTTAATAAACTCCATCGACGTTGCGTTGAAGAAATCTTTTTTCGATTTAACTGTTTTGCTTGCTTTTGACTTTGCCATGGAATTTTGCACTGATTTTAGTTGCGTTCTGCGAAGGTATACATTCAAATTTAGAATTTCATTTCCCTGCCTTACATTTGCGCCAAAAAATACACAAGCAATATCAGATAACGCATACGAAATCATATTGCTTGAATTTAGTAAATGACGATTTAAATTATTCAAACAATGTCTCAGAAAATTACAATGTCCGCTGAGGGCAAACTTTTGGTTCCTAATAACCCCACAATTCCGTTCATCGAAGGTGACGGTATAGGTCCCGATATTTGGAATGCTAGTGTGCGTGTGTTGGATGCCGCTGTTGAAAAGGCTTATCAAGGTATGCGCAAGATAACTTGGAAGGAAGTATTGGCAGGCGAAAAAGCCTTTAATAGCACAGGTTCATGGATGCCGGATGAAACCATGGATGCCTTCAAGGAATATATGATTTCCATCAAAGGACCGTTGACAACCCCTGTGGGCGGTGGTATCCGCAGCCTGAATGTGGCGCTTCGTCAGGAACTTGATTTATATGTCTGTTTGCGACCTGTGCGTTATTTCGAAGGAACTCCTTCGCCGATGCGGCATCCAGAAAACGTGAATATGGTGATCTTTAGAGAAAATACGGAGGATATTTATGCCGGTATTGAATTTATGACAGGCACACCTGAGGCTAAAAAAATGCGTGATTTTCTGACAAATGAAATGGGCGTTAAAAATATTCGTTTCCCTGAAACAACCTCATTTGGTGTAAAGCCTGTGAGTAAGGAGGGAAGCGAACGATTAATCAGAGCCGCAATTGAATATGCTATCGAGCATCGATTACCTTCATTGACGTTAGTGCACAAAGGGAATATCATGAAATTCACCGAAGGTGCTTTTAAAAACTGGGGCTATGAATTGGCGGAACGTGAATTTGCTGAAAAGGTCTATACCTGGAATCATTGGGAACGCACAAAAAAAGAAAGAGGCGAAGCAGTAGCTAATGAAGAAATGAAGGTGGCTAGTCTTGGAGGACGAGTCATTATCAAAGATGCCATCGCTGATAACTTTTTACAGCAAGCGTTGCTCGCTCCGCAGGATTATAGCGTCATTGCTACGTTGAATCTAAATGGTGATTATATCAGTGATGCCTTGGCAGCGCAGGTTGGAGGAATCGGAATAGCACCGGGTGCGAATATCAACTATCGCACGGGACATGCCGTGTTTGAGGCAACCCATGGCACCGCACCTCGATTTGCGAATACCAATACCATGAATCCTTCATCGCTGATTTTAAGTGCAGTGATGATGTTCGAATATATGGGGTGGAATGAGGTCGGAGAGTTAATCACGAATGCCATCGGTCGTGCTATCAAAAGTAAACATGTTACCATCGATTTTCATCAGTTAATGGAGCATGCCACTTTATTGAAGACAAGTGAGTTCGCCGATGAACTGATTCAGAATCTATAAACATAAGTCCTTGCTGTTAACGAATTTGGTTCTTTAGGGCAATTTATCCTCTATTTGACGAATTGGTAAATTAGAATAAGGTTATTAGTCAGGTTGTTGGCTTAGTTGTTGTTAAAAATTTTATCTTTAACATCCTTAATATGCAAGCGATGAAAAAGATTTTTATGCTCAGTTGTTTTTTTAGTTTTTCTTTTCTGGCCAATGCCCAAACTTTTTCTTGGTCAGGATACGCTTCAATCCTCGATTTTCATAGAGATTCAATTCCGATTGTCGTCAGCGGTTTACCGAATTCCATCGATACTACCTTCGGTCTTGCGCATATATGCACCTCCATTACCCATACGTACGATGGGGATCTGGTGATTCGAATCGTGGCTCCTAATGGAGATTCGCTCACACTTATACAAGGTATCGGCGGTGGCGGCGATAATTTCAACGGCACTTGTGTCGGTGTCGATGGCACATTATTCAGCAATACGACGGCCCCTTATAATGGATTGTTTCAACCCTTTGAACATACCAGTCTACTGAACAATGGCATGAATCCAAACGGCACCTGGTATCTGATCGTACAGGATGTGGCGGCAGGTGATACTGGATCTGTACATAATGCAAGTATCGAATTCACCAATAATCCTCCACAATATAATGGAAGCGTTACCAGTGTGATACCAACTGGTACCTACGTTTGTCCGACCTGTGTTTGTCCGGGTGGAGCAGCTGGTTGTGATTTGTTACCTGATATGATTTCTTCCGCGAAAGAAATATTGCTGAATCATAATGAAACTCCCGGTGCTTTATACATTTCGAATGCCACGCCGAATATAGGTTATGGCCCAATGGAAATTTACGGTATCGACTCATGCTTTTGCGGTACCACGCATGTGCCTTGCACCACGACCTGCCCTTCAGGGCAACAATTACATCATGTGGTTAAGCAACGGATTTATCAGAAAGTGCCTGGCACAGATACTCTAAGTTATTATGACCGTTTTGCAGGTGTCATGACCTATCACCCGGCTCATGGTCATCTTCACGTCGATAATTTTGCAAACTATACTTTGCGTGCAGCCACTTCCAATCCGGATGCCACCACATGGCCGATAATAGGCATTGGGGCCAAGCAGAGTTTTTGTCTGATCAACCTCGGAACCTGTCCGGGAAATGTGGGCCAATGTAAGGATATGAATGGCAATACCATCACCACGGTTCCCAATCAAAACCTTGGATTCCATACCGGATGCGGATTGACACAGGGCATTTATGCAGGAAACTATGATGTGTACAGTATAGGATTGAATGATCCGATACCTTTGGTGAATGTATGCAACGGAACGTATTACATCGTTTCGATTACTGATCCAAATGACAATTTCCTTGAAAGTGATGAAACGAATAACTGGGTAGCCGTCCCAATTACATTGACACAACAAAATGCCTCACCAGTCATCACACCAAGCGGAACTACCACGTTTTGCCAGGGTGACAGTGTCATTCTTTCAGCAAACATCGCTGCTAATTATCTTTGGTCAACCGGAGCCACTACGCAATCTATCGTAGTGTATACTTCAGGCACTTATAGCGTATCAACAGATTGCGGAACTTCTATCTCTACTTCAACGCCGATGGTGGTGAATGTGATTCCCGCCAATAGTGTCCCTTCTCTTTCCATAGCGATCACAACCGGCACCAATCCTTCTTGTCCGGGTGTCAATGTCACCTTCACAGCCACACCAACCAACCCAGGTTCAGCTCCTATGTATCAATGGAAGGTAAATGGTGTGAATGCAGGCACTAATAGTCCGATATTTACCTCTTCAACTCTTACCAATGGACAAATTGTTACCTGCAACATGGTTTCAAATCTGGCTTGTTTGGCTTCGACCTCGGCAACATCGAATGCTATTACAATGAGCGTAGGTACTGTCGTTTGTTATTGCGTACCTGTTTATGGAACAACATCCAATTCAGGTTGTCTTGATGGCGATGTGATAGCTCGTGTAAAACTGAATACATTGGATAATAATTCTGGTGCCGGATGTCCGGGCGGTCTGGCTGGATTTTCAAATTACAGTTATAGTACCAATCCTTTGCACACCACGTCATTACATGCAGGGTCTACCTATAGTATGAACGTGTTTGCAGGTCAATATGCAGAAGGTTATAAAGCCTGGATTGATTATAATAACGACGGTATTTTTTCAACCAGTGAAGCTATTGGTAATACAACAGCTGTTGTCGCAGGAAGTGGTGCGGTAGGTGTGGTAGGTTCGTCGGCTATCATACCGGTTTCTATTTCTTGTAATGCGAGCCTAGGGTTGCACCGACTTAGAGTTCGATGTATGTATAATGTTTCAGGTGCTGGTATTGATCCATGCATTTATCAGAATAATTATGGTGAAACAGAAGATTATACGATTACCATACTTCCTTCGGTCGGTTGTTCTCAACCTTTGACTCAAACCGCTACAGCCTTGACTTCCACTGGTGCTTCTTTAGGATGGACAGCGGGATGTATCGAAACACTTTGGAATGTGCATATTACTACACCGGGTGGTGGGGCACCTTCAGGAGCGGGGTCAAATCCGAATGTTACCAATCCATTGGTTGTAACAGGCCTCACACCTAACACTACTTATGAATATTGGGTAGCTGCCAACTGCACCTCATCAGGTAGCGGACTCAGTAACTGGACAGGTCCTTTTACATTTACAACCTTACAGATTTGTTCATCAGTTCCCGGAGCGACCATGGCTAACCCAATACAGGTCGGACAAGTTCCTTGCTCGACATCTCCGTTTGTGAATACGCAAACTAATACCTTACAGAATTGTTTCAGCAACAGCTATACTGGTGCAAATAATCAGCCTTCACCAGACGTGTGGTACAGGTTTACATTGGCTTCTTCGGCCACGGTACAAATTAGTCATTGTGGTTCAGGCTGGGATACCTATATGCACCTCTTGAACAGTGCCGGTACTCAAATCACATTTGATGATGATAACGGGCCGCTTTGCACTGGCCTCTCGGCTTCCATATCCGCAACGCTGGCTGCAGGAACGTATTATGTGGTTTCTGAAGGATATAATACGATTACTGGTACTGTCACAACTAGCATTAAGACAACCGACGTTTGTCCTGCGAATACTATACTTAATCTAAACTGCTTTATTCAAGGTTATTGGGATGGTGCAGGTGCTATGCTGCCTGTACTAGCCAATCAGGGTATAACTTCCGGCCCTAATTCGTGCGACTCTATTAGCATCGAATTACATAACGCAACAGCTCCTTATGCTGTCAGTTATTCGACAAAAACCATCCTGAATAAAAATGGTACAGCCAGTTGCACCTTCCCATTTCTTAATGGGTCATACTATATCGCGTTGAAACATCGAAACGCCCTAGAAACCTGGTCTGCAGCTCCCGTACTGATGACTGCGTCTCCTGTGAATTATAATTTCAGTACCTCCAATTCTAAGGCTTATGGTTCTAACCAGGTGCAACTCAGTAATGGTGTATGGGCGATTTATTCAGGCGATTTGAATTTTGATCAGAATATTGATTTGATGGATACGCCGCTGCTTGAAACCGCGATCGCTAATTATAATTTCGGTTATTATCCGACCGATTTGAATGGAGACGGCAATGTGGACTTGCTCGATATACCTTTGTTGGAAATCAATATTAGTAATTTCGTTTTTTCTACACATCCATAATGCTGTTAACGTACAAGTAAGGTAGTCATAATTTACCTGTTCATAATCAATTGAAGGCGGCCTTGAGCCATGAGTCTGTCGTGCTTTATTCATACTTTAACAACACTATATGGCATCAATAAAATGATTCGTGTAGTTTTGAGCGCATTCCCTAGGTTTGCGATTATTCCCCATTATGAGTTCAGCCATTCTACTAGAACATGTTACAAAAAACTTTAACGATTTTACCGCTGTTAATGGATTAAATGTTGAAGTGAAAGCAGGCGATATCTATGGTTTCCTAGGTCCAAATGGATCAGGTAAAAGTACCACACTCCGCATGATCATGGCCCTAATTAAACCAACATCAGGGTCGATTAAATTATTTGGGGAGTCGTTGCAAGAGAATCGTGGCCAAATTATGCGCAAGGTCGGTTGTATCATTGAGAAGCCTGATTTCTATGGCTATCTTTCCGCGAAGGAAAATATGAAATTATTTGCCAGAGCTCATTTGTTGAACTATTCGGCTGCACAATACGATGCCTTGTTTTCGCTTGTTGGATTAAAAGGTCGTGAAGAGGATAAGGTTAAAACATTTTCACATGGGATGAAACAGCGTCTTGGCATTGCGCAAGCATTGATTCACGATCCTGAATTGATTATCCTCGATGAGCCTAATACTGGTCTTGATCCGCAGGGCATTATTGACTTGCGAAATTTAATCTTGACACTGAATAAAGAACGAGGGAAGACCATTTTGTTTTCATCGCATATTCTAAGTGAGGTGCAGGAAATCTGCAGCAATATGGTTGTTATTAACAAAGGAAAAGTTGTTGTGCAAGGTGGCGTAAGTGAGTTGCTTTCACAAGAAAATCTAACCGTTAAATTAGAGGTTGTGAATCCGGAAGAAGCATCGGTGGTCTTGCAACAATCCAAGTGGGCGGGTATGATGGAGTCGCAGGATGAAACCTACTTCGTGTTTAATATGGGTAAGGCAGAAATTCCTGCCATGATCGATTATCTTTCGCAGCATCGCATCGGTATTGAACGAATCGATTATCGCAATCAACTAGAAGATTATTTCCTTAAAATTACAAACGTCTAGCATGAACGAATTTTTTGCCATAGTAAAAAACGAACTAATTAAAACGATACGCAGACCACGAAGCTATATTGGTTTTGGCGTGATTGCGTTTATTTGTTTGATGCTGCAAGGGGCTTTTTATCAGGATGGTAAAGAATTGCTGTCTACTGTTACAGCACAATTCGATAATATCTTTAATGTGCAAGGCAATATCCTAAACGGAAATTTGATTTGCTATATCGTATTGCAAACACTGATAGTGCAGATGCCAATGCTTGTAGCTTTTGTAACTGGTGATCAGGTTAGCGGAGAAACATCTACTGGGTCTATCCGATTTTTACTAACCACGCCTGCAAGCCGCACCAACATTGTTGTCGCTAAATGGTTGTCTGGTTTGGTATACACCTTGTTGCTTTTGCTGGTATTGGGCATTTTTGCGTTATTTGTTTCCCGTGCTATTTTCGGAGTGGGCGACTTAATGGCTATGAACAGCGAGGGCTTGACAATTATACGTGCTGATGATATCAATTGGCGCTGGGGCTATGCCTTTCTCATTGCTTTTTTGTCGCTGAGTGTGGTGGCTTCATTGAGCACATTGCTGTCGTGTATCATGGATAATTCCATCACGCCGATAGTGACTGTAATGGCTATCATTATCATCTTCACCATTATCGGGATGTTTGATATGAAATCGTTTGACGTGATCAAGCCGTTTTTGTTTACAACGCATATGATTAGTTGGCGCAGTCTGTTTGAAGATCCTTTGCCTGTTGATAATATTGTAGCATCCTGTGCTATTTTGTTTTTACACGTTGTTATTTTTTTAGGCGCAGCCATATTTTATTTTAAACGAAAAGACATTACCAATTGATGAAGAAGATTTTTTTGCTAATGCTAAGTTTGTTTTCCTTGCAAGCTTTTGCGATTGATGATCCAAGTGCGCTGATTCGCGAATTGAATAAAAAATTCAGTCAGGTAAATGATTACACGGCCCACATACGAATGACGTTCGATATTCCGGGTGTGAAAATGAATGCAATGAATGGCAAGGTGTTTTTCAAACGCCCTGACCGCTTTAGAATTCGAACCAAGGGGATATTTTTTCTGCCTAAACAAAATCCGTTACAGAATATGAGCGCGATGTTGCTAGATACATCATCGTATACAAGTATCATTTCGGGTTATGAAGTGGTGAAAGGAAAAAAATGTGCGATCGTGAATATCATTCCGTTGAAAAATAGTATTGATCTTGTATTGGGTAAATTTTGGATTGATGTCGCTCATCCGTTGGTTATGAAGACACAAATCACCACAAAGAATAACGGTTCGATTGAAACAGAGAATGTCTATGCCGCGAATTCTACCTATACCTTGCCTGATCAAATTATTATTAAATTGGAAACAAAGAAAATTAAAATATCAAAAATGATGGCGGCCGATTTGAATAAGAAATCAAACGATACATCCAACGACAATAAACTAGAAACAGGCACCATCGTATTGTCATTCTCAGATTACAAAATCAATACAAAATTTGCCGATAGTGAGTTCGATAAGGCTAATTAATAAGCGTTTCAACGCTGTTTTGCTCTTCTTTCATTTTTGATCGAACTCCTAACGATAACATTTTTAAATTCAATTGAGCGGTGCGTTAAAACTAATCTCGTTGCGCATCCAACATCAATATTCCTTTCCTATCTTTGCCCGAAATGTATAACGTACCATGTTGGAGATCGAATCAAAAGTGATTGATGAAACTATGCAAGGAACAGCCCTTGCCTCTGAAGTGAACGCTCAGGCAGATAAGAAATTCTATATTGAAAGTTACGGTTGCGCGATGAATTTCAACGACAGTGAAATTATTGCTTCTATTCTTCATGACGTGGGTTATGGTGCCACCAAGGATATCGAAGAAGCCAATTTAATTTTGATCAATACGTGCTCCATTCGAGATAAAGCTGAGCAGACTGTTCGACATCGTTTGATGCATTTTAAAGGATTTAAAAAGCGAAATCGGACGATGCTTGTTGGTGTCATGGGATGTATGGCTGAACGATTGAAAGAGAAATTACTTGAGGAAGAAAAACTCGTTGATATTGTCATGGGGCCTGATTCGTACCGAACTCTTCCAGCATTGATTGCAGAGGCCGAAAGCGGGCAGAAATCTGTCAATGTGCTATTAAGTCGCGATGAGACTTATGCTGATATTAATCCGGTGCGATTAGATGGCAACGGTGTATCAAGTTTTGTTAGCATCACACGTGGTTGCAATAATATGTGTAGTTTTTGTGTGGTGCCTTTTACTAGAGGCCGCGAACGAAGTCGAGATGCTGATTCTATTGTTCGAGAAGCTAAGGAGTTATTTGAAAATGGATATCGCGAAGTGACTTTGTTGGGCCAGAATGTTGATAGTTATCGATGGGAGAATGAACAGACAAGCGAGCTTGTGACGTTTGCAAATTTGATGGAACGTGTCGCCTTGATTGATCCATTATTACGAGTACGTTTTAGTACGTCGCATCCGAAGGATATCACTGATGACGTGTTACATGTGATAGCTCGACATCAAAATATCTGTAATTATATTCATTTGCCCATACAAAGTGGCAGTACGCGCGTTCTTCAATTGATGAATCGCACGTATACGAAGGAATGGTATTTGCATAAGGTAAAACGTATCATGGAAATCATTCCGGGCTGTGGGTTGAGTACAGACATTATTACGGGCTTTTGTACAGAAACCGAAGAGGATCATCAGGAAACCATTGATATTGTCAAGCAATGCAAATTTGATCTTGCGTATATGTATGCCTACAGCGAACGTCCGGGTACCTTGGCGGCTAGGCGCTATGCCGATGATATTCCGGAGGACGTAAAGAGTCGTCGTCTAAGTGAAATTATTGATGTGCATCGCATCAACAGCCACAACAGTAATTTGGCTGATGTTGGTAAGGTATATGATGTGTTGGTTGAAGGCCCTTCGAAGAAAAATTCAGATGATTATTGTGGCCGTACCGATAAGAATAAGATGGTTGTTTTTCCTAAGGGCGCATCTCAAAAATGTGATTATGTCAAGGTGTTGATCACAGGTTGTACCTCAGGTACCTTGCTAGGCGAACTGATCGATTAAGAACGCATTGATTCAAACGATATTTTTTATCTACAGTTTAGCATGCTGCGAATAGCATCGATAGAGCAATGTTTTTAAGTTGGTGGGTGAACGTGTCTTGTATTTTTTTTAAGTAAGAATTATATAGAGTATTTCCGGTTTGGAGTCACGACCTTTGTGTACGATATGCCGGTTGGTATCATCCTATTTATTTATTATCTGAAATCTGAAAAATGATATATCATAAACCATTTGTCTTATCGGGCGGGGGCGTGCGCGGATTGGCTCACCTGGGCGTCATCAAGGCGTTGCACGAAGTTGGGATACAGCCCTCTGAAATTTCAGCGACAAGTGCCGGCGCTATTATTGGTGCATTTTTGGCAGATGGATTTACAACAGATGAAATCAAGGAATTGTTTTTAAACAAGCTGAACTTGAATGTGTTTAGTATGAATACTTTCAGGTTTGGTTTGATATCCATTAAACGAATGAGAGAATTTATTGAAAAAAATCTTAGGCATACGCTTTTCGAAGAATTGTCAATGCCCTTGTATGTAAGCGCGACGAATTTCATTGACGGTCGCCAACATGTTTTTCATGAAGGGCCTATGTTAGATGTCATCATGGCATCTTGTTCCATTCCGGTTCTTTTTTCACCTGTGATGATCAATGGCATTCCCTATGTGGATGGAGGATTGTCGAATAATTTACCTGTGGAGCCCTTTGCCCAACAGAAAAATGAAATTGTCAGTATATATGTTAATCCCTTGAAAGTGTATAATGCAAATGATAGTCTGTTAGAACTTATAGACCGCTCTGTTCATCTTGGTTTCAGGGAAATGGTAAATCGATCTGCAGATGGATGTTATTTATTTATCGAGCCTGCTAATCTCACTGAATTTGGTTTATTTGAATTTCATAAACTTGCTACGATCATTGATGCGGGTTATGTGTATACAACCAACTACTTGCAACACCACAGCGAATTCAAACCATAATCAGAATTATTCGTATCGAATGGTCTTGAAAGGCATCTTGTTATTTTTACAAATCAATTGTGCGACGTCTCTAGCCATATTGATAGCAACAGGAATGCCTCCTCCTGGACGACTCCAATGACTAGCATAATAGAAGTTTTTGAGTTTAGGTAATGTAAATTTAATCGGTGTTGGCGCGAATACATTTTTACCTGGTAACCAACCTTGCGCACTTCCCTGCCAATTATTTGTATACCGAAGGATGGTCGCAGGGGTTGAAAAATCAACCATGTTTATGTGTTCCTTGATGCCAGGATATTTAATCTCGAGCAAGTCTTGAATGGCATCGGTGAACTGCTGTTTTTCCTCTCTATATTTCTTACGATCATTTTTTCTAAGTTCGATCCAATAGTTGCCATTCTTCGTATAAAAGCTACAAGCCATTACGGTTTCACCATCGGGCGCTAGGGTGGGGTCGTAATGATAGAAGTGCGTTTCTAATCGATTCCATGAGGTGCCGCAGGGTGATTCTAATTTCTTGTCAATGGGAAATCGTGAGAAATGAGGTTGCTCTTTATAATTTTTCTTTAATCCAAAAGTAACCAACAACACAGAGTAATAAACTTCAAGTGATTTTTCATCCTTTAATCGTTGTATTTTCTCGTCGATATACTTGCCTTCTAAATAGTCAAACATAGTTTTGTGCCAATCTGCAGCCGAAAGCACAATATCACAAGGATGTGTCACATTGTTTCGAACAAGTAGTCCTTTTACTTCGTCGTTTTCGGTTAGGATTTTTTGGACAGGCGTATTATAATGCATTTTTCCACCAAGCGAAATGAATTTTTCTTCAAGTCGTTTTGACCAAGCAAGTGAACCGCCAATAGGGTAGCCGGCACTTTTTTTATCAAACACAGCCATTGGAAAATTAAAGACAAGCATATTCACTTCATTGTCATCAAAGAGCAAACGCAAACATTCACGAAGAAAGGGGTTCTTGAATTTGCGTGAAAGCGAAAAGTTTGTTTCATTTTTTTGTTTAAGTAAAATAAATAAGAACCTAAGATATCGACTCATCTTGATGCCACGGATAATACTTGGTATCAATGGCAGTTTGTCCATCACAGGTGGGAGGTCAAAATCCTGAAGGACACGGATATCGTTGATAAAACGATGAATGACTTTTTTATCTTCAGGTGCCAAGTCTAACATATAGGCTTGCAAACGATCAAGATTGTTATACAAGTGAAAAATTGATGACCCGTATTTGTTCTTATGCTCTTTCACTTCAAGACAGATACGCTCCTCGTGATGATGGAAGGGGATGTTTTTTAAATCGAGTAATTCAGACCACATAGAATAAAATCCACTTCCTTTATCGGTCCCTAAAACCCAATGTATACTTCCATCGACTGTATACTCGCCCTTCTTCCAACTTGTGCAAAGGCCACCGGGGATTGAATGTTTTTCGAATATATCAACCTCGAAACCATTCATTTGGAGATAGGATCCTGCGCACAATCCTGAAACACCTGCTCCTATGATATTTACTTTTATTTTATCCTTCACGTGTTGTCATATTAAGTAAGTTGTTTCGTGATCGACTTAGTATCAAACAGACAATTTTTTTGATGAATTATATTGAATCGTCGGTCAGTATGGAAAGATAATGTGGAAAGCAATAAACGTCAAAATTGTTCTACTCTAATTTTAACTAGTGGACGCATGTCTTATACCAAGTGGTTATATATAATTGCACTGAATGGTTAAAAGCAATCATCAAGAAAGCGGATACTTGCATCGACCACGTCTTGCATTGGTATGGGTAATAAGGATGCTGTCCATGGATGCGAGCGTCCAAAGACATGATCTGATTCGACAGTGAATAATGTTGCGTTCGGCTGCCATCGATATAAGTCAAGTGCTGTTGAATAGGGCACTGCGTTGTCTTTAGTACCATGACAAAGTAATATTGGGATGCGTAATCCACTGATGGCTTTACGGATATCAAGACGAGCTTCATGTTGCACATAATCTTCATATAGTTGATAGTACAATGGCAATTGTTGATTGGTTCGCTTATTCGTATAATGCATCACACCTTCTGTTTCCCACGTTAGCATTTTCTCAACAGACATTGTGCCCCAAGGTGTTTTGCATTCAGAAATGGACGCCCATGTTATCAGTGCTTTCACTCGATCATCTTCAAAGGCTTTTAAAATAGCAATGCCACCACCACGGCTATGTCCAAGTAGCGCAATGTTTGTTGTATCGGCATAGGTATGATATGGATTAACGTCATCACAAATCCAATTGATAATTTCTGTTGTATCAGCGAGCTCCTTGCTGTAGTTATTTTGTCCGAAGGCTTCGAGGTCTACAGAGTCTAGCGGCGAGTCAATTGTAGCGCCATTATGCGACAAGTTCATTTTGATAAATAAGTAACCTGCTTCGGCAAATTGTGTTGCAATTAAATCAAAGTTGCCCCAGTCTTTCAATCCATTAAAACCATGCACATATATCACCACAGGCAGTTTCGTTCCTGTGTCTTTATAAAAAATATCGGTTCCCATCATTCGATGTTTGCTGCCTTGGACAGGAATATTTTTCTTACTATTCATTGTAACACGCATTGACTCAAAGGTAGGCACAATGGTAGTTATAGAAATGCTTTGTGTCAATTAAAAAACAAACCCGCACATTGGCGGGTCTGTTTGATGTCGTTATGATGAATGCAAGTCAGCTTATTCCTTCACTATTTTCCGAACAAAACTACCCTTCTCTGTTTGGATGCGAATTATATACATACCCGATGAAAATG
>Ga0114958_10002273_pt1 | contig 14517 bp, 14 predicted proteins | sample C_130208_EF_Meta_FD_89577 | JGI IMG/M metagenome (GOLD analysis project Ga0114958, IMG submission 89577) | Freshwater microbial communities from Lake Croche, Canada to study carbon cycling - C_130208_EF_MetaG | ecosystem: Environmental > Aquatic > Freshwater > Lake | place: Lake Croche, Canada... | reverse complement strand
TGGGGGGACACCAATATTATTGGCTGTGCTTGTAAGTAGAGCAATTTCTTCTGCAGAAAGTGTTGATTTATTATGATAATAATTGAATGACATAAACAATTAATAGTAACCTTTATACATTAATATTTTCAATTTTTTTTATTTAATAAATTAATTAATATCAGAATCATAATCTTCGCTATCAGATTCATAAATACTAGGTTTAGGTCGTACAGCTATATTTGATTTTGGTATTATAGTACCTATTTGTGTGACAATTTGTCTTTGTACAGTAGTATCAGGTTGCCTTGGTTTTATAACAGGTTGCCTTGGTTCTATAACAGGTTGCCTTGGTTCTATATCAGGTTGCCTTGGTTTTATATCAGGTTGCCTTGGTTTTATATCAGGTTGCCTTGGTTTTTCTACTAAATTAGATTGAATACTTGATTTATGTTCTAATTTTTCAGATTTAAAAGGATAAATATCTAACATTATTTCCATTTCTTCAATTGTTCTTTCTCTTTCAGACTTATAAGTATAAATACCTAACATTTTTTCCACTTTTTCAATTGCTTTTTCTCTTTCTAGTAAAGTAGTTTTATATAAAATATTTGTATAAATATTTGCCATAAAATTATTAAATAATCTGTAAAGATAAATAAATTCAATTTTTATTGCTAATTTAAAAAAATTGTATTTATTATGTATTATCAATATATTAATTAAATTAATGTCTAAACTCGATATAAATTTATATGACCGTCAAATTCGTACTTATGGAGAAGAAGCAGTACAACGAATGTCAACAAGCTCAGTTACAATAATTGGTCTTGGTGGATTAGGAACCGAAGTAGCTAAAAACTTAGCTTTAGGTGGAATTAAAAATATTAATCTTTACGATAATAGTTTAATTAGTGAAGAAGATTTGGAAACTGGATTTTATTATTCAGTTAATGATTTAAATAAAATAAAAAGCAGTATTTTGAAAGATAAAATTCAAGAACTAAATCAATATGTATCAGTAATTGATATTAAAGATGATACAAAAATTACTAAAGATACTATTTTAATTCTGATTAATCAAACACCAAATAATGTTAAAACATATGAAAGAACATTTAATACTAATAAAATGGTAGTAGTTTTTTCTAAAGGTTGTGCTGGTGTAGTTTTTGTTAATGCAGGTAAAGAACATTTAATTACAGATGTAATGGGAGAAAACATTGAACCTGTTCAGATTGGTTCTATTAATCTAGAAGGAATTGTAGAATGTGCACCAAATCATTCTCATGATTATCAATCAGGTGATGTTATTAAATTTACTAATATTCAAGGTAATAATGTAGAACAATTTAATGAAGTTGAATTTAAAATAAATGTTATTTCACCTGTGCGTTTCAAATTAATTGATTTTACTTTTACTAATTTTACATTTACTAATGGTACATCTAATTATATTAGAAAACCAAAGTATATTAGTCATAAGACATTTGAAGAACAAGAAAAAGAGCCAGAATTTAATTTCAGTTTTGATGATTCTAGTTTAATTTTTAATACACTAATGAAATATTTTGGTAATAAATCAATGGAAAATGAAGCTGAAAGAAATCTAGCAAATACATTTTCTTGTGAATTAATGCCTATAGTATCTTTAATTGGTTCTGTGGCAGCATCTGAAGCAATTAAATTAATTACTAATAAATATTTACCTATTAATCAAATTTGGTGTTGGTACGAACCAAATTTAATACCTAAGAATAAACCTGTTAATATTGGGAATTCTAATTTAGGAAGATTATATGGTAAGGAATTTGAACAAGCAATCAGTGAAAGTTCATGGTTTCTCGTAGGTTCTGGTGCAATTGGATGTGAACTATTAAAAAATCTTGCTTTTTGTAATGTGTCTACGAAAGGAAATATTTATCTAACTGATCCAGATACAATTGAGAAATCAAATCTAAATAGACAATTTCTATTTAGAACCAAACATATTGGAAAGCCAAAAAGTCAAATGGCAGCTGAATCAATTAAAACTCTAAAACCAAATATTAATATTCAAGCTCTAACAGATAAAGTTTGTAAAGACAATCAAATGTTTTCTGATTCAATTATGAAAAAAGTAACAGGTGTATTTAATGCTCTAGATAATATTGAAGCAAGAAAATATATGGATGAGCAATGTTTTTACAATCAACTCCCTTTGTTTGAAAGTGGTACAACAGGTACTAAAGGAAATACTCAACCTGTAATTCCATTTTTAACAGAAACTTATAGTAATTCAGCAGATCCTCCCCAAGAAAAAACATTTCCAATTTGCACAATTAAGAGTTTCCCTAATCAAATTTCACACACCATTCATTGGGCTATGGATGCATTTGAATTATTTAATCGTGCACCATTAAATGTAAACAAGTGGATTGAAAATAGTAATGTTTTTGATAAAGGAGATTTAAATGAGATTAGAACAGGAAAAGAAGATGTTCTTAATTTCCTAATCAATATGAAAATTAATAAATGTGAAGATTGTATTTATAGAGCGGTTGATATGTTTTATAATAATTTTAAAATACAAATAGACAAATTATTAAGTTTATTTCCAGCTAATCATCTAAATGAAGATGGTAGTTTATATTGGTCAAAAGGAAAAAGAGCACCAGTATCTTTTGATTTGGATTTAAATAACACCTATCATTTTGAATATATTGAAGCTACATGTAATTTGTTAGCAAAATGTTATGGTTTATCTAATAATAATATAGATATTAAATCAATTGCAGCTACTTATAAATATAATGAAATTAAAATTTTAGAAGAAGATATTACCTTGCCATCTAATACAGATTATTTAAACATTAAATTAATTAGCCAAGAATTTGAAAAGGATGATTCAACTAATTGGCATGTAGAATGGGTAACTGCAACTTCAAATATGAGAGCAATTAATTATGGAATTCCTCCTATTTCAAAACAAGAAACGAAAGGTATAGCTGGTAGAATTATTCCAGCAATTGCAACCACTACTTCAGTTGTAGCTGGTTTAATTGTAATGGAAATGATTAAATATATGCTAGCTAAAAATAATTTAATTGACCAAAAGATTGAAAATTATCGTTCAACATTTGTAAATTTAGCAGATACATCTCTATTATATTCTGAACCTATACCATCAAAAGATATTGAAATCGCTGGTGTAAAATATAATTATTGGAAGCGATTTGAGTATTATATAGATGATGATTTAAATGTAACTTTAGGAGAATTTAAAAAATATCATGAAGAATTATTTAAAACAAAACTTTCATTCATTGGTTATGGTAATGCAATATTGTACTCTGACGATGATGATGATTTGACAGTATCAATGAGTAAATTAATTACTGATTTAAATGAGGATATTGATCTATCAGTAAATTCAGTAGTAATAGTAATAGATAATGATGATGAAAATGTCGTTTTACCAGAAATTCAATTCAAAATAGTAAAGAAATAAATTTAAAAAATTTTTTTTATAATTATAATTAATAATGGAAAAAACTATTGCTATTACTTCAATAATATTTAGTATTGTTATGTTAATAATTGGTTGTTATATATATTTTATTTATAGAAAAAGAAAGTGGATTGAAATTAATGCTAATATTACAAAAATACATGTAATAAAAAAATTAGATACTAAAAACCCACAATCATCAAAGTCTACAATATCGGTAAAATTTGCTTTCAAAGTTGGTTCTGTAACTTATAATCCTGTATTTAATGATTCAACATTAGGAATTGAAAATATTGATTCAAGAAAAACTTTACTTAAAAATAAAAAACTTATAGTTTATTACGATGTAGAAAATCCAAATTTTGTATTTATTAAAAGACCCAATGATGGAATAACATTTATATTTTTTAGTTTAATATTATTAGTAATAAGTACATTATATTTACAATCTATAGAATTTTGTAAAAAATTGATATAATTATTATTTTAGAAAGATAATATCTATCTTATAATAATTATGTCCAAAATAGTTTCACCTTACAAAAATATTAAACAACATACTCGTATTACATTGGAACCATATCACATGAATAGTGATATAAGAAATAATATGAAGATAGTTCTAAAGAAGAAATTAGAGAAGAAATGTAATAAAAACGGATATATAGATGAAGTTTATAAAATTATATTACATAGCAATGGTATTATGATACCAGAAAATTTAAATGGTTCTGCGATTTATAATATAGCATATCATTGTAGATTGTGTATTCCAATTGAAAATTCTATAATTGTTGCTTATATTAAAATGATTAGTAGTGATTTAATAGTAGCAATAAATGGACCATTATTTATATTTATTCCCAAATCATATATAGATAATAATATTTGGGATATTCCAGAAGGTTTTGTTAATAAAAAAACATCCAAAAAATTAGCTGTTAGTAATTATGTTAAAATTCAAATATTAGATAAAAGAATTAACCAAGGTGATACACAAATTAAAATAATGGGTAAATTATTAGATTTTGCAAGTGAAGATGATATTGAAAAATATTATGGTTCAAAAATTATTAAGAATGAATCATCAGATGTCGTAGTAAACGAAACTGATGAATCAAATTTTATTATTTAATATATCCTTTTTTGAGAATAAATCAGATTTTATCATTTAATATATCCTTCTCCATTTGATTAATTGTTTCTAATGTAACATTACCAACAATCCAATCATTAATATCAATATTATATTTTTTTAAATTAGAATCTCTTAATTCAACAATATAATAACTAAAATTTCTAATTAAGTTTTTGAAACTTAAATTTTTTATTTTAATTATTTGAATTAATAAATTTGCCAAATCAGTAACTTTTATAGAAGGATTTTTTAATCTATGATAAATCCACCATGTGCACCATATACCACAAAATCCATTTGGGTCACCTAATTTTTTACATTTTGATTCTTCTAAATTTTCTAAAATTTGAAACCCAATATTTGGTAGGAAATCACTAGGTTTAATAAATGTTAAATTATAATCATTGAATCTATTTTCTAATATATCATCCAAAAGAGATGGATTATAATTCAAATTAAGTGGATAATTTGCACCATTTGGTTCAAAACGTTCAATAGTTTTATTCATTTTATCAATAAATAATATATTAGCATGTGAACCATTATCTAATTCTATACCAATAGGAATTGTTATATAATTGATATCCTTATCATTCATGTTTTTTTCAAATTCATGATCAAAGTAACTTGGATAAAATATTTTTTGGTATGACCATAATATTTCACAATTAGAAAATTCTAATTTAAATGGGTAATCTAAACCAATTGTTTTATAATGTTCCTCTAATCTTGTATTTACTGTTAATGGATATTCTAATATTAATGTAAAATTATTTTTTTTAAATGTTTGTTTTAAATATAATAAACCAAATAATATATCTAATGGAATACCTGTATAAAAACAATGATTTACAAAAATACCATTATCTAAAACTAATTTTAAATCTTTCAATTTGGGAAAAGTACGTCTTTCTTCTTTAATTACTTGTTTAATTTTTTCTTTGCAAATATCAATCGGTTCATCTTTATTTATTTGTAATGTTTTCAATTTATCTAATAATGAATTACTACACCATTTTTCCCAATCTTCTGTTAAATCTTCTTTTTTAATAATAGAATTAAAATATGAATCAATAACAATATTTAAAATATTAGGTTGATTTAGATATTCTTCCATATTTTCATCCAAATTATCTGATATAAAAAAATTTAATTCTTTAGTTTCTAATATGTCTTTATAATCTAGGAATAAATCTAAACTTAATAACTGTTTCAAACAAGTTATACCACTATTATTTTGAATATTTAAATTAGTATTTTTGATTAAAGTTTTTAATATTTCTCTATTCATGTTGTTATTTTCTAAATAAATATGTAATGCTGTATTACCATCAATATTTATTAAATCAAAATTAGGATTGTATTTCAATATTAAATTTATAACATCATTATTTTTTTCCGAAACAGCATAGTGTAAAGATGAATTTCCATAAAAATCCTGTATATTTATATCTGCTCCAAAATTAATTAAATTTCCTATAGTTTCAACCAAGTTTTTTATAATCGCCATATGTAATGCTGTTAAACCATTTAATTCTTCTTTAGAATTAATATTAATTTTTTTCTTTAATATAAATGGAATAAAATCAATATTATCATTTCTCAAACAAAAATGTAATAAATTATCTTTATTATCTGTATAAATAGAACTTAAATCAGATATACTAGGTAAATTTAATAAATAAATTAAAAATTCTTTTTTATTATATTGAATTGATAAATGAAAAGCATTTAAATTCTGTTTATTTACAACTAATATATTTGCATTATAGTCTATTAATAGTTTGAAAGCTTCATAATTATTAAATATAATAGAATAGTGCAAGCCTGTTAAACCTAATCTATCTTTAAGATCTACAATATTAATACCAATATTTTTTGAATCACAAATTAATAATTTTTTTAAAATACTATTATATGAATATTTAATTGGTATGTATAATATACTTCTTTTATCAATAGTTAAAAAATCTAATTTTAAATCTCTATTTAATATTAAATCTAGTATTGCTTCATAATTATACATTATTACATAATAAATAAAATAATTATTGTTTTCATCTTTAATATTTAAATCAATTTTTTTATTCTTTTTTATTGTATTTTCAAGTTCCTTTATATTTTTATTTTTAATTAATTGTATAATTGATAATTTATTCATATTATACTATTATAGAATTAATTTTCAAATAATTGGTCTATTTTACCAACTACTACTCTCCTATAAAATATATTTTTTCCTGCAGTTATACTGGGTCTAATAATTCTGAAAATGTCGCCTAATTTCGCTTTATAATAACGACTCATGATATCCATATCATTTATTTTAGCTAGTTCTGTTTCTTTAAATGTTTCTAAAATATTTTTCTTCTCTTCTTCTGATAATAATTGATGTTCTGGAATAAATATTTTAGAAGGAATATCCTCCATCATTTCAAATTCAAAGAAAATTTCAGCATTAGGATATTCTGTCATAATTTGTTTAATTACCTTCTTAGAAGGTTCTTTCATAATTAAAATTTTGTGTACATCCAAATTATTTCTAAGATAATCATCTAATGGAGAACCTTGAACAATGGAAGATAATTTTGCATTTGATAAGTTAATACTTATTTTTTGAAATTCGACGATTCCCTTATCTGTAAAATCATTAATTAATTCTTCTAATAATTTTTCGTGTGTTGCTATGGTCTTTCTACGTACTAACATTTTGAGAACATTTTGTAATACTACTTGAGAAACTTCTTTACTAGAATACTCTACGTTTACTGACATTACTATCTATAATATTACTTTTTTAAAGTTTTTTATTCATTTTTTTTAATTAAAAAAAGTGAATAAATTATTTATAGATTAAATATATATATAGTTAATGTATCACCCTTTTGTTATTAAATTACCCAAAATTGAAAATAATTTAGATTTAAATTCAACAGAAAAAGTTATTTATTCAAGTGTTATCTCTTATCCATTGTTTACATTAGGTTTTCATAGTTTTCAACACCGTACTCGTAGTGCTTTAGGTCAATCTACAAAAAATCTTCAAACTAAAACAAATTTTTATTATGTAGTAAATCCATTTGAACCTACTATTTTAAATTATGATGATGATATTAATAAATTATCAAAAGTATATCTTAAAATAAAAGAAGATTATCCAATTGATTTTTATAAAATTTGGGAGACTCTATTTGTTTTTGATATTGCATCTAATAATAATTTAAATATTTGTATTGAATCAAATGATTCGGAAACTTTAGAAAGTTCTGTTAAATTTTATAGAGAGAAAATAGTTTCTAATAAAAAACAGAATGATACAATAGTTTCTTCTGAAAAAGAAATTAATAAATTAAAGAAAAATAGTTGTGAATTATTAATATTTAATTCAAAAATAATTGAAGAAGATGAAAATTTTATTGAACAAAATAATTATGCAGCTTTATTTTCAAAAACAATTAGAATTTTAAATTATCAAAAAGAAGGAGGGAATACTATTTTAGAATTTCATGATAGTTTTACAATAATAACTTTAAAAATTATATATATTATATCTTCATTTTATGAAGATGTTTTTGTATATAAACCATTTATCTCAAGAAATTCAGATTCTGATAGATATTTAATTTTAAAAAATTTTAAATCAAATAAAAAAATAGATAGTATTATATCTACATTAGAATCAATTGTAAAAATGTTAGATAATAACAAATATGTGGCTGATATATTTCCTGAATTAACGGTTCCTAAAGAATTCATGGGATTATTTAAATTTATTAATATAAAATTAATTAATAATCAACAAATCATGGTTAATGATATAATAAAATATATTAAAGAAAATAATTATTTTGGCGATAAATATCATAGTTACAGAGATAAACAAATAGAAAGTACTCAATGGTGGGTAAATAATTTCTATCCTCCTTCTGTATCAATTTATGAAAAAAATAAAGAAGACCTTGGAAAGTTATATAAAACTATTCAAGAAAAACTTAATTTGGAATGTCAAAAGTTTTTAGAAAATCTAATAAACTAACCAAAATTAATTTATTTTTTATCTATTACAGAATCAATAAATTGCTTTTTTAATTCTAATCCTAAATTTAGTTCAACTGCAGCTAAAGTTTTTTCTCCTTTATATACTTGTTGTATGGCTAGAATAAATTTATCTAAATATGAATCATCTGTTGATTTTGATAATCTTTTAATTAAAAAAGGATAATGATCATATAATTCAGGTAATTCTGTCATAACCTTCATTTCAATATCGAAAGCAGCCATTCCAGTTTTTTTACAATTAGATATCATTTCACGAATAATTGTCATGTCTTTTTTTAATTCTTCTATTTTTTGTAAATCACTTTCCATTGTTTAAAAAGTTAATATCTTTTTAAATAATTTAGTTTAGTTTAGTTTAGTTTAGTTTAGTTTAGTTTAGTTTAGTTTCGTTTCATTTCCTTTCTTATAAACAATAGCAATTGTAACTAAAGCAATAAATATTAATAACCAAAATGAAAACGAACTAAATGTACTAGTTTCTTCTTTAATTGGATTAGTTTTTGAAATATTCTTTTTAAAATCAACTTTAACAGAGTCAACTTGTGGTAAAATTTTAGTTTCCATTTTTAATTTTTTTTCTTCAAAATTATTATAAATTAATTCTAATGCTTCTTCATATGGAATAGGTTGTTTTCCTGTTTCTTTATTAACTAAATTATGTAGATCAATTGTCCACTTTACTAAATTATCTCTATTTGCTAATACTTCATCATTAAAAGGTAAATCTTTAGTAAAATGTTTTGCATAATTATTTGCACAAATTGAACAAGGTAATATATATTGTAATACTGTAAAAAATTCTCTGTAATGCTGTTTTTGTTCAGCGGTTGGATTAGTTGAATAAGCAAGCGCTATCATATGAATAAATTTCCATCCATGTGGTCCCCAAATATCTGGTCCTATTTTCATTATAATAAAAGTATATTTTATTTTTAATAATTCGATAATAACCTTTTTAAATTTTTTTAACCTATTATTTACTGCGTTAATAAAAAAAATATTACTTAAAATTACTATATAATTTAATCTTTTTTAATGCCAAATATTTAGCCTTGTATTTTCTATACTTTCTTTCAAATTTACCATAATCATCATCTGTTAGTATAGTTAATTCCATATTATCGGCTAATTCATCTGGATTAATAAATATCGTAATTGATTTTGGTAATTTATCAAGTTCTAGAATATCTTCATACAAATCTCTATATACTTTTCTAATAAAAATTAAATCATTACTATCTAATTCACTGATTCTTTTATAAAAACTATCTGCTTGAAATGGTATCTTGGTATCTAACTTACTATCTTTATACGTTACAATTTTTCCAGTACAAAATTTTGTAAAAAAATCAATTAAAACAGGTGAATCTAAAATACTTGTTCCTTTATTTTTTTTAAAATTAAATATTTTTAATGGTTCTTCATATTTTGTCCAATATAATGACATCATTAAAAAGATAATATCATGAACTATATTATATCCAAAATAGCTTTCTATATCATAATGTGCATGTTTTCCACACAAGTTTATTGATTCAAAATCAATACCATCTAAATTAAATTTTGCAAATCCAAAATCAATAATTAATGGCTTTCCTTCTAATGAAATTAATACATTATCAAATTTTAAATCATTATGTTTAAAGCCAATTCTTAATTTATCTTCTATTAAAAATAAAGCATTATAAATTCGTAGAAATATTTTTTGAGTATTTATTAAAGATTCTCTCATAATATATTTTTCTAAAGTTTCAGGGCCTTCTTCAATAATACACCATGTTTGAAATGTACCATTTGATGATTTTTTAATTCCAATATAATGTACTTGTGGTATAAATTTAATATTTCCAATATAATTTTTGATTAAAATATATTGTTTACCATTTTCATCAGTACATTTATATACTTTGTTATTACCTCCTTTCATAAAATCGCTTACAACAATATTAAATATTTTTTTCTCTTCTACATTATCAGAATTTAAATAAGTAAATTCATATTTATTATCCTTTAATAATGTAAATATATTTACATAATCTAGTAAAGAATCAACGTTTTCAATAATTAAATCATAATAATCCTCTATCGAATATTTATCATTAATTTGAAGTTTTCTTAAACCAAATTTTTTAAGTTCAGATTCAACTAATTGAATTTTTGTTTGTGGAAATATAGTCTTATAGGTAATTTCTAAATCTTTTTTATCATTTTCTAAATATTTTTTATCATTTTCTAAATCTTCTTTCATTAGTTATAATTAGCAATTATTTTATCGCATTTACCCTCCCAATATCTATCTAAGAAAATCATTAAAGCAGATGTAAATAAACCATTCCAAAATAAAACACTAGGTAAATCTTTTCTATGATGTATTGTTGTTAATAAAACCAATATCCAAATAGGTAATCTAATAAATTTAATTATATTTTTTCTATATTTTTTGCACATCATTGATTCGTATTTTTTATTTTCTTCTAAATAAATTGAATCTATTCCACTAACTATTGATATGGATTCATTAATTAAAAGAAATATATGAAAGTACCCACATTTATCATACATTTGAGCAATCCAGAAAGATAGTAAACACCAAATATGATGAATATATAAATCCCATCTTGTATTTCCTATTATTATCATTTTTTCTATATCTAAAATTAAATAACTTATAAACCATTCTTGTAATTCTATCATTTCATCATTCTTAAAATCAAATGGTAATCCGTATGCATCAGGTAAATAATTTATAGAAAGTTCTAAAGAATATAAAGAAAAATAAATACACATAAGTGATCTATAAATATTGAATTTCGTTTCAAGATTATATTTTTCTAATTTTTTATAGTTTTCTATAAATTCTGAAAATAAAAATAATGTTATTATTTTAATAATTAACATAATTATTATAATAAATAAAAAATATACTAATAAGCGAATTATTGTAAAACTAATTCAATTAAATCTTTCTTTGTTGATTTTGTATTAAATTTTAAATTTACTGATTTCATATAATTAATTAACTCTTCTTTTGTCATTTTAATTAATTTACTTTTATTTATTTTTTCTTCTTGCTCTTGAGTAATTTTTTGTGTAATATTTACATTTTTAGCAGATATAAATGTGCTTTCATTATTACTAGTACTCTCATCTGATTCATTAGATGAAATTTTATTAAAATTATTACTATTTCCAAATTCTTCATTTATTATTTCATTTATATTATCTACTAATATAAAATCCTTCTTTATAATATTTCCATCGTAATATTTAATTTCTATATTAGAATTAGTTAATATTTTCTTAATAACTACATCGTTATATGAAAAGAATTTTTTATCTTGATTTCTAATAGGTTCCCAATTAGAATTATTTTTAGCAAACAATAAAAATGGTCTCCATGGATTCATAATGTCTTGTGGATATATTGTATAGATTTGTTCTGATTTAAAATCAAAAATTAAAACATTAATCATTAATTTATGAGCTAACATCTCAAGTAACCATATACATATTTCTTTATCTTTTACATATTTTTTAAGAGCGCCTTTTACAATATCTTTTAAACTATTTGGAATTTTATTATTATTAATATCATCTACTAGTTCATTAATTAGTTTATTAATCTGTGTCATTTCTTCACTTTCCATTAAGCTCATGTAATTATCAGCTACTAGAGTTAAAAAACTAGAGAAAAAAGATATATTCAAATTATCAACATTTTGAGTTACACCTACTTTGTAAAATTTATCACCTAATAATTCCTTAAAATTATTGGGAAATGTATCGCTGAAAATCATTATATTTTTTTTACTTACAAATTGATTCTCTTCAACTTTATTTGCTACCAAATATTTCAAAATTAGATCATAGTTTATCTCCATTTACTTATATTGATAATATATTTTTAAATCAAAGATATTATCAATTTTTTTTTCAAAAATTTTAACAAATAAAGCAATTTTTTATAAATACATATAAATACTTAATTAGCAATTATATCTTTGCTAATTTAATAATATGAATTATAAATTAAAATATTTAAAATATAAAAATAAATATTTAGAATTTAAAGATAAATACACACACGCTATTGACCAAGAATGCGAATTTTTATTATCTCGTTCAATGGATGATTTCATGAAAATTTATTTTAATGATATAAAATACGATATGGCTAAATATATAATTGTTATAAATCAAATTGATGGAACTAAAGAATGTTTTATATTTGATAATAGATTATTTGACTCTTATATGTTTAAAGATGGTAAAAAAATTAAATATACATCGGTTAATTTTTACATTTTAAAAAATGCTCAAGACGAATTTGAGAAAAAAGAAAAAATAGCTTATGAAATAAATAAGACAAAGCGTATAGCAAAATTACAAAGAGATATAGAAAATTACGAATCAATAAGTGAAGAAGATATAAACTATTTAGTAAGATTAAATTTAGTTAAATTATCTAATTTTGATAAAATAGAAAAAAAAGGTTATGAACCCTATTTTGAGAAATGGTACGTTTATATTAAAAAAAAATAGAATTTATCAAGTGATTTTTACTTAAATTAAAAAACACTAGGTAGCAAACAACAAGTGCTTTAGAGCACATGACGTTATAATGTAACTTGATTTCTTTCATTATTTACATTTTCAATTAAATTAATAATTAAAAAGTAAATTTTTGTTATCATAATTATTTTTTCTTTAAAATATGGTCTAATTTTTGGAATTATTTCTTCAAAAGTTAACCATTTCATATCACCTATTTCACATTTTTGATGTTCGTTATCTAATGTTAATTCAATATCATCATATGCTAAAGCTAAATAATAAACCAATTTATAAACTGTTTTATATGTACCTATGACAGATTCTTCTATAGTATTTAATCTATTTAATAGTATATATTTATTTTCATTAATACTTGTTTCTTCTTCAAATTCTCGTATAGCACAATCTAGATTTTTTTCATTTTTATCTCGTCTTCCTTTCAGAAATCCCCATTCAGGAGTATCGTATAATTCATTCAAATTAATTAAATCAATTAAATTATAATTTTCTTTTAATTGGTTAAATTTTTGTTGAGAAACTTCAAATTCTTTTTGATAATTTTTATGTTTAGATGTTTTATTCCATAAATCATTCCATAAAGAACTTAGATCTGATATTAATATTTTTTTTATTTCTTCTTTACCCATTAAATTTAATAATTCAGAAACTTCTTCAACATTATTTTCATCGTATTTACCACGAATAAATTCAACATACGAGAAGCTATGTTTTCTTTGAATTAATAAAAATTTAATCTTATTTTTATAATAATCAAATTTAGATAGATTTTTTAAGTTAGTAAAATTAAATTCTTCTAAATCAACTAATTTATTAACTAAAAATTTTTCTATAAATTGAGGTGGAGTATTTAATGTATCATCTAATTTCATACAGATAATACCATATGAAAAAATAGGTTCAATGCATTCTTTTATTAAATGTCCATTTTTACCACAATTTATACAATAGAGTTTTTTATTACTCATCTAATTATAAATAGTATTTTTTTTTAAATTACTTTATTAAATTAATCTAATTCGTATTCTACATAAAAAGGAACTTTTGAATTTGATTCAGATGATATATCTGGTTTACATTCGCATTTAATATAATAGTTATTATTAGCATCATCTGTTTCTAAACAACCACATACTGTTTTACAACTATTAACTTTTGGTAATGAATTTACTTCTTCTTTTTGTTCAACTACTTGTTCAACTACTTGTTCTTCTTTTTGTTCAACTACTTGTTCAACTACTTGTTCAACTACTTGTTCAACTACTTGTTCAACTACTTG
>Ga0114958_10002267_pt1 | contig 14533 bp, 11 predicted proteins | sample C_130208_EF_Meta_FD_89577 | JGI IMG/M metagenome (GOLD analysis project Ga0114958, IMG submission 89577) | Freshwater microbial communities from Lake Croche, Canada to study carbon cycling - C_130208_EF_MetaG | ecosystem: Environmental > Aquatic > Freshwater > Lake | place: Lake Croche, Canada... | reverse complement strand
AGATTCAGTTTCGACGGCGCTGGAACGGTTGGTTTTTTATTCATCCCTGCCGTGTGGCAGGGCTAAACAAATTGTTCCAGCACTTTTTTCAAAAATCCTGTGGGATGGCTGTGAATTTTTTTCATATTAATTTTTTCTTTTTTGTGGAGGCGCCTTGTTTCATACTAGGCACCTCCGGGTTTGGATTAGGCGGCATTAGCGGTCTTGGTTTTCTTGGTTATCACCCGATCTGTGGGTGCAGCGGGAGCAAGGGTTACTAGAGCTGTGTTTTCCGTAGACGCCACGGTTTCTGTCGGAGCTCCATCAGCCAATTTTTCAGTCTTCTCCGTTGATTTCTCGATCAGTTTCTTGATCTGCTCAAGGAACTTGCGGTATTCCTTGGCAGCGATTTCTTCCGCCAAGGCCTTGTTTACAATCTCGTCGATCTTGATGAGCTTTTTCTGGAGCTTCTTGGCCGACACTTTGTCCGCCTTGTCTCCTACGTCTACGGTTTCGGCTACCTTCGCCTGTTCTGGATGAAGCACATCTTTTACATCCTCGGCAGTGAACGGCTGAGTACCGAACTTCGCCATTACCTTTTCCCAGGAATGCATCCATTGCTCTTCCTTGAGTTGGGCTACTGGACGTATTTGAGATTCATTGCGCGGTAGAACCCATGTGCCGGTGGGTTCGTGACTGGTGAGTTTGTCCAGGCACTTTGCGGCATTGATTAGGCGGTAAGCATATTTGTCACTGATACCCCAACGTTCCTTGCAATAAACCCCGAAATCAGCGTAGCCGGCAGCCTTGTAGAGCTGTTCGGAGCTGATTTCTCCTAGGTTGCGGCCAATCGAGACCGATCCGCCCTCATTCTGGCGGATGTTGTCCTCACATTGCTTTAGCTGCAACTTGTCTTCAGGCGCAACCGTAGTCTCGTCTTTTGGCGAGACTGGGGCTGTTTTGGCGGTTTCCGTTGAAATAGCCTTGGTTTCAGGCTGTTTCGTGTTTTGTTGTGGTTGTCCAATCACCTTAGTTTCAGGTGTCGGGTTTTGACCGTTGGATTCAACAGCCACAGTGTTTTTTGCTTTTTTTTGCATTTTTGTACTTTCTTTTTATCTGTTTACTGAACCGGACTTTTTGTTTATCCGGTAGCATTTGTTTTTCCGTTCCGTGATCGCGCCACCAATCCCGGAAAACTGGTTATGACTGCTGGGCTCCTTGCTGTTGGTTCATCATGGAGTTGAGGTATTCACTAATGCTGGCGAGATGAATGAGCCGGCAGCCATGGACGTTCCCTTTCCGGCGAAGCATCACTGATTTTATTTTCCCTTCGTTAATCAGATTGTAGAGAGTGCCGCGTTTAATCCCAAAATGGCGTTCCACATCACGCCACCTCCCAAATTCTGGCAGCGCGGCGATGCTGGGGCTCGCTACGCTGATCGGGTCTGTTGTCATTGTTTTCATATCAATTTCGAATTTCTGTAATTGCCGTCATTTACCGTTGCGAAATCTGTTCACCGAATCCTTCAACTTTTTTGTTCGCTTTCTTCGGGAGGGTTTTGCCCCTCTGTTTTACATGGCGAATCGGGAGCTTGTTTTCCTTCAAATATTTTCAGCTCCAAATCTCATAGCCGGACACCGATACACGCGGAGGAAGCGGTAAGAATCCGTCAATTGTTTTAGGAGTTGTAGGAATGCCGCTGAATTCGGTAGTATTTGCTCATGAGCGAAGTGACCCAAATTCTTGAAAGAATCAGCACTGGAAATGACCCCCAAGCCCAAGAAGAAATGCTGAAGGCGGTTTACAACGAACTGCACATCATCGCCCAAGCAAAAATGGCAAACGAAAGGCCGGGGCACACTTTACAAGCGACGATTCTGGCTAACGATGTTTGGCTAAAGTTGTTTCCAAATGGAAAATCACAGAAATTTGAAAACCGGGCCCACTTTTTTGGCACTGCTGCAATAGTGATGCACCGGATTTTGGTGGATCATGCGCGCCGTAGGCTCGCTAAAAAGCGCGGCGTAAATCCACACAAGACACTACTGTCAGATACGCAGTTTGCGGAATTGGCCCATACAGCACCGGACGAGGTTATTGAGGCTGTGGACGAAGCTTTGGAGAAATTTACCAAAATTGATAAAGAAACGGCGAAGCTGGTCGAACTGCGTTTTTTCGCGGGTTTAAGCATGCAAGAAGCCGCTGATGTTTTGGGAATATCGAAGAGCAGTGCCGAACGAGATTATGCCTACTTCTCAGCCTGGTTCCGACGAGAGTTTGGAAGTGGCATCAATGGCTAATACAGTCAGGGCTTTCGACGATGGTGTTTTGCTGGAACTTTGCTTCTCTCGTTGGCGCAATTAAACGGAGGTTCTCAGCCACTGTATTTCGTTTTATTTCACATACGGGATAGGTTTTTCGCCACATTCTTCGCACATTTTAAACGCGAATGAATGGCGAACATCCACTCCCAAACTTCAAAGAAAAAGATATTTTCTGGGAAGCTTTGAAATTATCCATACCCGAAGACGTAAATGCTTATTTGAATCAGGCGTGTGCAGGCGACCAAAATCTTCGGTTCTCGGTTGAATCGCTGCTCAAGAATCACAAGAAAGATGATTTATTAGAGAACCCGACTGAAAAAATAGGCGAGAAGATTGGCGACACGATTGATGATTACCTGCTGTTGGAAAAAATTGGTGAAGGTGGTTGTGGCATTGTATTCAGGGCTCGGCAACATAAGCCGATTCAGCGTGTGGTTGCGCTCAAGGTAGTTAAACGGGAAGTGGCTACCGGAAAAATACTCGAACGGTTTCAAGCTGAAATTCAAGCGCAAGCTTCGATACCACACCAAAACATTGCGAAAGTATTTGATGCCGGCACAACGAAAGATGGGCTGCCGTATTTCACAATGGAGTTCGTCGAGGGAAAACGAATCACGGACTACGCTGACAAATATCGGCTCACGATTCCAGAACGCCTCGAACTATTTGGAAAAGTGTACAAGACCATTCAATTCGCTCACGAAAAGGGATTCATTCATCGGGACATCAAGCCTTCCAACATTCTCATTTACGAGGAGAGCGGAGAGCACATCCCAAAGGTAATTGATTTTGGAATCGCCAAAGCTATTGATGATGATGGTTTCAACGCTTTTGCTACACGAACCGGTCAAATTGTGGGGACGCCTGCCTACATGAGCCCGGAGCAGGCTGGTTTGAAAAAAACTGAAATCGATGCCAGGACCGATATTTACTCACTCGGTGTCTTGCTTTACGAATTATTGATCGGCTATCAGCCATTCGACATGAAGGGGATGAAACTGGACGATGCTGTCAAAACAATCCGTGAAAAAACCCCCAGTCCCCCGTCAGACAGAATCCATACGGAAGAAGACAAATCGTTTTTTAAAATTGCGAAAAAAAGGCATTTGAGGCCATCTAGGCTAAAAAGAATGCTGCGGGGGGAGTTGGACCGGATTGTGATGAAGTGTCTCGAAAAGAAACCTGCTTTGCGGTATGAATCAGTGGAACATGTTGAAGCAGACATTCAGAGCTTTATTGAGTCAGTCAAAAATCAGAATTTCAACAATGTTATTCGGGTCACAGCTTTAATTTTGGTATTGGTTGTTGGAACATTTGCGGCGATTCATTTTTACAATAATAAAACACCTGTCGAATCGCCGCCAGATGACACAACAGCTGCAGGTTTGCTGACGAATCTGGTATATCCAAAGCTTTATGGAAAGAACGATCAATACCTGATTGAGCATCAGACTGAAGTTGGTCGCCAAGTATGGGACTGGCTTATACAGCAAGCCTGGTTCAAAGACAAAGGCATAGGAAATATCACTGAGCGACTAAATGGTGGCACGGAACAATCCTTGGTAATCAAATATGACACTATCCATGGCTATGAAAAGATTGCCCCTATATTTTACAGGATGGGGGGGATTTTAAAATTTCATGACATCCATATCTACGAAATGATGGGGGATAAGTACGATATGGATCTTTCTGTCAAAATACTTAATCCATACAGGTTTGAGACCAACTATTGTCAACGCAATCCAGGTAAATGTTCACAAAATCCGATTCTATATACTGAATCTTTAACCAGTAGTGAAATTTCAACACCAGACGAAATTATGGTGATAACAATAAATAAACTGAATTCACGGAAATGAATTTCAGGAAACAATCTAGATTCCAAAGGGGATTTTCTCTAACTGAGCAAGCACTCTTTATTGTGATTGTGGGGTTTCTCTTTGTTTATTTATTCACAAACCCTCGTCAGAAACTGGGCGACTCATCTCCAGTTAAACAACCGCAAAGACTACAAAATCCATCACAAGTGCCTGGATCGGATTTTTTTAATGGGGCTGATGTATCGCTAGTTCCGGGCGATGAGTGGCAACGATTAAAAAGTGGACCACTTACAGAACAGCAGTCAATTGCGCTGCCGGTGTTGGAGGGGGTTGGTCAAAACAAAGGTAGACTGATTCAGGTTTTTACAACTGGAGCAAATTCAGACGCAAAAACCGCCGCCGATATTCTAAAAAAAGAAGTCGATGCTAATTCGAGCACCATCAAAGGCACGTTTAAGCTAGTAAACTTTGTTTCAAATTATAGGGTGCCTGTAGAACACGTCTCCTACGATTACGAAGTCAAAGGAGCATTCGGTTCCAAAAAACTTAGAGCACACGTTTATTTATTTCAGAATAAACAACACAACTGCATTGCCATTCATTACATCACGTTTATCGACAAGGATTCGGCGCGGGTGGATCAAATGATTCGCGATACGCTCAAGTGGAATTGAGGTGTTTTCTGGTTGCGATGGTAAATCATCCCTTCGTCGAAGTGAGGCTTGCCAACTTCTCCAACGCCGCTTTCAAAGTCTCCATTTCGAGGTGATGTTCGTATCCTGTAAACGCCGGCACGTCTTAGCATCTAATTTCACACTTCAGTCATGCAGCACATAGCTGGTGCTCCGGCCACCAGCGTCCTCTTTGGCTAATATCTTCCGCTCCACCAAATCGGTGATGTCGCGCAAGGCCGTATCCTGCGAACATTTGGTCAACTTCGCCCATTTGGTGCTCGTGAGCTTGCCTTCAAATCCGTCCAGCAAGCGGTTTAATACCTTGCGCTGGCGGTCGTTGAAAGATTGACCGGCGTGCAATTTCCAGAAGGCAGCTTTGGCCAGCACCAGTTCGAGCGTCTTTTCCGACGCATCAATGGCCCGCCGCAGACAGTTCAAAAACCATTCGATCCAGGCGGTGATTTCCAACGAGCCTTTTTGGCAGCGCTCAAGCACCCGATAGTAATCGTTGCGTTCCTGTTGTATCTGGGCGGACATGCTGTAAAACCGCTGGGCTGTCTTCTCCGAACGCGCCAGCATCAGATCGGCAATTGCCCGCGCCAAACGGCCGTTGCCATCTTCAAACGGATGGATGGTCACAAACCAGAAGTGCGCCAACGCTGATTTAATGACCGGATCCAAATCCTGTTTGGCGTTGCACCATTTCAGGAAAGCCGACATTTCACTTTTGAGGCGGGCAGCTTCGGGTGCTTCGAAATGAACCCGTTCTTTGCCAAAGGGGCCGGACACCACCTGCATCGGGCCGCTCTTGGCTGTGCGCCAACTGCCCACGGTGATACGACGCATGCCGCTGCGACCAGTGGGAAACAAAGCGGCATGCCAATCAAAGAGACGACCTTGTGTGATCGGTTCGTCATGTTTGCGGGTGGCATCCAACATCACCTCGACGATGCCTTCCACGTTGCGGTCCACTGGCGGCAAAGCACCGATGTCGATGCCCATGCGTCGAGCCAAGGATGAACGCACCATGTTGACATCCAAACGCTCGCCCTCAATCTCGCTGGTTTTGACCACATCCTGGGTGAGCACCTGCAATGTGGCCTCCTCGCGGAGCTTGAATCCTAAACTCTCCATACGGCCAAGCAATCTTCCCTGACTGTGCCGCACTTCGGCCAGCAGGCTGCTCAAAGCAGCCTGATTCCAGGTGAAATTGGGCCAGTCAGGTTGTTCGTCGATATACATAATGTCCGCAATGTGTGCGGAGAATATGCCATTTATTCTCCGCATCTGCCAACTCTAATCTACGCAAAAAGTGCGGTTTTTAGTTGCCTGCTTCGCTTGGCTCCTTGGCGGGTTGATTTAAGCCAGGCAGCTTTGCCAGCGCGCCTTTCAATGTCTCCATTTCTAAGTGGGTGTAGCCGCGATGGATTTCTGCTGACTTGTGGCCCGTAAGTTTCATCCGAAGTTCGGGGGAGACGCCTGCATTGGCCAAAGCGCTGGTAAAGGAATGGCGCAGAGCATGGAAAGTGCGCTTGGAAATGTTCCGCTTACCAGTCCCTTCAACAATTTCAGGATCCAAGCCTGCCTTTTTTACAATGCGCTTGAAGGTCTCAGACATACCGTGTCTTCCCCCCGAGCTCAATTCTGCCATCGTTGGCGTGACATATTTTTGGGGCTTGTCACTCGTCGCATTTCTTTCAAGATGCGAAACCAAATCCGGATGCAACGGAACAAGGATTTCCTTCTTGTTCTTACCTTCAAGGAATTTCAGGGTCGCATTGGCCAGATCAAGTTTTTTCCATTCAACGCGAGTGCAATCGCCGAGCCGGGCACCAGTGTAGTAGCCAAACAAAATGACTGACTTCCATTCTTCGGTAGGGCTGTTATCTACCAGTAATTTGATTTCCACTGGGTTGAAAGTTCCGCGTTCGACACTGCGTTTTTGTGGCAACTCAACGGCATCGGCGGGATTGATGGTGATGAGTCCTTGCCGTTTCGCGCGGTTTAGGCAGGTTCGCAAAATTTTTCCATCCACGTTAACCGTCGCGGATGCAACCTTCTGCTCAATGCGTTTTGTGATGTAGCCTTGGACGTCACGGGCGGTGAGCGCAGTGAGTTGCTTGTTCGCCTTTTCCTTGAGATGTTCCAGAAACGCATCGACGACAAATTTGTATCGTTCGGCGGTTCCCTCCGATTTACTGATTTTCTTTTCCTTGAGCCAGTCGGTGAACCATTTGCGGATCGAGGGGATGTCGATGATCGGTTCGCCGACCTTTTCCAAAATGTCATTCAGCACTTCGCGGACTTGCACCTCAACCATTTCACCCTGCTTGGTCTTCCGGTCCACACGTTCAAATTCCAAAGCAACTTGAAGCGCCTTGTTGCGTTCGATTTGCTTGGTGGAACGAAGCTGAAATTTGCCGTCTGAGTCACGCCAGCCAGCATGCCAGAATTTAGATCTCGGTCTGCGAAATACACTCGCCATGCTGCTAGCATAAGTGCTAGCGGCAAGGCCGTTCAAGTCAATTCACACCCCTAAAATATAAAGAAAAAAGCCATATTAGAGGGCCGGAAGCTAAACGAGGGTTCGATTCCCTTCACCCGCTCCAATCTTTAGAAACTCCAGTAAAACAAGGTAAAAACAGGGGCTTTGATTTTTTAAAAGACAAAGTGAGAATAAAAGTGAGAATGAGAATGGTGTTTTAAGCTGATTGATTACGCAAAAACCCCTGTTTTTTAAGGGTGTTAAACAACTCAAATTTATTTCCGGTGAGAATGACGGTCAGAAAATATTGAGTTCCAGTTCGTCGTCTCGCTGAGTCGTTAAACGATAGAAGTTATTGGCCAATGATGATTCACTGTCACAATTCGATTTAAAAATTCTCCACACCTCAGAGGGACCATTTTCGGGTCTGGCTCAGTTTCATAACGTGCGCGTAATCGTCTGCGGGCGAAGGTAGTCGTAAAAGGTTTCGGGCGAATTCACGCCCCCACCGACCCCGCTCAAATTCACACCGCCGTTCTTTGTCCAGCCCACCTCCCAATTCATCTGGCAGCCAACGACCGGGCTTGGGGATATTTTAACATCACTGGATGAAACTGCTTTCTTCATAAATCACGATGCTTATGGAATTCCGATTTGCGCCACAATCTTTGTCCCATCGCGGAGCTGCGCTGCCGGGATGAAATTCCCGGCAATCATTTTACCATCCACTTCCAATCGGGTGACGCCTCGATTTTTCGCAGCCGGATTTTTCACTTCGATGTGCAGCGTCAAGCCGCGAAATTTGCGGGCGGCGGTGAAGCCCGGCCAGTTTTTGGGAATGCACGGATCAATGCGCAATCCGTCCGTTTCGGGGCGGATGCCAAGCAGATAATTGGTGGCGGTGAAATGCGCCCACGACGCCGTGCCGGAAAGCCAAGGCACGCGGGAACGGCCACATTTTTCCGAGAACTGCGAATGCGTGCTCTGGCAATGGACATACGGCTCGACCTCGCGGATGTCGGCACGGTCGTTTTGCGCGGCGGGCAGGAATGAACGAAAATAGCGCCACGCGGTGTCGCCGTCGCCCGCCAGCAATTCGGCCAGCACGGCCCAGCTCTGCGTGTGCGAGAAGATGCCGCCGTTTTCCTTGTTGCCCGGATTGAAGAGCACGGCGCGCATGACATTAAACGGCGTTTTTTCAAACGGCGGCGCGCACATCGCGACGCCCCAATCCGAGGCGAGTCTTTCCCGCACTGCGGCGAGAGCACGGGCGGATTGCTCCTTGGAAGCCGCGCCGGAGAGAATCGCCCATGCCTGCGTGTTCAAATAGACCTGGCCTTCGGGATAATTCTTCGTGCCGAACACCGTGCCGTCTTCGGCAATCGCCCAGATAAACCAATCGCCGTCCCAGCAGACGGCTGCGATCTTCTTGTCGAGTGCGGCGAGTTCGGTTTCCGCCCAAGCCCGCTCTTTGTCTAATCCCAGCGATACGCAGATTTCCGTGTAGGTCTTGAGTGCTAGGCGGAGCTGGAAAGTGACGAACACCGACTCGCCCTTGTAACCGAGCTTTAGGCAATCGTTCCAATCGGCGAGCAACCCGCAGGGCAAACCATTTGCGCCGCAGCGTTCCAGATTAAATTCAATTGCCCGCCGCAAATGACCCAACACCGTTGTTTCCCCACTGTCGGCAAATGGAACGGTCATTTGGTAAAATGCGCTTTCGCCCGTCTCCGCGACATAGGCTGGAATCGCGTTAAAAAACCAGAGGCAATCATCGGAGCGATAATGCGAAGCAGGCGTCGGCGGCATCTTGCCGGGTTGGTGCGACCACGGGCGAACTTCCGGTTGCGCCCCGCCGGTGGAATCCTGCGCCGAGAGCATGAGCACGAGCCGATCGCGGACGGCATGCGGCAGCATCGCGGTGACGCCGAGGCAATCCTGCACGGTGTCGCGGAAACCGTAACCGTCGCGCTGGTCGCCGGTATAGACGAGCGAGCAGGAGCGCGACCACTCGAAAGTCATCAGTGCGTTGTAAGCGCCCCAGGTGTTGACCATGTGGTCGAAGTCCGCGTCCGGCGTGCGAACGGTGATGGTTTCCAGCAGTTCGTGCCAGTGGGCTTTCAGCGCAGCGAGTTCGGCGTCCACCCGAAAAGCATCGGCGTAAAGTCTGGCGACATTTTTGCCGACCGTTTCTGCGCGACCAATGCCCAACAAAACCAACACATCGGCGGAAGCGCCGGGCGCGAGCGTGAGTCGGCTTTGAATCGCACCGCAGGTGTTGTCGGAAAAACCGTCGCTGTTAGTGCATGCGCCCTTGACCACCGCTGCCGGATTATGAAATCCGCCGTAAGCCCCAAGAAACTTTTCGCGGTCGCAATCGTGTCCGACGATCTCGCCGCCGCGTTGCGTCATCCACCAGTGACGCGACTGGTCGCGGTTGGCAAAGTTGCCCGGATCTTCGGGCAACCGTCCGCACGAAGATGCAGCGATGAAACCGTCCTGCCACCGTGCCTCGCCGATGTATTGCGTGTATTGCAAGTTGAGCGTGTCGTTCACGAGATTCCATTCGGTCGTGAATTCACAGAACGAAAACACATCAAGCGTGCGGGCCGCGCTGCTGGTGTTCGTCACGCGCAACCGCCAGATTTCGTGCTCGGCCTCCAGCGGGATAAAATAGAGCGATTCGCTTTGGATGCCGGAATACTCACTGGTGATTCGCGCGTAGCCCGGACCGAAGCGGGTTTCCGTGTTGTAGCGGTCTAGCGGTTTCGCCGTCGCTTGCCACGCCGCGCTCCAGAAATCACCGCTCGCCGTGTCCCGAATGTAGAATTGCCTTCCGGGCAAATCCATCGGGACGCTGTTGTAGCGGTGGCGGAGGATGCGGCCCTCGGCGGGTGAGCGGGTGAAACTGTAGCCGCCTGCGCCGGCGGTGATGATGCCGCCGTATTTGCGCGAGCCGAGGTAATTTGACCACGCGCGGGGCGTGTCCGGCCGCTCGATCACGTATTCCCGGTTCGGGCCGTCAAAAAATCCGTAGCGCATGAGGTTGGTTTTTGTTTGGTGTTGACAAAAATATTATACGCATAATAAAATCATCGGCAAATGAACCGCAATCAAAATTTGAACGCCGCTTCGACGCGGGGTTTGGGTTTGCGGGTGACGGTCGCGGGCTTTGCTGCCATCATGGCCTCACTATCATGAAACGCACCAAAACATTTCGAAAACCTTCGGCCACGCAGGATGATGTCGCCACGGCGGCGGGTGTCTCCCAAGCCGTGGTGAGCGCGGTTCTGGGCGGACGCACGGGTAAAATCGGCGCGTCGGAGAAGTTGCAGAAGAAGATTCTCGCCGCCGCCGCGAAGCTTGGCTACCGGACCGACAGCAGCGCCCGCGCAATGCGGATGCGCCGGTTTTACAATTTGGGTTACTTCACCGCCAATGTGTTGCAGGCCGTGGAACAGGACCGCCCCGAGTTTCGTGCCGGGGTTTATGACACCGCCGCCGCGCAGGGTTATCAGGTGACGATGGTGCGGTTGCCATCCCGGCCCACGGCGGACTCGAATCCGATTCCGCAGGTGTTTCGTGAATCGCATCTGGACGGACTCATCATCAATCATGTTTCGCTGCTGACGCCCGAATTGGAAAAAGTGGTGGCCGCGAGCGGATTGCCCGTGGTGTATCTCAACGAAAAGCTGAAGAGTAATGCGGTTTATGTGGATGACTTTGCCGGGGCGCGCATCATGACGGAACATCTGCTGACGCAAGGCTACCGGCGGGTCGCCTTCAGTTGCACGGAAGCGGGCGGGCACTACAGCCACGCCGACCGCGTCGCCGGTTACTCGAAAGTCATGGAGGAGCACCGGTTGGCCAGCCGCGTTCTCGCCACCGACACCCGGCGTTGCGGCGTGGATATTCTGGATTGGCTGAAATCGCCCAAGCGGCCGGACGCAATTTTTTGTTCATCGGATTTTCAGGCGCTCTACTTCCAACGCTTCATCCATCAACTGGGTCTCCATTTCCCGGACGACCTCGGCTTGGCCGGTTACAACGATGATGGCTACGACCTCTTTCTTGAATCGCCGCTGACCACGATGAGCATTCCGCGTTACGACATGGGTAAGGCGGCGGTGGAAATGGTGTTGAAACTCATTACCGCGCCCGAACAATCCAAAGTCCCGTCCGTGCGTTTCCAGCCCGGCCTCGTCACGGGTCTGTCCACGCAGCGCGGGGCATCGCACCAGCAGCGTCCGCCGAGGCCTGACCGCTGGCCGGGCAGCATCATGTAAATTTGTGAAAACCATCCCGCTCTATTCCAATCCGTCCGACCTCGTCCGCAACGACGCGCCGGAACATATTCCCACCCTCGATATTTACACGCCGTTCGGAAAAAGTTTCAACGACACGGCGGTCGTCATCCTGCCCGGCGGCGGCTACGGTGTTTTGTCCGACCACGAAAGCGAAGGTTTTGCCGGCGTATTTCAACTGTGGGGATTCAAAGCCTTTGTCTGTAACTATCGCCTCGGGCCGAACGGCTACCGCCATCCGGTGATGCTGCACGATGCCGCGCGCGCCGTGCGGTTAGTGCGCGCCCGAGCCAGCGAATGGGAAATCAACCCCGACAAAATCGTGTTGGTCGGCGCTTCCGCCGGCGGGCATCTCGCCGCGACACTGCTGACAAACTGGGACAACGGCCAACCCAATCATCCCGATCCCGTGGAGCGCGTCAGTTCCCGGCCGAACCTGGGCGTGTTGTGCTATCCCGTCATCACGATGGGCGAGGCGACCAACGGCTGGACGCGCGATAATTTGCTTGGACAAAATCCGTCGCCGCAATTGATCGCTGCACTTTCCACCGAGGGTCATGTCACCGCGAACACGCCGCCGTGTTTTGTCTGGCACACGCACGCCGACCCTGTCGTGCCGGTGGCGAATCCGCTGCTGTTCGTCAACGCGCTGCATCGCGCGGGCGTGCCCTTTGAATTTCATGTCTATCAGGACGGCCAACATGGCTTGGGCATGTTGGATGGCGTCCCGTGGGTGGACGATTGCATGCGCTGGCTCAAAAACCGTTTGCCAACCAACGCCTCTCGATGAGCACGATTGAAAAATACGGAAAATTCCTGACCAGCGAAGGCTGTTTCGAAATCACCGCCGAACCGCCGCGCAAGTGGCGCAACATCCACTACAATCAGTGGGGTGGCGAAGAATACTACGCCGAGGCCACGCACATTGGGGACGGTGCATCGCGTTACCGCGACGCGCGCGGCAATACGGTGAATGTCATCGGCTACGACGCCAAGTATCTCTACCTCCGCGACGACGAGACGAACACAGTTTTCAATCCCGCCGGCATGCCCGTCGCCACGGATGTCGCCGACCGCGTCATCCGCATTTATCCATCGCAAACCGAAATCGCCTCAAGCTGCGCCGGCCTGCGCGTAACCCAGCGCATTTTCGTGCCGCGCACCGAATGTCTGGAAGCGTGGACGCTGAAGATTGAAAACGAGACTGACCGGCCGCGCCGCATTTCCGTTTTTGCCTACGCCTCCTTTGCGCTCACGGGCAATGATCACGAGGGACGCGGCTTTTGGCCGGACAAGTATTCGGAAGTGCACAAGAATCTCGGTGGCGTCCTCATCATCAATCGCGCCCACAAAATGCCGTTGGCGAAGAAAAACGGTTTTCTCGTCGCGCTGAATCATTTCCGCGCCGGCAACGGCTGTCGCGATGATTTCACCCGGGCCGATTACAGTCTGGCCGCGCCGAAAATTCTGTGGGGCTGGAACTGCGACAACAACGCCGGTTATGTCTGGGACACCGCCGCCATCGTGCAATGCACACTAACTATTCCAGCGAACGGAACGGAGCGCGTGGATTTCCTCGCCGGTCCGTGCATCGGCGCAGAGGAAGTGAAAGCGTTGCGCACCCGGCTTACACCGGCCAAGCTGGACGAACTTGCCGACGAGCAGATGGCCAGGGAACGCCGTCGTGGCGAAGCCTTCACCGTGGACACCGGCGAGGCGAACCATCAGCGCGACGCGCTGATGAATATCTTTGTCAAGAAGCAGATTTATTCCTACGCGATGGACAAGGGCGGTGTGCGCGACAATCTGCAGAACGCCAATGCGCTGGTTTTGTTCGAGCCACAGATGGCGCGGGCGAACATCCTGAAATGTCTCACCGTGCAGAAGCCCGACGGCAGCAGTCTGCATAGTTGGTGGCCGCTCAACCGCCATCAATACTCCGACAAACCCGCGTGGATGCTCCAGACGATTCCTTGGTATGTGCAGGAGACCGGTGATTTCACCATTCTCGACGAGCCTGTGCCGTTCTTTGAATCCGCCGAGACCGGCACGGTGTGGGATCATCTGCAACGTGCCTATCGTTGGTTGAGCGCCGACCTCGGCAAGCGCGGCCTGTGCCGTCAACATTTCGCGGATTGGAACGACGGACTTGAGCCTTCGGAAAAAACCGGCGAGCGGGAGAGCGTGATGGTCAGCCAGCAACTCTGCGCCGGCTTGCTCGAAACTGCCGCGCTGGCTGAACGACGTAATGACAATGCCAGCGCCGATGAATGTCTGCGTCTCCATCGCGAAATGGCCGAACGCATCAACCGCGCGGCGTGGGATGGTGCATGGTTCACGCGGACGATTTGCGAAGACGGTTACGCGCTGGGTTCGGGCAAGAATGCCGAGGCGAAGATTTTCATCAACACCCAGAGCTGGGCGGTGCTGGGCCGCGTGGCCGACGAGTCACGCCTACGCCGGTGCATGGCGTCAGTGGACGAATTTCTGACCAAGCCCGAAGGTTATCCCATCTGCGATCCTGCCTGTTCAACCTTTGACGAACGCATCGGGCGCTTCACGACGATTATGTCGCAGGACACCGTAAACGGCGGCTGCTACAATCACGCCGCCGGCTTCAAATGCGTCGCCGACTGCTTGCTCGGGCGCGCTGAGGAGGCTTGGGAAACTTTCATGAAGGTCGCTCCGGATGGCCCGCACTTGCCCGTCAGTGTTTCCGGCGCAGAACCGTTTTCATTCATCAATCATTACTCGCGCGTGCCGTCGGGCTTTGGCAAGGGCGGTTACCCGTGGCGCACCGGCACGGCGGCGTGGTTCGCCGTGGCGCTGCTGGAATACATCCTCGGCGCGCGCCGTGGTTATGACGGGCTGATCATCTCACCGTGCCTGAGCAAAACCGTGCCGCACGCGAAGCTGCGCCGCCAGTTTCGCGGCGCGACATTT
>Ga0114958_10002266_pt1 | contig 14534 bp, 9 predicted proteins | sample C_130208_EF_Meta_FD_89577 | JGI IMG/M metagenome (GOLD analysis project Ga0114958, IMG submission 89577) | Freshwater microbial communities from Lake Croche, Canada to study carbon cycling - C_130208_EF_MetaG | ecosystem: Environmental > Aquatic > Freshwater > Lake | place: Lake Croche, Canada... | reverse complement strand
GGCCAGACCACTCTCAGCGTCAAGAAGGTGGGTGTAGGTAAACGCCGGTCCATAGGCCGGAAGCGCACGGGCCGAGTCGGCCACGATCTGCGGATCAATCGTCGGCATGGGAAGAGCCCATCGTCCGGTGTCGCTGCTGCGTCCGAGCCGTGGTGAACCGATCGTGATGGTCCGGCCGGGGGTCGGCCCCTCGGATGCCAACCTCCGAGTTCGGGCCGATTTCGCCTGCTTCATCCGACTCATCGCCCCGAGCGCCGAGGCGAAGGTGCCGCCGGAGAAGGTCCCTGACATCCGCACATGGCCCCGCACGTCGATGGGCTGATCCCCTCCGAGCTGCTCGACCGTGAACTGGACGCCAAGATCGTGAGGGATCGAATCGAAGCCGCAGGCGTGGACCAGCCGAGCTCCTGATCCCACGGCGACCTCGTGGTGACGCAGGTAGGTCTCGTCAACGAATTCGGACTCACCGCACAGGTCGAGGTAGTCCGTACCTGCGGCAGCGCAGGCGCCCACCACGGGATCGCCGTGCTCGGTGTAGGGACCGACAGTCGTGATCAGCACCCGTGTGGCATTGGCCAGCTGGCGCAGACCCACTGGATCGGTGGCGTCGACCACCACCAGGCCGACCTCGCGTCCCAGGCTCGCCGCCACCTCAGCCAGCTTGGCCTCGCTCCGGCCCGCGAGGCCCAGTCGCGCCGATGGCGGCGCCGTCGAGGTCAGCCGTTCAGCAATCAGTCGGCCAGTGAAGCCTGTTGCACCCAACACTACGATGTCGAACTCTCGGTCAGTCATGGCCACAGTCTCCCCCGGATCCTCGAGCGGTGGCGTGACACGTAGGTCTCTTCACTACGCTGTGGCGATGACCTCCCCTGTTGTGGGCGACCACGTCCACGTTCCCGACCCTCGGCGATGGCGGGCCCTTGTGGTCATCGCCATCGCTCAGCTCATGGTGGTCCTCGACGCATCGATCGTCAACATCGCCCTGCCCGACGCCCAGCGGGAGCTCCACATCTCCGCTGCCAACCGCCAGTGGGTTGTGACTGCCTACACACTCGCGTTCGGTGGCCTCCTCCTCCTCGGCGGACGCATCGCCGACTACGCCGGCCGCAAGCGAGTGTTCGTGATCGGCCTGATCGGGTTCGCTGGAGCATCGGCCCTCGGAGGGTTCGCCCCCGACCAAGCCCTGCTGTTCACCGCCCGTGCTCTGCAAGGTGCCTTCGGTGCCATCCTCGCCCCTGCTGCCCTCTCGCTGATCTCGGTCACCTTCGTCGACTCGAAGGAGCGAGCGAAGGCCTTTGGTGTCTATGGCGCGCTCTCGGGCGCCGGCGCCGCCATCGGTCTCATTGCCGGTGGCCTGCTCACGCAGTACGCCTCGTGGCGCTGGTGCCTCTTCGTGAACATCCCCATGGCCCTGATCGCCGTCGCTCTGGCCATCCCGAACGTCCGCGAGAGCCGGATCCACGGCACCACTCGCTACGACGTGCCCGGGGCACTGCTGTCGACGATGGGCTTCATCTCGCTGGTCTATGGCATCACCGAGGCTGCCAACCCGAGTCTCGGCTGGTCCTCTCCACGAGCCATCAGCTTCATCGCCGCCGGAGCCGTCCTTCTCGTCGCCTTCGTGGCCTTCGAGTCGAGGACCAGCAATCCCCTCCTCCCCATGAGCATCCTGCTCGACCGGGTCCGCGGTGGTTCCTATCTGGCCCAGTTCCTCTTGGCCTCAGGTCTGTTCGGCATGTTCTTGTTCATGACCTTCTACTTCCAGGGCGTCCATGGCTTCAGCCCAGTCCGTGCCGGCCTGTGCTTTCTCCCCTTCTCCCTTGGCGTGATCACCTCCGCCGGGGTCTCGAGCCAGCTGCTCCCTCGGGTTGGGCCTCGTCCTCTCGGAACTCTGGGACTCCTCATGGCCAGCGGCGGCCTGCTGTACCTCTCTCGAATCACGTTCGACTCGAGCTACGTCTCCTCGGTGCTCCCGGCACTCATCCTGATGAGTCTCGGTCTCGGCGCCGTGTTCGTGGTGGTCTCCTCAACGGCATTGTTCAACGTGCCCTTCCATGAGTCCGGCGTGGCCTCGGCTGTGCTCAATACCACCCAGCAGATCGGGGGCTCGCTTGGCACGGCCATCTTCAACACGTTGGCGATCAGTGCCACCGCCGCCTATGCCATCGCCCATCCGTGGAGTGGTCCAACATTGCCTCCCGGTGTCTCTCCGCCCGACGCCCTCACCCACGGGTTCTCGGTGGCTTTCGAGCTCGGATCAGGCTGCATGCTGGTGGCCGCCATCGTGTTCTTCACCCTGGTCAACGTCGATCGGCACCACCTCGGCCAGCACGATGACGTGGGTGAACCCGACGAGGATGAGGTGTTGAGCTCCTGAGCCCTGCTCGGCGGCCTCGCTAGGGAGCGGTCACCCGTCCGAATCCGGCGAGATCCTTCCAGAAGATCGAGTCGAGCTGAACCAGAGACCCTGCGTGCGGTGCGTCGATCATGATCCCGTTGCCGACATAGATGCCGACGTGACCGATGTCGCGCTCGAAGAAGACGAGGTCGCCCGGCTGGAGGTCGGTGAACGAGATCCGAGTGGTTGCCGCGAACTGATCCTTGGCCACCCGAGGCAGGGTGACCCCTCCTGCCGACCAGGCCTGTTGGACCAGCCCCGAGCAGTCGAAGGCCGCAGGACCGGCGGCCCCCCAAGAATACGGCTTGCCGATCTGATCGGTGGCGAACGTCAGTGCCGCTGGCGCACCGGCGAGGACGCCATCGGGGTCCACCACGCCCTTGGGAATCCCCAGGCTCCCGGCCCGAAGCATCCTGGCCACCCCTGAGTCTCCAGCGAGCTCGAGCTGAGCCAAGGCCACCTTGGTCGGGCCATCGATGGTGGCCAGCGCGACAAGCAGCTCCGCCTCGCCGGCCCGGGCCTGATGCAGCGCCTTGGCCGCTACCCGCCGATGTGACGCCGCGGTGGCCTGGTTGGCGATCGCCTGCTCACTGGCAGTCCGGCGAAGGTTCCGGAGCCATTCGAGTTCGGAAAGCTTGGTGGCCAGCCCTTCACCCACCACCGCGCCATAGGCTCGAGATATCTGCTGGACGTTGGCCGCCGACGGGCTCATGAACTGCGCAAGTGCACCCGCATGGATGTCGCTCCCGACATAGGCCCGAATCACCAGCCGCTGCGCCTGATGGCGCAGGTCACGGTAGGCCCCGGCGGTGGCGGCCAACTGGCCCGCAGCCACTCGAGCGGCCGTGGTTGCGGAGTGTGAAGCTTGGGTGGCGCGCAAATACTGGGCATCGAGCCGATCGAGGGTCGTCGTCATCGTCCGGATCCGACTCATGAGGTCGCTTGCGGCGCGCGTCTGCGCTGCCGTTGGTTCAGGCGGGGGTGCCGCGGAGGCTGCGGTCGCAGGAACGACCACCAACCCTCCGGCCATCACCCAAACCAGAGCACGTTGGGCCCAAGCGGTCAGGAGCGGCGTTCGGACTCGGCACATCGGACCATCAGTCTCACAGCCAAAGGTGAACGTCGTCGGGTCAGGAGATATCTCCTAGGCAACACCAGGGTGAACTCTCCGCCTACTGGCCCGAGAGCACCTCGATGGTCTGGGCTGGAAGCTTCGAGTGGTCGAGGATCCCATCGGACGGGATCGTGACCACCAGATCCGGGACTGTCGTGGCCTCAAGGTCGGGCACCGCAAGGGTTGTCATCGACGTCACCCTGGCAGGTCCGCCGGTGATGCGCAGATCGGCGACATCGGTGGCGGTGGTGTTGGCCAAGACCAGACGGCGGCCGCCTCCAGGCAACCCGATGGCCCATGCCGACACACCAGGCGGCAGAGCTCCGGTGGTGGTTCGGATGCGCAACAGCCTGCCCCCTTCCAGACCGGCCACCAGTTGGAGCCCACTCATGATCGGCGTCCGGCTGAGTATCTGGGGGGTCTGCGAATCTGACGGGCAGAGCGGTGAGTAGGTCTGACAGCGAAGGACATTGGTCTGGATACCCACACGGACCACGCCACCGCTGGCCGCGGTGAGCAGGGCCCGAACCACCCAGAGTGCCGAGGCCGCCTGCCACTGCACTGGAGCGGTCGAACCACACGAGACCGAGTTGAACTCATCGAGTGCGACCGGGATCCCGAGCGGATCGGCCAGCCTGTGATCATTGGCGATGGCTACGGCCTCTCGGGCAAGGGATCGATCCGAGAGCAGCGACGAGATGCGCACACCCTTCTTGCCGCAGTCGGAGAAGGGGTAGAAGTGATCACCGAACTCAGACAGACCCGCCGACACGCTTGGAGTCGCCAGCAACTGGTCGTACCAGGCGGGGAGATAGGAGTCGGGGCCGGTGAACCGTGTCCCTCGGGACCGAGCGAGGATGGCCCGCCGGACCGCTGACCATCGTTGGGCGTATTGCTCGAACGACATCGGGTTCCGATACATGTAGGTATAGAGCTCGGGCTCATTGCCCAGATGCACGTTGCGCAGCGATGAGCCCAGGATCTTGGTGGCAGCCACCACCTCATCGGAGGCTCTCGCTGGGTCGGAGTGATAGAGGTTGATCGCGAGGTCGACCTTCCAGCCGGTGGCGGTCGCCAGCGCGGCCACCGTGCGGAGCTTGTCCGGAGTGATGGTCGCTGTGGCCCACGCGGGTACGGGGTCGTCGGGCTTCCGCTGCCAGACCGTGGAACGGTCGGCAGACGACCCGGCGAAGGTTAGGACGCCGGGCCCAAGTGCCAGCATCTCGTCGACCAGGTTCGACACTGACGGGTCGAAGGCTGCCGAACCCATCGTCGAGGCTTCCACGGACAGGCCGAGGAACCCCTCGGGGATGGTGCCCACCGGACCGCGGACATCAAGGGTGATCGTCGAATTCGTGGCTCCCGCTGGCAACCCCGCCCCCATGGATGCCGCAAGAAGCATCATCACCGCGATCCGACGAACCATGGCCCGAGGATAGAGGCGGCTGGTTGAGAACCCGCCGCAGCCCGCGACCACCCTTCGTCCCAGCCGCGTCGTAGGGTTGGGGCTCAAGGGTTGGAGGATTCGCAATGTCTCATCTCGTGGTCGCTGGCTTAGTCGGTTTCCTCGGTGCATTCCTCGGACTGATGGCGGCAGCCACATTGGTCTTTTTCTGGGCAAAGAAGCGTCTCGTGATGGTCCAAGCTCGACTGCTCACCCGGGTCGCTGCTGGCGATATTTCATGGCGAAGCCTCGTCGCCGCCCTCCGGATCCGCCGTCACGCAGTGACGGTCGCCATGGTTCGTCGACAGCTGCTTCAAGATGCCAACCGTGCCTCCCTGGCGGTTGCGGAGGCCGAGCGCCTTGGCGTTGCGGGCGATCAGATGGGCATGGAGGCCGCCACCTTGACCGTGGCCGCTCGTGACCTCGATGCCCATCTTGGAAGGATCGCCACTGCTGGCATCGATCCTGTCCTCTTCGCCCGGGCCGGCGACCTCGGCATCGCTGCCCACCGCCTCCAGCGCGACGCCGAACGGCTCGCCGGGCGGGCGGCCAGCGCTGGCGTCATCCGGCCGACTCAGCCGACCAGACCGGACGATCACGGACCGTTCCGTCACCCCAGCCTCGACTGAGGGGTCTGGCGTCGATACGCTGCTCCACGACGAGCTCCACAGGAGAAGCATGCGACGACGTCTGATGCCAGGAGTGCTGGCCCTGACTGCAGGGTTCGGATCGTTACTCCCCTCGGCGAGCGCAGCAGCCGTCTCGCCGGCACCAGGCATCGACCACGTCGTGGTGATCAACCTCGAGAACGAGTCCTATGCCACGACCTTCGGCGGCGGATCGCCGGCCACCTATCTGACCAAGACCCTGGTACCCCAAGGAACCCTGATCACCCACTACTACGCCACTGCTCACGTGAGCCTGCCCAACTATCTCGCCGAGGTATCCGGGCAGGCCCCCAACCCCACCACCCAATTCGACTGCGGGGGCAGGTTCGCCAATGTGAAGCCCGGGACCGAGGTGCCCGGTGGCCTCGGCCAGGTGCGGGCGAAGAGGGGCTGCGTCTATCCCGCCACGGTCAGCACCATTGCCGATCAGATCGACCGTCTCTCCCCACCCGACCCGACCACCCATCTGGCCAGATGGCGGACCTACCAGGAAGACATGGGAAGTGATCGTGTCCGCGATGGCGGCAGGACCTGCGCCCATCCCACCGTTGGATCCCCCAACACCACGAACTTCGCCAGCCTGGCCAGCGGCTACGCCGCCCGCCACAACCCCTTCGTGTGGTTCCACTCGGTCATCGATCGCACGGAGGTCTGCGCGGCCAACGTGGTGCCGCTCGGAGCACTCGACCGATCGGGCCACCCCCGATCCTCTGGTCCATTGGCGCAGGACTTCTCCTCCACCTCGGCCGACCGCACCCCGGCATTGGCGTTCATCACCCCCAGCCTGTGCAACGACGGTCACGACGAGGTCTGCACCTCGAAGAGCGCTGCCGGCGGAACCATCGGAGGACTGGTGGCCGCAGATGCGTGGCTGCGCGCTTGGGTGCCCCTGCTGCTCGCCTCCGAGGTGGCCCAGGAAGGCCACCTCCTCGTCGTGATCACCTTCGACGAGGCCTCGGTGTTCCAGGCCAAGGCCGGGGCTGCCTGCTGCTCCGAGCAATCAGGGCCCAACGTCACCTCGGCCGGACTCGGCTTCGGGCCGGGTGGCGGCCAGGTCGGCGCCTTGTTGCTCGGCCCTGCCTCGGTGGTGGCCTCGGGCGCCCGTGACACCACCGACCACTTCAATCACTACAGCCTGCTGCGCACGATCGAGGATCTGCTCGGGATCACCGCTGGCGGATCCGATGGTCTTGGTCATCTCGGCATGGCCGGGGCGCCCGGTGTGACGAGCTTCGGAAGCAATGTCTTCACCGCCGTCGGCTGAGCCGAAACTCAAGGGCGGCCCAGGCGATCAGCGGCAGCGAGGAGCTCCTCGCGGAACTGCGGGTGGGCGATTCCGGCCAGCGCCAGCGCTCGCTCTCTCACCGTCAGTCCCGTCACGTCGGCCGCGCCGAACTCGGTGACGATGGTCCCGGTGTGGTGACGGGGAGTCGACACCACGCCTCCAGCGGGAAGAACCGGATAGATCCGACTGGTCAAGACGCCAGCCACCTCGATGGTTGAGCTGAGACAGACCAGACTCGTGTCGTCGGTCTCGAGGCCCGCTCCGACCACAAAGTCCTCATGACCCCCCACCCCGGAGATCTGTCGACCATCCACGCAGTCCGCCACGATCTGGCCGTAGAGGTCGATGGCGATGGCCCCGTTGATGGAGACCAGCCGATCATTGGCGCTGATCACCATCGGATCGTTGACCAAGCCCACCGGAGCGAACACCACGTCGTCGTTGTGATCGAGCCAGGTGTACAGCGCGGCCGAGCCCAAGGCGAAGGTCGTCACCGAGCGCCCGGGAAAGATCCCCTTGTCAGCATTGGTGACCTTTCCGGCCAGATGGAGCTGCATGATGCCATCGGTGAGCATCTCGGAATGGATCCCGTAGCCCCCGCCAGGACCAGCGGCAAGCCGCTCGGCGACCTTGGTCGGGATGCTCCCGATGCCGGTCTGGAGGGTGGCCCCGTCAGGGATGAGTCCGGCCGCCAACTCGGCGATGGCGTCGTCGGCTGGCGCAGCTACCGACGCTGGGAGCTCGAAGGGGACGGCATCGCCCTCAACGATGATGTCGATCAATTCAAGGGGGATGGTGTTGGGCTGATCCTGCAGCGAGGAGGTCCACGGGAGGTGCGGGGAGGTCTCGACCATCAGGATCCGATTCGGGTCTCGGCCGGCAGCGATGAGCTCGTCATAGGTGGCGCCGTGATGGAGCGACAGCGACACCCTCCCGTCCGAGGCGGGTGGCGTGGCGTGGACCATCATGATGCGTGGTGCGAGCTTCTTGAGGATGGGGGCGAATCGCCGAAACCCAGCCGGAACCAACTCCACGTTGGCTCCGATCGAGGCGTAGTAGCGCTCAGCCGGGCCGAAGAAGCCTGCGTGATAGCGAACTCCTGGGTGCTCGAAGAGGCCATAGAGGCCGAGGACCAGCGCTCCTCCGACGAGCAGGTCCTCCCAGTCGCTGCGTTCGGACAAGGCCGACAGAAGCGTCGGCGGGTTGGCGGGTCCCAACCCCATCCCGAGGGTGTCAACTGGTTGAACGAGCGCTGCTGCCTCGGTGGGGTTCATCGAGATGGGTGCCATGTCCCGATCATTGCGCGCTCCGAGACCGCCCGCTGCATCACCTTGCGCCCCGCGGTCCTGCCGGCCGACGATAGGGTCGGCTCCATGCGGATTGACGTGTGGAGCGATGTGGCCTGCCCGTGGTGCTACATAGGAAAGCGCAACCTCGAGACAGCGCTGCTCGAGCTCGAGCTCGACAACGACGTCGAGGTGCGATGGCGCGCCTATGAGCTCGATCCCGGGGCTCCTGCATCGTCGAAGCTCGGCATGGCCGAGGTTCTCAGCCGCAAGTATGGGGTGAGTGTCGAGCGGGCGATTGAGATGAATGCACAGATGACCGAAGTGGCGGCCAAGGTGGGCCTCGAGTACCACCTCGACACCGCGCAGCTCGGAAACTCCTTCGATGCTCACCGGTTGGCCAAGCTCGCCGACGATCGTGGCCTCGGTGGGGAGATGGCCGAGCGCCTCTTTCGAGCACACTTCACCGAGAACCGGCTCATCTCCGACCACGCCACCTTGGTGGAGCTGGCCGTCGAGGTTGGGCTCGACCAGATCGAGGCGGCAGCAGTCCTGGCATCCGATGCCTATGCCGACGAGGTGCGCGGCGACGAAGAGCTGGCCAGCGAAGCAGGATTCAGCGGTGTTCCCACCTATGTGATCGATGGCAAGCTCGCCATCCCGGGTGCACAGCCGCCCGACGTGCTGGTCCGACTGCTCGGTCGCATGGCGGCCGGCCAGCCGATCGACGACTGAAGCGCCAGCGAGGTCCGCTGCTAGGACTCCTCGGTGGGAGCCTCCTCAGCCACCCTCGCCACGGCGGCGACCGATTGGCCGTCGTCGAGGTTCATGACCCGCACGCCGGTGGCGTCGCGACCCTGGGACGAGATCTCACGCACAGCGGTCCGGATCAAGATCCCACCGGAGGAGACCAGCAGGATCTGCTCCTCAAGGTTGACCATGAAGGCCGACACCACACGTCCGCGTGCAGCGGTGAGCTTGATGCCCCGGACCCCTTGGCCGCCGCGGCCCTGAGCGTTGAAGCGTTCGACCTTGACGCGCTTGCCGTAGCCGGCGTCGGTCACGAGCAGCAGGTCGGCATCCTCCCGGGCGACATCAAGGCTCACCACCTCGTCATCAGCCTTGAGGCGGATCCCTCGGACCCCCGCCGCCGACCGACCCATGTCGCGAACATCAGACGCCTTGAATCGGATCGTCATTCCTCGAAGGGTCACGATGAAGCAGTGATCATTCGCTTGGGTCTCGACCACTCGGACCAGTTCATCGCCATCCTTGAGGTTGATGGCGATGAAGCCCTCACGACGAGACTTGTCGTACTCGGTGAATGGCGTCTTCTTCACCACACCCTGCTTGGTGGCGAAGACCAGCGACGAGGTCTCCGGGAAATCCTTGGTCGACACGATCGCTTCGATGGTCTCCGTGGGCGACAGGTTGAGCAGGTTCACAACCGCGGTGCCCTTGGCTGTCCGGTCCTTCATCGGGATCTCGTGGCCCCGCAGGCGGAAGACCCGGCCGCGGTTGGAGAACAGGAGCAGGTGGCTGAGGCTCGTGGTGTGGAGGATCTGAGTGACCAGATCCTCTTCCTTGAGCTTGGCGCCCTGGACGCCCCGGCCACCACGCTGCTGGGTGCGGAAGGCTCCGGCGGCGACAGCTTTGATGTAGCCCGCCTGGGTCATCGTGACGACGACCTCTTCGTCGTCGATCAGGTCCTCTACGCCGAGCTCGCCCGGGTCGTGGGTGATGATGCTCCTGCGCTCGTTGGCGAACTTGTTCCGGACCTCGGTCATCTCCGTGGAGATGACCCCTCGGAGAATCTTGTCATCACCGAGGATGGCCTCGAGGCCGGAAATCTCCTCGCGCAGCTTGGTCATCTCGTCTTCGAGGTCGGTCCGGCCGAGTCGAGTGAGCCGGCCGAGGGTCATGTCGAGGATGTGCTTGGCCTGCTCCTCGGAGAACTCGAAGGGCACCGCCATCAGGGCGACCTGGGCGGCCGGCCGGTCGTCGGAGTTGCGGATCGTTGCGATGACCGCGTCGAGCATGTCGATGGCCTTGAGGAGGCCCTCAACGATGTGGGCCCGACGCAGGGCCTTGTCGAGGCGGTATTGCGTCCGGCGGGTCAGCACTTCGACCTGGTGGGCGATGTAGTGCGTCAGGACCTGGGCGAGGTTCAGCGTGCGAGGCACGCCATCGACCAACGCCAGGGTGTTGACCCCGAACGAGGTCTGCATGGCTGTCTGCTTGAACAGCTTGTTGAGCACCACGTTGGCGTTGGCGTCGCGCTTGAGCTTGATGACGAGTCGCGGCTTGCGTCCGGCCGAGTCATTCTGCAGTGCCGAGATCCCATCGAGCTCGCCGGCCTTGACGAGGTCATGGATGCGCTCCTCGATGGCCTCAACCGAGACCTGGAAGGGGAACTCGGTGACCACGATCCGGGTTGCGTCGCGCACCTCCTCGATCTCCGCGACGGCGCGCATCTTGATCGACCCTCGCCCGGTCCGGATGGCGTCCATGATTCCTTGCCGACCCAGGATCTGAGCACCGGTGGGGAAGTCGGGTCCCTTGACGAAGGCCATGAGGTCGTCGGGGGTGGCATCCGGGTTCTCGAGGAGGTGGAGCGTTGCGTCGATGACCTCGCCGAGGTTGTGCGGCGGGATGTTCGTGGCCATGCCGACGGCGATGCCCTGAGAGCCATTGACCAACAGGTTCGGGTACCGCGACGGCAGAACGACGGGCTCCTCGTCGGTGTTGTCGTAGTTCGGGGTGAAGTTGACGGTCTCCTCGTCGATGCCCGCCATGAGCTCGAGAGCCAGGGGGGCGAGACGGCACTCGGTGTAGCGCATGGCCGCTGCGCCCTCGTCCTTGCCGGTGCCACCGAAGTTTCCGTGTCCGTCGACGAGCGGGTGCCGCATGGAGAAGTCTTGGACCATCCGGACGAGGGCGTCATAGATGGCCGTGTCGCCGTGGGGGTGGTAGGTGCCCATGACCTCTCCGACGACCTTGGCGCACTTGGTGTGCGGTCGATCAGGCCGAAGGCCCTGGGCGAACATCGAGTACAAGATTCGGCGGTGCACCGGCTTGAGGCCGTCTCGAACGTCGGGCAGGGCACGACTGACGATGACGGACATCGAATATTCGAGGAAGGAGCGCTCCATCTCCTCCTGGATCTCGATGGGCTGGATATAGCCCTCTACCGGGGCATCGAGCTCCGGTGTCCCGTCGTCGCTGGTCTTCTTGCGTGCCATCGGCTCCCCTTCGTCCGTCCTCAGATGTCGAGGAAGCGGACGTCCTTCGCATTGGTCTGGATGAACTGGCGGCGCAGTTCGACGTCTTCGCCCATCAGGACACTGCAGACTTCATCGGCCAGCGCCGCTTGTTCAACGTTGATCTGGAGCAACGAGCGCTTGGATGCTTCCATCGTGGTATCCCGCAGTTCGTCAAAGTCCATCTCGCCGAGGCCCTTGAGGCGCTGGAAGTCGTTCTTGTGGTTCGGGTTCTCCTCAAGGAAGCGGTTCTTGGCCGCTTCGTCCTTCAGGTAGGCCTTCTCCTTGCCCACCAAGGTGGAGAACAGCGGTGGCTGAGCCACGTAGACGTGACCGGCCTCGACCAGGGGCTTCATCTGGCGGAAGAAGAACGTCAGCAGCAGGGTGCGGATGTGGCTGCCGTCCACGTCGGCATCGGCCAGCAGGATGATCTTGTGGTAGCGGATCTTCGCGAGATCGAAGTCCTCAGCAAGGCCAGCGCCGATGGCCGCGATGAGCGCCTGGACCTCTGCGTTCTTCAGCATCTTGTCAATGCGCGCCCGCTCGACATTCAGGATCTTTCCTCGGATCGGCAGGATCGCCTGGGTCACGGGGTTCCGTGCGTCCTTGGCGGAACCTCCGGCCGAGTTCCCCTCGACGATGAACAGCTCTGACAGACGGGCATCGCGACCCGAGCAGTCGACAAGCTTGCCAGGTAGACCGGCGCCGTCGAGTGCCGACTTCCGCCGGGTCAGGTCACGGGCCGATCGGGCTGCCACCCGGGCACGCGCCGCGAGGGCGGCCTTCTGAACGACCTGTTTGGCCTCCCGGGGGTTCTCCTCGAGCCATTCGGCCAACTTGGCGTTGGTGGCCTTCTCGACCATTGAGCGAACGGGGACATTGCCGAGCTTGGCCTTGGTCTGTCCCTCAAACTGCGGTTCGCCGAGGCGGACCGAGATGATGGCGGTGAGACCTTCTCGGATGTCTTCGCCGGTGAGGTTCTCTTCCTTCTCCTTGAGGAGGTTGGCCGCTCGGGCGTACTTGTTCACGGCGATGGTCAGCGCCTTGCGGAAGCCGTCTTCGTGCATCCCGCCCTCGATGGTCGAGATGCCATTGGCGTAGGAGTAGATCGACTCGTTGTATGACGAGTTCCACTGGAGGGCGACTTCGACCTCCATCGTCTCCTCGATCACCTCATAGGAGACGACCTTTTTGAAGAGGGACTCCTTGGCGGCGTTGAGGTGCTTGACGTAGTCGACGATGCCGCCGTTGTACTTGTAGGCCTGGGTCTGCTGACGGTCCGGGCGCTCGTCGGCGAGGCGGATCTCGAGACCCCTGTTGAGGAAGGCCATGATCTGAAGGCGTTCGAGGACTGTCTGAGCCCGGAAGTCCGTCTCTTCGAAGATCGAGGGGTCGGGGTAGAAGGTGACGGTGGTTCCGGTTCGGTCCCGGGGCGCCTTACCCACGATCTCAAGCTTTCCGTCGACGTTGCCGCCGTCTTTAAATTCAAGTTTGTGGTGGTCGCCGTTCCGGTCGATCTCGAGCGTCAGCCTGGTCGACAGTGCGTTGACCACCGAGACGCCGACGCCGTGCAGGCCACCGGACACCTTGTACCCAGCGCCGCCGAACTTGCCCCCTGCGTGCAGGACGGTGAGGACCACCTCGGCCGCCGACTTGCCCTTGTACTGCGGGTGGGGGTCCACCGGGATGCCCCGGCCGTCATCAGACACCCGACATCCGCCGTCAGCAAGCAGCGTGACATCAATGCGCGTGCAGTGACCAGCCATGGCCTCGTCGACCGCGTTGTCCACGACCTCCCAGATCAGGTGGTGCAGCCCGGCCGGGCCAGTGGAGCCGATGTACATCCCGGGGCGCTTGCGGACCGGGTCGAGGCCCTCGAGGACGGTGATGTCCGACGCGCTGTACGACGTCTCGGTCTTCTCCGCTTTGGCCACACAGCTCCCCTCGACCTCGCGCGATGGCACCCTGGTCTGGGCGCGCAACTCCTCGCGGAGATCTCTGATCTCTCTTGATCCTAGTTGACGCAATGGTCGCCACCGGGGTTCTCGGGGACGGATCATCGGCCGACACGCGAGCCCCCCGCCCCCTCGGTACGCTGGTGAGATGTCGCGCTCGCCTCGTTGCCTCATCGCCGCCGCCGCCCTGCTCGGTGGCCTGTTCGCACCGGTGCTCTCTCAGCCCGCCGGGGCGCAGAGTCGGGTGACCACCAAGACCTTCGTCCCCGCCGCCGCCTTCAACCCAAAGTCCGAAGCCAAGGCTGGGTCGACCGACGTCTACCACTGCACGCTGATCGACCCACACCTCACCACAGACTCCTTCGTGGTCGGCAGTCAGTTCCTTCCCACCCACCCCAAGGAGCTCCACCATGAGATCTCCTTTTTGGTCCCGCCGGACCAGGCCAGCAAGGCCCGCCGGTTGAACAAGGGGGGCAAGGGTTGGGGCTGCTTCGGAGCGCCACTCAACCCCTCAGGGTCCTTCGATGGCACCGCCTGGCTCGGTGGGTGGGCTCCCGGCGGCAAGCCGTCCCGGTTCACCGACGGGACGGGAATCGCCATGCCCAAAGGCAGCCTGATCGTCGAGCAAGTCCACTACAACCTGCTCGCTGGTTCGACCCCTGACCGCAGTGGCGTCAAGATCTTGACCACCCCGCAACGCGGGTCAGGCCTCAAGCCGCTCACCATGATCAAAATGGTGGCTCCGCCGGATCTTCCGTGCCCGACCGGGGTGACCGGGCCGATGTGCGACCGCGCCGCCTCGTTGGCCGACCTCGGGGAGCGCTTCGGTCCCTCGGCAATCAACTTTGTCAACGACATCGAGTGGGTCTGCCGCAATCAGCACAACCCCGACACCCCGGTCGTCGATCAGCATGCCGTGTCAACCAACTGTGACTGGCCGGTGCAGGCCCCCTCGGAGGTGATCCGTTGGGTCTCTCCGCACATGCACCTCATGGGGATGTCCGAGACTGTCACCCTCACGCGCCCTGATGGGACGACAGTCCCCTTGGTCTCCCAGCCTCACTACAACTTCGACGCCCAGCACGCCATCGCAGTATCCCCCCATGTCGTCGCTCACCGAGGCG
>Ga0114958_10002265_pt1 | contig 14536 bp, 17 predicted proteins | sample C_130208_EF_Meta_FD_89577 | JGI IMG/M metagenome (GOLD analysis project Ga0114958, IMG submission 89577) | Freshwater microbial communities from Lake Croche, Canada to study carbon cycling - C_130208_EF_MetaG | ecosystem: Environmental > Aquatic > Freshwater > Lake | place: Lake Croche, Canada... | reverse complement strand
GGATGAATATTTCTGAAACAAAAATTTTTATATTTAGTTTGTAATCCACCTAAATCTACAATCCAATTTTGTTTTTCCTTTAATTTATTATATGATATTTCATCATATATTTTATTACTCTTCAAAAATTTCAAAAAGTCAGTATATTTATTATAACCAGTAGTACAATATTCATTTAATATTTCAGTTGGTATTTTTTCACCGTCATACTCATCACCTTCTTTTGGAGTTTGTGTTCCATTACCTACTACAGCATTCCCATTACTCTTAAATATAATATCTTTACCACATTCACCAATTATATAATCCAAATATTTTTTTAGATGTTCGTTTTTAGCACAATTACCAAATTCATCTCTATACAATGGAACTAATAAATGTAATAATTTATTTGGATATACATCTTTTTTCCATCTCAATCCTCTACCTATAATTTGTCTAATATCAATAACAGATTGTCTTGGATCACCCAAACAAATAAAATCAATAAAGTCATTGTCATAACCATATCCAATTTTACCAACACAAATAATTACACATTGTTCTTTATCTTTTTCAAATGTTTTTATATCTGTATCACTATCATTTTCTACTTCTATGTTTTTTGAAACATAAATATATACATTTAATTTATCTTGTTTCTGTAATAATTTGTATAAATTTTCAGCATTTTTACAATCATTTACATATATAATTCCTTTTTTCTTTTTATATTTAGTCATTGATTCAACAATTAAATCTTTCAAATTATGATATTCTGATTTCTTTTCATTTAATTGTTTAACAATTGTTTCAATATTACATAATAATTCTTGATTAATTAATTCATAGACTTTTACTTTTTCAATAACTTTACCATATACTAATGGTTGTAATTCAATATCATCGGTTGGTGTTGCTGAACCAAATAATCTATAATTACAAATATTATTATTACTTAAAAATTCTGATATATTTTCTGCATCTGCCCATGATGTAATAAAATGTGCTTCATCAAAAATAATCAAATCAAATTTAAAATTATATATTTTTATATATTTTAATAATCTATTACCACTTTGATAACAACTTGTCATAATAATTTTTCTATTATTTTTTGAATATTTTTTTATGTTTTCTTCTTTACTTGAATTATCTAAATCACTAAAATGAATAATTTTATAATTATCATCTTTGATATAAGATGAATATTTATCTTCAACGATTTGTTGATTTAGTAAAATTCTTGGGGTTAAAAATAAAATTCTATTAAATTTCATTCGTAATATAGTTTTATAATATATATGAGTTTTACCAAATCCAGTAGGTGCTTTCAAAAATACGTTTTTGTATGTTTTTAACTGATCAATAATTTCAAAAATATAAATCTCTTGTAATTTATTACGCAGTCTATTTTCTTTTGATTGTCTATTATGATAAAAATTCTTAAGCACATCTTTTAATTTCTTAATTCTTTCTTGACGAATTAAATTATTAATTTCTTCTTCTGTCAATACTTTAAATTTAATAATAGTTGAACTTAAAAATGGTATTATTTCATCAATTATTTTATTCTGGTAAAATTCAGTACCACCATCAATTCTAGAATGATAATTTTTAAAATAGTTTTGTAATAATTTTTCAACATGTGTATCATCAAATGACTGATTATTTAATATTTCAATAACTAATCTAAATTTACCTCGTCTATATTCTCCAGTAGCATAACCATTATCTCTATCAGGAATATTTTTAGATTTACCTAATTTACATATTTTATCATTTTCATAATATATGTGTTGTCTAATATATATAAATCCATTATTAGAAGTCATATTGAGTATAATTTAGATTATAATAACTAATATTTAAATATATCAATTTTTGTATTTAAAAGAAAATTACTATAATAATAAAATGGAACCATCATATATTCTTGAAGTTCAAAGATTTGAATTTGATGGTTTTACATCACATCCTGATTGGAATGGTAAATGTGAACACGTAGGTTATATGAATAAAATTTTTGCTACTAAAAAACAAGCATGTGATTATTATCATGCACACAATCCCCATATGCGTCAATTAAATGCATGTAATACATGGCATAGTGATTGGGATCCAAATACAAAATTAATGTATGTTGTAAGAAGACATTATTTTGAATATTTAAAAATACCTCCATTTAATGAATCTGTTCCAACTGCAGAATAAAAATTGAAAATATAATTGATAGTTAATACAATTATAAATAATAAAATGAATCAACTTAAACGGAAACGTTCTGAAATAATGATACCATTTGAACGATCATTTGCTAGTCATGAAAAAGCAAAATATTGGTCAAAGAAAAATAAAGAAAATCCAAGAGATGTATTTAAATCATCAGGTAAAAAATATTGGTTTGATTGTGAATGTGGTCATGAATTTAATGCAAGATTAAGTAATATTACATTTGATAATACGTGGTGCTCATATTGTGCAAATAAAAAATTATGTAATAATAAAGAATGTAATAAATGTTATGAAAAATCATTTGCTAGTCATGAAAAAACAAAATATTGGTCAAAGAAAAATAAAGAAAATTCAAGAGATGTATTTAAAGGTTCATCTAAAAAATACTGGTTTGATTGTAAATGTGGTCATGAATTTGATGCAAGATTATTTCAAATTACATCTCATAATACGCGGTGTTCATATTGTGGAAATATAAAATTATGTAAAAATAATGAATGTAATAGTTGTTATGAAAAATCATTTGCTAGTCATGAAAAAGCAAAATATTGGTCAAAGAAAAATGATGAAAATCCAAGAGATGTATTTAAAAATTCACATAAAAAATATTGGTTTGATTGTGAATGTGGTCATGAATTTGATGCAAGTTTATATAATATTATTAAGGGTTGTTGGTGTTCATATTGTGGAAATAATAAATTATGTAAAAATAATCTATGTAAAAATTATTATGAAAAACCAATTCTACCGTTGATAATGGATTCGGTTTAGTATCAGGGTCAGGATTTTTAATTCTAGTTAGATAAATAGATAATAAATAAAAATTGTCTGGTCTTAAATTTTATTTAAAAGATAATTGAAAACATAAACATTTTACTTTATTAATAGTAATAAAATAAAATGACAACCAATATCTATGTTTTAAAATTAGAAAATGATTATTATTATGTTGGTAAAACAAATGATTTAGCAAAACGATTTGAACAACATAAAACTGGTAATGGTTCTACATGGACAAAAATTCACAAACCATTATCTTATGATAAAGTTATTGAAAAAGCAAGTCCATTAGATGAAGATAAAACCACCAAAGAATATATGATTAAATACGGTATAGATAAAGTAAGAGGTGGTAGTTATGTTAGTGAAAAATTAACAAAAGATCAAATAGATTCATTACAACGAGAAATTTGGGGCGCACAAAATTTATGTTTTAAATGTGGTGGTAAACATTTTGTTAAATATTGTCATGCCAAAGTAGATGTTAATGGTAGTGATCTTAATACAACTAGGGGAATTGCTGTTAAATTCTCTAAAAAGACAAGCACACCTAAAAAATTATTGGAACCAATTAATACAGAAGATAATAATGATGTAGCAAATGAAGAAGCACGAAAGAAATGTCTTGAATTTTTAGGTAAATTATTTAGTTGTTTTACAGTTCCTCCTGTAAATTAATATGACATCAATACAATAAATAAAAAATTGAAATTTTAATTATTATTTATTTTAATAGATAGATAATAACTAACAAAAATGTCTTTTACACCGATGTCAAAAGAATCAATGCAAAAGCTTAAAGCAGAAGAATATGAAAAAAACCGTAATAAACAAATAAAAGAAATTGTATCAAATATTTATAATAATGCAATTGAAACTGCAAAAAATAAAACAAATAAATCATATAGTTATTATATTAATAATAGATTATTGGTAGGATTTATAATTAAAAATCATAAAGAAATAATAGAAACTCTTCAAAAATTATTTCCAGATTCTTCTATATCTACATGTATTGGTGGAAAAACAAAAATATCAAAATGTAATAATGATAATAATTGTGGTCCATTTCCATGTATTCTTATTGACTGGTCTTAAATTTTAATTAAAAGATAATTGAAAACATAAACACATTACTTTATTAATAGTAATAAAATAAAATGACAACCAATATCTATGTTTTAAAATTAGAAAAAGACTTCTTTTATGTAGGTAAAACTACTGATATTGCAAAAAGATATCAACAGCATTTAGATGGTAAAGGTTCAGCATGGACAAAAATCCACAAACCAGTATCTATTTTAGAAATTAAACCATCAACTAGTGCAATGGATGAAGATAAATATACAAAAGAATATATGATTAAGTATGGTATAGATAAAGTAAGAGGAGGATCATATGTTAAAGAAGAATTAGATGATGAACATATAAAAATGTTACAGAAAGAATTATGGGGATCGCAAGATTTATGTACTAAATGTGGTAGAAAAGGACATTTTATTAAAAATTGTCATTATAAAAAGGATGTTAATGGAAATGTAATTAATGACATAGATGAATTACTACCAACTAATATTAATATGACAGTATTAAAAACAGCAATTGCGGCAGCTATAAGTATTGTAACAGAAACAATGACAGAAACTGCGCCAAAAAAACAAGAATTAAAAGTAGAAGATATAGAATCATTTAATTGTAAATATTGTAATAAAGAATTTGATACTAAAAAAAGCAAAACATTTCATGAAAATTTAAAATGTAAAAATAAATCAGAAAAAGGTACTGAAGCTATAACAGAATCTGCACCTAAAAATAAAAATGTAAAAGTAGAAGAGAAAGTAGAAACATATAATTGTAAATATTGTAATAAAGAATTTGATACTAAAAAAAGTAAAACATTTCATGAAAATATAAGATGTAAAGATAAACCAAAAAAAGGTTGTGATATTTGTGGTCATGATAATCATGATTCATCAAAATGCTATGCAAGTAAAGATGTTAATGGTAATAAAATAGAAGAATTATGGCAATGTAATTATTGTGATAAAGAATTTTCAGATGAAGAAAAATGTGAAAAACATGAAAAAATATGTGGGAAATCATCAAAAGTTCCAATATGTTATGTATGTAAAAATTATGGTCATTATGCAAATCAATGTAATGACAAATATTAACGATAACTTTATTTAAATTAAATATACCATCATTGTATCATGTGAATTCCATTCTTTTAAAGTAGGATAAATATTAGTTTTACTAGTAATATTAAACATATTACGATGTAATTTCATTAAAAGAGTATAATAATCTTTAATATTTTTTTCAATAGTAAATCCATCTAATTCAGTTTCTCTTTCATATAAATATAAATTTACTGCATTTTCAACAGTTGATAGTGGATTTGGTCCAGCATTAGGTTCAGGATTTTTAATTCTAGTTAGATAAATTAGATGATAAGAAAAATTAACACCTAATTTATTTTTAAGTGCTGTACATTCCTGTACATATAGGGTAACAGCACCAGTATTTACTTTATCTTTTGTAAATTTACATTGAATAAAAAACCAATAATTACCAAGACGAGCAGCTATATCAATTTTGGTAATAGATATATTATATTTTTTACCAAATTCTCTAATTTCATGTTCTCTGTATACTTCATCAAAATAACCTAATGAATCGTGAATAAATATTTCAAATGTATTTCCAATCATTATACGAATTTGAATTAATGATAAGTTATCGCTCATCGTATTTTTACATCATTCTGTTAGCAATAATACTTGAAAAATCAATTTTTATATATAAATATTTATCTATTCATTATATATAATATGCTCTACATAGGTTATCCAGTATCATATAAAACAGCGTGTGAAATCTTAAATTTTAAATATGATAGCGAAGATTATCAATTATATAATAAAATGAAAGCGCATTTAGCTAAGCATAATCTTACATTGGATTATTATGACAAGGGTATCTATATATTAGGTATGTATATAAATGAATTATGTGTTAGATATGATAATTATTCAAATGCAAATCAAGCAGTGGATGTTATTATATATTATAAAAAAAAGGTAATTGATAGTTTTAAAGCAGTTAATGCAGATTTATCAGAGTTTGATATTGAAATAATGGAAGAAGAACCAAAAAGAGTTCATAATCCTGAACCGTACATATTAACGTAAAATTTGAAAACTTAAACCTTTTACTTTATTATATATAGATAAAATAAAATGCTCTACATAGGTTATCCTATATCATACAAAACAGCGTGTGAAATTTTAAATGAACCATATGTTGTAAGGTTCGAAAAAATATATGATAGTATTAAAACTCGTTTAGCAGAATATGGTCTTGAATTATCTTATTACGATAAAAATGTATGGATTCTTGGGATGTCGGTGAAAGAATTAATGCTAATCAATAATAATTACATGCAAGTCAGTGATGCATTAGAAATTATTATGTATTATAAAAGAAAAGTGATGGACAGTTTAAAACAAGTGGGTGCAGATTTATCAGAATTTGATATTGAAATAATGGAAGGTGAGCCAATTAGAGTTACTAATCCATTGCCATATGTAATTACTTAATTTATGTATAAAATATTTTCTAATGCGTTTATAATTAGAAAATGTCAACAAATGATTCGGATACGCAACCAGGCTTACAATGGAACCCAACAATAGATAAAATGATGGCAAATTGGTGTGATCAATCAAAATGTTTTAATTGGATGCACACACAAGGGTATTCAAGGTATAGTGCGAGGGCAACAGCAATGAATATATCAACAAATATATTTATATCATTAACTGGTATAGTAAATCTTATTTTAGGAAGTGTTTTAACTAATAATACAGTATCATCGATGTCATTTGGTTCTATTTCAATTGGTATTGGAATAATAAAAATGATACAAGATCAATTTGATTGGGCGACATTAGCAAATGATTTTAAAAGATCGGCGGAAAGGTGGGATATAATTACAAGAAAGATACAAGAGCAATTATTAATACCGTATAGTGGTCGTAAAGATTGTAGAACATTTTTAAAGTATATTAAACAGGATATAAATAATGCATCAGATACAAATTTAATAATACCTCAAGACATAAGAGAAAAATGTAATGTAGATTTTGGTAAGATTAAAGATTTTGATGTACCAGATATATGTGGTCAAGTAGAGCATACAACAATATTTATACAAGATGAAGTAAATAATGTTGTAAATAAAAAAGAAGAAGTAAATGATAATATAGTTGTAAAAGAAGAAGTAAATGATAATATAGTTGTAAAAGAAGAAGTAAATGATAATGGAGTTGTAAAAGAATATATAAAATTGAATAATTAAATATTAATAATATAATTATAGTAATAAAAATAAGATGCCTCGTAGTAATGCAAACGACAAGAATGCTAGTTCTATTATTAAGTATATGAAGATATTAGAAGACAGTGATAAAAGGAGTATTCTTGATATTCCTGTTGAACATGGTTTTCGTCTAGGAAAAGTTATTAAGACACCTGGTGGTGGTCGTTTAAAAGTTATTATTCAAGATGATACGGAAGAATTGGTATTAATTTCTAAGAGTGTTAAAATTATGGGTCGTGCTGGTAATAAAACTGACCGATCTAATTGTATGTGTGTTAATGATATGATTATTATTGATGGTGGTTTTGCAGTGGCTAAAGTTCCACCATCAACAGTTATAAGAATTCTAGAAATTTTTAAAAAGCATGAATATGTTTTACCAAGTATTTTTTCATTGGTATCAGTTGCATCAAAGGAAGATGATATGTTTGATTATAGTGGTCCTGTTGCTAAAGAAGAATTTGAAAAAATAGAAGAAGAAATAGAAGTAGATAATATTTAATATATGATATTTTTGATAAAATCATAGTAAATTATAATTTAATTTAAATTAGTATTATTATAATCAATGCCAATTAAACATAAAAAAAATTGCTGTACAAGTATAAGAAGATTGCCGAATATATTCAAAATTGAAAAAAATTATAATTAAAAATAATATTTTTTATGAGAAAAACAAATGGAGACAATTAATCCGTTATATATAATAAAAGGTGCGGGTACAGGATTAATAATTATAAAAAACTAATTTAAACTAATATCAATAAATAATAAAAATGGCATTATTTATTGATCTAGAAACAACTGGCTTTCCGGATAGGTTTGGATTACCCTATGGTGTAAATCCGATCTATACAGAATTAGAAAAATATGAAAATGCAAGAATAGTACAACTATGTATGATGTTATGTGATGAAGAGTATAATGAAATAAAGACATATGAATTTATTGTAAAATTAGATATTGATATAACAAATGCGCATATTCACAACATCACGAATGAAATATCAAATACATTAGGTATTAATTTTGAAGATGGTATGTATAATTGTTATGATATGATTAAAAAAGCATCACATATATTTGCGCATAATAGTAATTTTGATTTGAATATATTAAAGAGTGAGTTACATAGGTATGGATTAAATGATATATTAAATGAAGTGAATAAAAAAACTATTGTATGTACGATGAAGGAGACAAAATTTATTGTAAATATTCCGGATAAATATGGAGTAGGGGTGAAGGATCCATCATTAGCAGAGTTGTATAAAATAGTTAATGGTGAAAGTATAAGTAATGCGCATAATGCGAAATACGATGTAATAAATTTACAGAAGACGATAAAAAAATTATTTGAATCGGGTAAATTTAAAAAAAATATTTCATTAAACGTAATTACGTAGCATATCATTTATTGTTTTAATATAACAGTAAGCAAATATTACACCAATATATGTTACAATACATGATAAATATATGTGATTATTTATAGCTAGGTGTATAGCAAATATACTAATTGATGAACATATAAGGTAAAACGACCAAACAAAGAATAGATCCATGTTAAATTTTACTATAGTTATAGTAAAATTTAGTAAATAAAAATTCAATTTTTAATCCCACCAAAAGTGATAAATATCATTAAATTTAATTTTCTTCTCATGATTTTTACGATCATAAAAATCATCAGGGATGGTACGAAAAACGAACCGAGGAGTAAATTTATATTTTTGTTGAAAGAATTTAATCCACATTGTATCTTCAAATGGTATGAATAGATTATTATTAATATTAAAACGATGAACGTAATAATAAATAGTAGGGGGCATTTTTAGTAATAATAAGAATAATATAATAATAATAATTTTCAATTTTGTATAATATTTAATTTATGAATATATTTATTTAATTTATAATAAAATCCTCCATTAAATTTAAGTTCTTTTTTAGGTAAATAATAATTATATGGATTAATTATATTTTCAAAGCTAAATGGTGTTCTATTAACATATTTAGATTTTAATAAATAAGAATAATTTGTTTTAATAACATTTTTTTTGTTAAAATTAATATGGGATGGATCTGTATAAGCATAAAAAGGTTCATTAATCATGCTATCTAATTGTGGTAGTAAAATATATGATTTATCAGTAATTTCATATGAAAATTCGCCAATTTGATTTAAATCGATACAAATATAATTAACAGAAATATTTTTATGAATATTTGAAGGAGTTAATAAATGTAAGTAATAGCCAAAATATACAGATCCTACTGGAATGATATCAGATGAAAAATAATCATTACCAACAGATGTTTTAACTTGAAATAAGAGTGGATAATTTTTATTATGTTTAGTATTAACGCATACTAAATCAACAGCAGGCATATTATGTATAATATGTTTTCGTAAAGAGCGAGTATTACAAATAGGGCATTCACCATTTTTTACAATATAATCTTCCATGAAGAATCCAATATTATTATGATTTTTTTTACGAATAAAGTCAGGATCATCTTTATCTAAGCGTGCATTTAATTTTTCTAATATATCATCATCTTTTTTAAAATCTTCTAATAAATATATTTTTTCTGAATCATCAACAGCTTCTAATATAGAAGCGCCGGGAGTTTTAGAATAATCAACACGTTTTAATTTTCTTAAAGGATATCTATGAGATATAATTGGTTCAGAGGGAGGTGGTGGTATATAATCAATAACATCAACAAGATTAGTGTTAAAGAATAGGTGTGATAATTCATAAAAACCTGCATAATCAAAACTAGCAGACATACTATAAAAATATAATTTAATTTAATAAAGATTTAATTGTATTAATTGCACTGGACATTAATAGAGATGGAGGCGCAGGTGAAAATTTACTTGCATAATTCATAAAAAACCAAAATTCAACAGCACCGATACATATAGCAACTAAAATATTTTCAGTTACTAATTTTGTAACATTATTACAATCAGAGCAAGATAATTTAACAGCAGTAATAAGAATAATAGATATAGCAAAAAATATCATGGCAATATGAATACCGTAGTTTAATACATTATCATTATGTTTATTAATAACATAATTTGGGTTATTGTATTGATTAATATAATTATTAATTAATTTAGGTGAAGATGCGAATGTAACAGCATCAGTTAATGTTTTAACGTCATCATGTGTATTATTAGATAAATTTAGTTGTTTATTTAAAGTATTTAATAGATTAATTTTGTAGCTATATTCGTCATTAAATTGTTTTAAGTTGATAGGAGTAGTAAATAAAGAATTAATATTAGTATCAATAATATGACCTATTTCAGATTTAAATGTATCAACAGATAAATTACGAATAATAAAAATGTATAAACAAACGAGGAAAGTAAATAAAATAGATACGTGTAAAAATGCGTTTAACATAAATTCAATAGTATGAGAAAGAACAGATTTATGTATTTGAGAATTACAGTCACATGTATCAAATATATTGGAATTAGACATTATTATAATTAAATTAGAAAAAAATATATATTAAATATAATAAGAAAATGTTTAAATTTATAAATGAAAATTTTATAGATTCTCATGTAATAATTAATGTAATAACATTCACCGGTCTAGCATCAATATTTATATCTATATTTTTCTTTACATATGCAAGTACAATAGAGCAAGAAATTGTTATAGATCAAGCAAAAATTGTAGTAAATGATTTAATGCAGACAGTTAATCCGTTATTAACATCTGATCAAAAAGAAAATATTAAAAAGAATTTAAAAGTACCAGATAACAGTGAGGAAGATTTAGAATCATTAAATAAAAATAATGCATTAATGAGTGAAGCATATATAAGTTTATTAATAATATTTGCAGTTACAATGGTATTATCAGTAACATTATCAATAATATATAAACATAATTATTATAGAATATTAGCGTTAAATTTATTATTATTAGTATTTATAGCATTAACTGAATTTACATTTTTACATTTTATACCAAAGAATTATATAATAGCAGATACAAATTGGATAAGATGGAAGATACTAACTGATATTAAATCAAAGATTATATTTTCAAATGGAACATTAACAACAGATATACCACCATCAGTAAAAACACAAAATGAGGCAATATTACAAGCGATAAATAATAATTTGGGAAATTATGCGCCGATACATGCAAATTCATTAAATAATTTAAGTGGTTATATGCCGATACAAAATGTAAGCAGTTTAAATAATTTAAATAAATTAATTTAAGATTTAGGTGGATTAATAAATCCGAAAACTTGTTTAATAGCTGTACGGCACATAGGGCATCTATCAAGTTTTATCATACAATTTCTGCAGTACAAATGTCTGCAGGAAGTATTTTTAAGAAAGTATTTTTCATCTGAAAAGCAAATTGAACAATCGTCAATTGGAGTTTTCAGAGTTGTATAGTTATTATAATTTAGGATATACTTATAATAATTATTTTTAATATAATTTAGTACATGCATACCAGATTTTTCAACTGCTAATTTGCAAATATCATATGTTTGATAAGTTACATCAATATGTTTCATAGCTAAACCATTTTTGTTAATTGCTGTTTTAATTAAAGTATTAATTTCGCTGCTTGTGAAATAAAATTTAACATCTGCGCCAACGATAGCAGTAGTATCAGAATAAAAATTTTCATTGATATCAATTAAATATTTAATAACATTACCGTCAAGATTAACGGCTACTTTGCTCAATTCAAAATAATGTTTATAATCAATGCGTAACAAATCAACATATTGGATTGCGTGTGGGTTTTGATTGATAGCAATTTCGCACAATCCAAATGTTTGGGTGGGGCAAAATTTAATCATCTTGCCATTGATAGCAAGATGATGTTCCCAAATGGAGTGGGTAAATGTATCTGTTAAATATGATTTATTCATGAATTTAAAAGCTTTAATATTCTTTTTTGCTATTTTGGTGTAGATATCAATAGATGGTTTTTTAATATATGTAGTTGAAAATGGATTCTTATCAGTAGCAATTTGGATAATTTCATCAGTTTGATTTGTAACAAACTTGAGAGCGTGGCTATTTTGATAAACAGCCGCCTTGCAAATTTGCTCATTTTGATCTTTAATAAATTGTAAAGCCATACCATTTTGCTTTACTGCAATAAGACACAACTCAGGGGTTTGTTTAATATAGTTAATAACAAGACCATTTTGCTTGATAGCAATAAAACATTGTTCATCGGTAGGTTCAAAAATTTGCCGGATAAGCATACCGTTAGAATATAAATCATCATCGGTAATCGAATGAAATGATTCATCAATTAAGATATTATGTGGTTTATCGAATGAATAACCAGGTTCAGGACATCCTTTTCTTTTACCGCACATGGTGCATTTTTTTCTATATCCACCATGTTTAGCTTCTAACATATCCCCATGTTTTTTCTTACCATTACGATTTTTAAATTTATATTTTTTATCATAATTGATAGGATGTTCGGGGTCAAACTCATTGGTACGTAGAGTTTTAGAGTAGCTTCGAGTCATCTTAGCATAATTAAAATATAATATAGTATGTTATTAGATAATATATTTCAATTTTATTGATTGATACTAAGATTTCTTTAATGGAAAAGGAAGAAAATATATAACTACGTTATATATTTTCTCAGTTGTGCGCGAAATTTTTTTAAAAATCATTGATATATCACCTAAATATTTATGTAGATATAGATTACAATAATATGGTTTAAGTTTAATCAAGAGGATATAAATTAATGTGCTTATTACAAATTTGATATATATTAGGTAATATATTTTTACTATTATCAATATCTATATTAATTTCAGTACCATCTGATTTATATAATTTATAAAATTGAGTATTAATAAAATTTATAATATTTTGGTTTTCATATATAATTTTACCATGATCAGGATCGCCTTCATCATCATATATAATTTTAGAAATAAGTTCTATTTCAGTAACTTTAATATATTCTTTTGTATTTTGAATAAAAATTTCATTCTGATCATCAGGACATATCCAACCATTTAATTGTTCATCAAAAGAACAAGGATTTATTTCATTAATACAATTAATCATCCAAACTAAGAAATAATTATGATATCTATGGTTTTCACTTTCTATATATAATTTTCTAAACATATTATATTTATCATCATAAGGAATTATTTTCTTTAATTTATTACAATATTTTTCTAATATTTCAACATTAATAAGACAATTATCATAAAAAATTAATATATTTGGAATATTTTTTATTATTTTAAATGTTCTAATTGTTGGAAAAAAAGACGCTTTAAGAGAAGAATCTTTGTGTTGATTACCAATTGCTCTATTTAAATAATATAATAGATGATTTTTATCAGTTTTAAACCATAGTCCAGTATAATTATATGGCTCAATACCTTCAAATTTTTTTTCTACTCTTTTTCTTGTAATATTACCTTCACTAAATACTGTATCAAATGTGCTTGAAAAACTAATATTATATAAACAACATGTATCTACCGTATTTAAAGTAAATGTTGCATATTTAATATTTTTTTTAATTATTTCAAATAATGAATTAACATAACTATTATTAAATTGTAATACAATTAAGCTATTAATTTTATTGATTTTAGTTATTACAGCTAAAATGTCATCTAATCTATAATAATTAAATATATAATCATATAAATATTTATTTTCTAGTGGTAAAACTTGCCTTATTTTATCGAAATCTAGTTCATCAAATTTTAATTCTTTAATTTTTAATTTATCTTTTAATAAATTTTCTACTTGTTTTGCAAAAATTATATGCTGCAATGTTAATCTTAGTTTTTCTTGTGTAGGTGCTACAATAGCACCCTTTGCAAAATCATCTAAGTCATATATATCATCTAATAAAAATTTATCGCAATTAGCAAAATCATTTAATAAAAATTTACCACCAGATTGTTTAAATAAATTTAAATATTTATTTTTATATCTTAAATATTTTAATTCAAATGACATATAATTGAATTAGAAAATATATATATTAGATTACTTATTTTAAGGGAAAAGGAAGAAAATATAAATATTTTCTCTTTTGTGCGCGATTTTTTTCACATATACCATTGATTAATAATAAGAATATT